>Ga0308176_10001076_pt1 | contig 17152 bp, 12 predicted proteins | sample PhyCR2_3_FD_203890 | JGI IMG/M metagenome (GOLD analysis project Ga0308176, IMG submission 203890) | Soil microbial communities from UC Gill Tract Community Farm, Albany, California, United States - DLSLS.C.R2 | ecosystem: Environmental > Terrestrial > Soil > Agricultural land | place: USA...
GTTCAGGTCCAGCACCTCGATGCCATGGCCGCGCAGCCGCTCGCTGCTCTGCTCGGAGCTGGAGACGGCGCCTGCGATGCGATATCGCAGCGGGGCCAGCGCGTCGATGAAGAAGGCAACGGTCGATCCGGTGCCGACGCCGACGACCATGCCGTCCTCGACGTATTCGATGGCCTTCTCGCCGGCCAGGCGCTTGGCGTTCGTCATGCGTGGGTTATTCCAGGGAGAGCAGCAGTTTCCACTGCGCGGCCGTCACTGGCAGCACCGACAGGCGCGTGCCGCGGCGGATCAGCGCGAAATCCTCGCCTAGTGCATCGGCGTGGCCGCGGATCGCTTCCAGCGTGATCGGACGCGCAAGCGTACGCACGTAACGCACGTCGACCAGCGACCAGCGCGGATTTTCCCGGCTGGACTTCTCGTCGTGGTACTTGGACTTCGGATCGAATTGGGTCGGGTCCGGGTAGGCGGCAGTGGCGACTTCCGCGATTCCGTAGATGCCGGGAATGGCGGTGCTGGAGTGATAGAACAGCACGCCATCGCCCACGTCCATCGCGCGCATGAAATTGCGCGCCTGGAAATTGCGCACTCCGGTCCACGGTTCGGTGCCCACGCGCCGCAGGTCGTCGATGCCGAAATCCTCGGGTTCGGACTTCATCAGCCAGTAATGCTTGCGTGCCGTCATGGGTGATCCACTGGATTGCTGCCGACGATCAACGTGTCGCGATCGCTGCAGACGGCGTCGAGCGCGACGTCCCAGGGTTGCCGCGCGATGCCGTCTTCGCACCGCTGCGTGGCGAAGGCCGCGCCGACCAGCCATGGCGGCGGTGCGTGTGTCTTGCGGAACGCGAAGCTGCGATCGTACCAGCCGCCACCCATGCCGAGGCGCTGGCCGCTCGCGTCGAAGCCGACCAGCGGCACGACCACGAGCGCCATGGCTTCGGACTCGAGCAGGGCCGACGCGGTTACGTCCGGCTCGGGAATCCCGAAGCGGTTGCTGGCGAGTGGTTCGCCTGGGCGCCACGGCGCAAAGCGCAGGCGCTTATCGCGGCCCAGTACGGGCAGGCAGTAGGTCAATGCCGATGGCAAGCGGAGCTGCCATGCATGCAGCGCGATCTCGCCATCCATCGCCCAGTAACCTGCGACATGTCCCGTCGCGGGCATGAAAGGCAATGCGAGCAGGCGCTCGGCCAGGGATTGCGCCGCGGCGATCCGCGTGGCGGCGGGAATCGCGCGACGCCGCGTGCGCAGTTCGTCCCTGAGTTGCGCGCGCGGATCACTCACGCATGGGCTCCATGAATGCGAAAGCCCGTCACGGGGACGGGCTTTGCGCAGCGGCGCCGCGTTGCGACGCGCTCGGGAAAAAGGACATCCTCCGCCATGACGATGCGTGCCAAACGACCTTGAACCCGGGGTTCAAGTGGGAATGCCTGGACGCCTTCGGGCTTCCCGCTGCGAGGCGGACCTGCACACCTGGCTTCCGCTGCATCCCCGTGGTCGTCATTAAGGGACAAGGCGTATGTTTGCGCACGCCGTCGGACACGGCAGAGGACGTGCACGAGTATAGCGCCACCACTTCATCCGTCACGCCATCTGTCGGAAAGGGCGGTCCTTGCATTCATGCTGCAACGGCGTTCCGCAAGCCGTGGGATGCGCATCGATACTTCAGGCGAGAGTAGGCGGGGACCCATCCTGGAGTGCGCTGTCGAGCTTGCGTCGCAGTTCATCCAGCGTGCGCGACAACTCGCGCGCATCACCGCTGCCGGCGTCGCGCAACTGCTGCAATTCATGCGCCAGGTTGAGCGCGGCCAGCACCGCGATGCGATCGACAGCGGCCATGCGGTTGGCACCACGGACTTCGCGCATCTTGCCGTCGAGCAGCTTGGCTGCCGCGACAAGGCTGTCGCGCCCATCGGGATCGACGCCGATCGTGTATTCGCGATCGAGGACGCGGATGTTGACCGGCTCGCTGCTCACGTGTGCTGCTCCAGCGACTTCAGGCGCGCGATCATCGCTTCCACGCGCGATCGCGCCTGTTCGTTCTTGGCCAGCAGCTGCGCGCGTTCGCCCGCCAACTGCTCCTGCTGCTGGCGCAGGCTGCGGTTCTCCGCGGTGAGCTGCAGCACACGGTCGGCGAGCGCATCGATGCGGCCGCCGAGGGCGCGCAGCTGGTTGATGACCTCGGGCGTGTCCATCCGGGCACCATAGGCAGCGTCCTGTGGACGGTCAAGCCGGGATGCGGGTCCCCGGGAAGTTGCCGGCGCCCAAGGCCCTCGGCACTCAGCCCGCCACGGTCGCGGCCGGCGTCCAGTTGCGGATGAACGCCAGGCAGCGATGGGCGTCCAGAGGGCTGGACAGCCAGAAACCCTGGATCTCGTCGCAATGGTGTTCGCGCAGGAATTCCATCTGCGCCTGCGTTTCGACGCCTTCGGCCACGACATTCAGCCCCAGCGAACGCGCCATCGCGATGATGGTCGTGGTGATGGCCGCGTCGTCCGCGCCGAGCGGCAGGTCATCGACGAATTCCTTGTCGATCTTCAGCGTGTCGATCGGCAGTCGCTTGAGATACGACAGCGACGAGTAGCCGGTGCCGAAATCGTCGATCGCCAGCGACACGCCCATGCGCCGGAAGGCCTGCAGCTTGTCGGCCGTCTGCTCGGCGTTGGCCATGACCACGCTTTCGGTCAATTCCAGCTCCAGTGCGCGCGGCGACAGGCCGGTATCGGCAAGCACGCGTTCCACCACGCCCGGGAAATCGCCGCGCAGCAGTTGCAATACCGACACGTTGACCGACATCGCCAGGTTGTCGAGCCCGTGGTCATGCCAGCGGCGCAGCGTCAGGCAGGCCTCGCGCAGCACCCATTCGCCGATTTCCAGGATCAGTCCGCTTTCCTCGGCCAGCGGGATGAACTGCGACGGGGGCACGTCGCCGTGCTCCTCGCTGTGCCAGCGCAGCAGCGCCTCGACGCCGACGATGCGTTGCTCGGCCATGCCCAGCCGTGGCTGGTACACCAGGTGCAATTCGCCGCGATCGAGCACCTTGCGCAACGCATTGGCCAGTGTCGCGCGGCGGCGGATGGTCAGGTCCATCGTTTCGTCGTAGCGCATGTAGGTGCGCCGCCCGGCGGCCTTGGCCTGGTACATCGCCGTGTCGGCCTGCTTGAGCAGCTCCGTCGGCACCTGCGCGTGGTCGGGGTACAGGCTGATGCCGATGGACGTGGACACCGATACTTCCTGGCGGTCATCGAGCAGCAGCGGCGCCTCGAAGGCGGTGATGATTTCCCGTGCGATCTTGTCGGCCTGTTCGGGCGCGGCGAGATGTTCGAGCACCACCGTGAATTCGTCGCCACCCAGGCGCGCGACGGTGTGCTGCGCGCCGACGGTGTCCTGCAGGCGCACCGCTGCCGCGCGCAGGATGCGGTCGCCCGCCGAATGGCCGAGCGAATCGTTGATGTCCTTGAACCGGTCCAGGTCGAGGAACAGGACCGCGATCCGCGCATCCTGGCGACGCGCGCGCACGATCGCGCGCGACAGCCGCTCGGACAGCAGCGTGCGGTTGGGCAGGTTGGTCAGCGTGTCGAAGTTCGCCAGGTAACGCAGTTCCTGCTCGGCGCGCTTCTGGTCGGTGATGTCGCTGAGCACGACCACGTACAGCGAATGCTGGCCGTTGCCGTCCAGCACGGCGCTGCACTCGTAGGCGCAGAGGAATTCGTCGCCGTCCTTGCGCTGCTGCCACATCTCGCCCGACCAGCGCCCGTGCAGGCGCAACTGTTCGCGGATTGCACGATAGAACGCCGGATCGTGCTGGCTGCTGTCGAGAAGGCTGGCGTTGCGTCCGATGACTTCGACGTCGCCATAGCCGGTCATGCGCGAGAACGCAGGGTTGACCGACACGAAATCAAAGCTGCGATCGAGGATCGACACCGCCTCGTTCATGCTCCGCAACACTTCGGTGGCGATCCGGCGTTCGCGTTCGGCGTGGCGGCTGTGGGTGATATTGCGGGCGGTGCCGGCCACGCGCAGCGCGCGGCCGTCGCCGTCGCGTTCGACCACGCGGCCGCGCGCACGCACCCAGATCCACTGGCCGTTGTCGTCGAGCACGCGGTGCTCGGAAAGGAACAGCGGCGCGTCGCCGCGCAGGTGCTGGCGCAGGTGTTCGCGCACCTGCGGCAGGTCGTCGCGATGGATCTGGTGGTCGGCATCCGTCTCCGTGGCGACATGGATGTCCGAAGCGCTGCGCACGTCTTCGTTGGCGCGCATGCGCCGCAGTTCGTCGCGCGCGACGTCGTAGTCCCAGAACTGGTCGCCCGATGCCCACAACGCCAGCTTCAGCCGTTCCTCGCGATCACGGATCTGCGCGAAATAGCTGCGCTCGCGCCGCCGGCGCCGCAACCAGCCCAGCACCAGCACCCATGCGAGCAACGCCGCCAGCACGGCGTACAGCGCCAGTGCCAGTGGACTGCGCCACGCAGGCGCCGCGATGTCCAGCGGCACCCGCAGTTCCGATGCGCTCCAGATGCCGTCGTGGTTGGTGGCCTGCGCGCGGAACTGGTAATGACCGGCAGGCAGCAGCGTGTAGGTGATCTCGCTGCGATTGCCGTTGTCGATCCAGTCGCGATCCAGGCCGTCGATCCGGTAGCGGTAGCGGATGCGCTCATTGCCGAGGAAATCGAGGGCGCCGATGCGCAGGTGCAGGATCCGCGCCGACTCGGGGAAAGCCAGGCGCGTGATCGATGGCGTCGTCGTGGAGGCGGCGTCGGCACTGGGGCCGCTGCGCGCCGACAGCAGGCGCAGGGGCGGTTGCAGGCGGCTGTCGGCGATGCGCGTGGGATCGAACAGGTTGAGCCCGCTGATGCCGCCGAACGCGAGCCGGCCGTCGGCGAGCGCGGCGACGGCGCCACCGTTGAATTCGAGATCCTGCAGGCCGTCGCTCAATCCGTATTCGCGCAACCGCCGCCGGCCGGGCGCATAGCGCAGCAGGCCGCGATCGGTTCCCATCCACAGGTTGCCGGCACCATCGCCGACCAGGCTGAACACCACGGGCAGCGGTCGCCCCACGAGCAGGGGGAGCAGCGGCTGGCTGAAATGCAGGCTGCCGTCGCCGGCGACGTCCACCCGATTCAGGCCGCCATGGCTGCCGACCCAGATCGCGCCATCGGCGCCCTGCCACAGTGCGCGCACCAGGTTGCCGGCAAGTCCGCCGCCTTGTGCCTCTTGCAGAAAATGTCGCAGCCGGCCACTGCGCGGATCGAGGACATCCAGGCCATGGCCGGTGCCGATCCAGACCAGGCCCGATCGATCGACCAGCAGCGCATGCACCATCGGATTGGACAGTCCGCGCGGGTCGCCTTCCCGGGAACCGATGCGCTCGACGCTGCCGTCGGCGCGCAGGTGGATCACTCCGGCATCGTCGGTGCCCAGCCATAGACTGCCGTCGCTGGCGCGCGCGATGCTGCGCAGCGTGGGCGGTGCGCTGCCGGTGATCGCCACAGGCACGGCCGAGGGTCGCCGCGGATCCAGGCGGTACAGTCCTTTCTGGGTCGCGACCCAGAGGTCGCCGGCATCGGCCCGGGCGAAACCCGCGACGCGGCCCTTGCCGGCCGCGAGAGGCCCATCCCGCGAAATGGGCTGCAGCAGCGCGGTGAAATCCTCGAAACCGCGCCCGGCGTCGTAGCGCAACAGCCGGCCATCGTCGTCGCCGATCCAGAGGCGGCCATCGGCACTGTCGACGATGGCGCGCACGCTGCTGTGCGGGACCTGGGTCGCCCCGGCGGACGGGTCGATGTCGGCCAGGTAGCGGAAACGTGCGCCGTGGCTGTCGGCGACCGCGGCGCCGTTGAGCTGGCCGCCGACCCACAGCAGGCCGGCACGATCGATCATCAGCGCGTTGACCTGGTCATCGGGGAGGCTGGCCGGCAGTGCCGGCTGTGCCCGCAGTGTCTGCGTGTCACCGCTGCTCGGATCGAAGCGGCGCAATCCCTGGGTCGCGACGGAAAACCACAGGTGTCCGTCGGGAGCCTGCGCCAGTCCGCGCACGTCGCCTCCCGCTTCCTCCGCGCGCGGCCAGACCCGGGTCAACGCGCGACGTTCGGACACCAGGTAGAGGCCGCTGGCCCCGCCCGCCCACAGGCGGCCGGAGCGGTCGAGCAGCAACGCGCGCAGCGCCATCGGCGGACCGACCGCGACCGGCGTGGCCGCTCCGCGATCCAGGCGGAAGAGTCCGGCTGCGTTCGCATACCACAGGGTGCCCTGCGAACCGCGCAGCAGTGCCTGTGGCTGTCCGGACAGCGTGCCGGCGGGCAGGGCGAAGACGCGCTGGCGCGTGCCGCTGCGCGGATCCAGACGCTCCAGGCCGCGCGCGGTGGCGACCCACGTGACGGTTTCCTCGGGCAATACGGCGAAGACCTGGCGATCGGCGCCGTCGCGACCGTGGTCGGCGATGGCATAGCGCCGGATGCGGCCGCTGGCGAGATCCATGCGGGCCACGTACTGCGAATACGTGCCGATCCACAAGGCGTGGTCCGGCGCCAAGCCAAGCGCGGTAATGAAACTGTCGGGAAGGCTGCCCGGATCGCGCGGGTCCTGCCGATGGAGCGTGTATTGCTGTCCGTCGAAGCGGTGAAGCCCGCCCTGCGTGCCGACCCAGACGAAACCGTCGGCATCCTGCGCCAGCGCGGTCACGGTGTTCTGCGCAAGCCCGTGCGCGCCGCCCGCACGCTGGAAGTAATAGTCCCGGACCGCCGCGTTCGCGGGCGCGGCGCACAACAGCAGCAGCAAGGCCAGTGGCGCGAGGACACCGGGGCGTCGTCGGCAGGCGGCAAGGTCGGCGAACACGGTCAAGCGCAAGGCGCCGCATCCCGGAGTGGTCCCGCAGTGTAGGGCATGGCGCGCGCCGTCGACGCGCTGGCGACGGCCACCGCTACACTGTGTCGATCCCGCCCACCGGTCGAACGCCTTGTCCGAATCCCTGCCTTCGCCGGCTGAAGTCGATGCCGCTGCGCGCGCGCTCGGATTGGCCGTGTCGTCCGCCGAACTGCATGGCGCGCTGTGCGGCTGGCTCGCCGGCGGTGGCGGCTCGACGCCGGATTGGCTGGCCAACGTCATGGCCGATCCGGCCCTCCCCGCGGTCGCCGCCGGTAGCGCGCTCGACCGCCTGCGCGAAGTATCGGCCGGCCAGTTCGACGATCGCAGCTTCGCGTTCGAACTGCTCCTGCCCGACGACAGCGCCTCGATCGGCGAGCGCAGCGGCGCGCTGTTCGACTGGTGCCGCGGCTTCCTCGGCGGCTTCGGCCTGGCGGCCGGCAACGCGCCGCCACTGTCGGAGGAAGCTGGCGAGGCGTTGACGGACCTGGCCAGGCTCGCCGCCGCCAGCCCGCAGGACGATGGCGACGAGGAAGACGAGCAGGCGCTGGCCGAGATCGAGGAATTCGTCCGCGTCGCGGCACTGCTCCTGCACGGCGACTGCGTGCTCGCGGCGCGCCATCGGCAGCAGTTCAATTGAGCAGCGGCAGGTGCGCGGTGATCGCGCCATGCAGGCAATCAACCTTTCGGACATGGAGTTGCTGGCGACGATGACCAAACCGCTTGCGCTGCCGCCATCCACCTTCGCCCGTCGCCGCAAGCAGCTGATGCGCATGGCCGGCGACGACGCCATCCTGGTGCTTCCGTCCGCGCCCGAGCGCATCCGCAGCCGCGACACGCACTATCCGTACCGGCAGGATTCGGACCTGTTGTATCTGGCGGATTTCCCCGAGCCCGAGGCGGTGCTGGTGCTGGTGCCCGGGCGCAGCCACGGCGAGGCGATCCTGTTCTGTCGCGAACGCGATCCCGAACGCGAAAGCTGGGACGGCCCGCGCTGCGGCCCCGAGGGCGCGGTCGAGCGCTACGGCATGGACGATGCCTATCCGATCGCCGACCTCGACGAAATCCTGCCCGGCCTGCTGGAAGGCCGCAGCCGCGTCTACTACCACTTCGGTCGCGATGCCGATTTCGACCTCAAGCTGATCGGCTGGCTCAACCGCGTGCGCGCGATGATGCGCATGGGCGCGCAGCCGCCGCACGAATTCCTCGAGCTCGGCCACCTGCTCGACGAACTGCGCCTGTTCAAGTCGCGCGACGAGCTCAAACTCATGCAGCGCGCCGCCGACATCAGCGTGCAGGCGCACCAGGTCGCGATGCGCGCCAGCCGCGCTGGCCTGCCCGAGTACGTGCTGCAGGCGGAGATCGAACGCGTGTTCCGCATGCACGACGCCGTGCCGGCCTACGGCAGCATCGTCGGTGCCGGCGACAACGCCTGCGTGCTGCATTACGTCGCCAACAACGCGGTCGCGCAGGACGGCGACCTGGTGCTGGTCGACGCCGGCGCCGAGTACCGCGGCTACGCCTCCGACATCACCCGCACGTTTCCGGTGAACGGCCGCTTCTCGAAGGAGCAGCGCGCGCTGCACGATCTCGTTGGCGCCGCGCACGCGGCTGCGTTGGCGCAGGCGCGGCCCGGTGTCGCCTACGAGGCCGGGCATCTGGCGGCGGTGCGCACGCTGACCGAAGGCCTGCTTGGTCTCGGGCTGCTCAAGGGCACGCTCGAGAAGAACATCGCCGATGGACTGTACAAGCGGTTCTATCGGCACAAGACCGGCCACTGGCTGGGCCTTGACGTCCACGACGTCGGCGATTACCGCATCGAAGGCGAATCGCGCCTGCTCGAGCCCGGCATGGTGTTCACGATCGAGCCCGGTCTCTACATCGGGCCCGACGACACATCGGTGCATGCGAAATGGCGCGGCATCGGCATCCGCACCGAGGACGATGTCGTGATCACCAGCGACGGCAACCGGGTGCTGACCGGCAAGCTTGCCCGCAGCGCGGATGAGATCGAGGCGTTGATGGCGACGGCATGACCGTCGCTGCCTCGGCGATACCGATGCAGCGACAGGCGTTCAAGCCGCGTCCGCGAAGCCCTCGCGCGTCAGGTTGATGGGCGCGCCGTCGGTGCAGACGACGTCGTCCTCGATGCGGATCCCGCCGAACGGATGGAATGCGTCGATCCGCGACCAGTCGACGCTGGCGGCATGCGGGCCGGCGCGGAGTTCATCGAGCAGCATGTCGATGAAATAGATCCCCGGCTCGATGGTGACGACCATGCCCGGCTCCAGCACCCGTGTCAGGCGCAGGTAGGGATGGCCTTCGGGCTTGGGGATGCTGCCGCCGGCATCGGATTCGGCGAAGCCGGCGACCTCGTGCACCTGCAGTCCGATGCCGTGGCCGACACCATGCGGGAAGAACGTCGACGACACGCCGGTGGCGACCGCGGCTTCGGGCGACACCGTGATCACGCCAGAGTCTCGCAGGATTGTGGCGAGCGCCAGGTGCGCGTCCAGGTGCAGCTGCCGGTAATCAAAGCCGGTGCGCACCTGCGCGCACATGCGTTGTTGCGCCTGGTCGACCGCGTCCACCAGCGCCTGGAATTCGTCGCCCGGATCGGCGGAATAGGTGCGGGTGATGTCGCAGGCATAGCCGGCGTGGCTGGCACCGGCGTCGATGAGGAAGCTGTGCAGCTGCGCCGGCGGGGCGCGGTCGAAGTCCATGTAATGCAGCACCGCGCCGTGGCGGTTGAGCGCGATGATGTTGCCGTAAGGAAGGTCGTTGGCGTCCTGGCGCGCGGCGGAGCAATACGCCATGTGGATGTCGAACTCGCTGGCGCCGGCACGGAACGCCGCTTCGGCCGCGCGGTGCGCGCGCGTGCCGACGCGCGTGGCCGCACGCATCATCGCGATTTCGTACGGGGTCTTGAAGGCGCGCTGGTATTCCAGGTAGGCGATCACCGAGGGAGGGTTGTTGGGGATGAACGGACCCAGCGCGCCCTGCGCCTCACCGAGGATCGCGCAGCGCCGAGGGTCGCGCGGCAGGTGCGTGAGTGCTTCCTCCGGCGTGCGGATGACGATCACGTCGAAATGCGATGTCCACGTGCCGCTGGGCGATTCCGGTACCACGTGCCAGTAGTCGCGTGGTTGCAGGTAGATGAGTTTCGGCCGCGCACCGGGCGTATGCACCAGCCAGCTGCCGGGATTGCGCGTCAATGGCAGCCACGCCTTGAACTGCGGATTGACTGCGTACGGGTAATCGCGGTCGTCGAAAACCTGGTAGTGCAACGTGCCGCTGGGCACGACCAGGTGCTCGAAACCGCCGCGCGCGAGCGCCACATCGGCGCGGCCTTTCAACACATCCAGATGGTTGGCATATAGGATGGCGGGGTCGTCGTGCATCGGAAGGGCGTGTTGGGAAGGATTCCGCATTCTGCCGCAAGCAGTGGACAGGCGCCGGATGACAGCCAGTCGAGTCCGCGTCCGCTGCTGGCCGGATTGCCGGCATGGACCTGGGCGCTGTTCGGATTGCTGTCCGGACTGGTGGCGACTACCGCCGTGGTGATGCTCGAGCGCCATAACCTGCAGGCGGCCGAGACGGCGCAGTTGTCGCAGGCGGCGCACCGCGGCGTGTCGCTCGTCCAGCGCCAGTTCGACACCGGCGGCCTGCTGCTGCGCGCGATGCAATCGACGTATTCGGTCACCGAAGACGTCGACCAGGCGCGCTTCCTTCGCATCCAGGGCAACCTGCGACCGCCGGAAATGGTGCCGAGCCTGGTGGCGCTGGCGTTCGCGCGTCGCGAGACCGACAGCGCCGGCGTGCCGCACTACCGTTACGAGCGCATCGCGCCGCTGGCCGGCAATGCGAGCCTGCTCGGTTTCGACGCCGCCGCGCAACCAGCCAACCTGCGCGCGCTGGAACGTGCGCGCGACATCGACCAGCCGGTGATGTCGGCGCCGTTCCCGCTGCACCAGCCCACCGCCGATCCGGCCGACGTGCTGGGCGTAACCATCCGCCTTCCGGTGTACCGCCCCGGATCGATGCCCACGTCCGTCGATGACCGCCGCGTGCAGGAACTGGGCGCATTGGCGTTGAGCCTGCGGGTGCGGCCGATGCTCCTCGCGGCCTTGTCCAGCGACATGCTGCAGCGCTTCCGCGTGCGCGCCTTCGACATCACCGATGGCCAGCGCCTGCCCTTGTATGACTCGGGCGCGCAGACGGCGCCCAGCGCGCGGGATTACGGCGCCGACGTCGCCTTTGGCGGCCGTCGCTGGCAGTTGCTGCTGCAGCCGCGGCAGCCGCTCAACGACGCCAGCGCGTTGTGGATGGTGGGCATCGGCGGCATCGTTGCCAGCCTGTTGCTGGCGTCGCTGTTCTGGTCTATCGCCACCACGCGACGGCGCGCCGTGAGCCTGGGAACGCAGATGAGCGCGCGCTTCCGTGAAAGCGAGGAGCGCTTCCGCACGCTCAATGACCTGCTGCCGGCGCTGGTGCTGATGGCGCGCGCCAGCGATGGGCGCATCGTCTACGCCAACGTGGCCGCCGCCGCGCGGCTGGGCGAGCGCATCGGCGACGGTGCCAGCATCGAGGCGCTGTTCGAGGATGAAGGATTGCGCAGCCGCCTGGCCGAGTACGACGGGCTATCGGCATGGAGCAACGTCGACGCCGTCCTGCGCACGCTCAATGGCGACCAGTTCTGGGCGGTGACTTCGCTCGCGCGCGTGCAGCTCGGCGGCGACCGGCTGCTGATGGTCGCCAACGACATTTCCGAGCAGCGCCAGCTCACCGAACTGCTCAGCTACCAGTCGACCCACGACACGCTGACCGAACTCTTCAACCGGCGCGAGTTCGAGCGCCAGGTACAGCGCGCGTTGTTCGGCATCGGTCGCGGCGGCCCGCCATGCGCGCTGGTCTACATCGACCTGGACCAGTTCAAGCTGATCAACGACATTTCCGGCCATCTCGCCGGAGACCAGCTGCTCAGCCAGCTGGCGCTGGTCATGGCCGAGCAGTTGCGCGCCGGCGACATCCTGGCGCGCCTGGGCGGCGACGAGTTCGGCGTGCTCGCCCACGATGCGCTGATGGAAGGCGCGCAGGCGCTGGCCGAAAGACTGCGCGCACGCATCGAGGGTTACATCTACGTATGGGAGCAGCGCTCCTACACCATCAGCGCCAGTGTCGGCGTCGTGCTGCTCGATCGTCCCGGCCTGACGCTGTCGGATGTCCTCGCGCATGCCGACGCCGCCTGCTACATCGCCAAGGACCGCGGCCGCAACCGCGTGCATTTCTACGCCGAGGAAGACGACGAGACCTTGCGCCGTCGCGGCGAGATGGAATGGGCCAACCGCCTGCGCTGGGTGATCGAGGAAAAACGCCTGCTGCTTGATTACCAGGAAGTGCGCCTGCTGCAGCGGCAGGCCACGCAGCGGGGCCTGCCCGAAGGTCCGCACATCGAACTGCTGATCCGCCTGCGCGACGAGGACGGGCGCGTGATCCTGCCGGGCGCGTTCCTGCCGGCGGCAGAACGCTACGGCCTGATGCCGCTGCTCGATCGCTGGGTCATCGGTGAAGCCATCACGCATTTCGACCGGCTGCACGCCAGTGGCAAGGCACCGGGTCGCTGCTCGCTCAATCTGTCCGCGTCGACGCTGGAGGACGAAGGCCTGGCCGAGTACGTGCTCGACTTGATCGAGCAACACGGCGTGACGCCGTCGCGCGTGTGCTTCGAGATCACCGAAACCGAGGCCGTGCGCAACCTCGCGCGCGCGGTGCGGTTCATCGAGCGCCTGCGCTCGGTCGGTTGCCAGGTGGCGCTGGACGACTTCGGTGCCGGCATGTCCTCGTTCGGCTACCTGAAGAACCTTCCGGTGGACGTGATCAAGATCGACGGCAGTTTCGTCCGCGACCTGGACACGGATCCGACCAGCCGGTCGATCATCAACGCGATCACCGAAATCGGACACCAGCGCCGGCTCGATGTCGTCGCCGAGTGGGTGGCCAACGATGCCTGCGCCGAGGCGCTACGCGATCTCGGCGTCGACTACGGCCAGGGCTTCGGCCTGCATCGGCCCGAACGGGTGCTCTACCAGCGCGCGGTCGATCGCAGCGAGGAAAGCTAGCCGCGGTGCATCGCCGATGCCGCGACAGCGGCATCAGTCGCCGGCGTTACTCGTAGTGGCTGCCGGGCGCGTCGATCCAGTCGCGCAGTTCTTCGGCCTGGTCGGGCGGGATCGCGATGAAACGCAGGCCGGTCCATGCCTGACCCGGGGCGCTGGCACGATCGAGCCACAGCAGGTGCGCGCCCACTTCCATCGGGATTTCGCGGCCGTTCGCCGCCAGCAGGCGGAAACGGAACTGGTACAGCGCATCCTCGACCAGCGGTGCGCTCGCCATGAGCAGCATTCCGGTTTCCGAGACGTTGCCGATGCGCCCGATCACTCCGTCGGTCATTGCGTCGGTGACCAGCACGGTATCGGACACCTTGCGCCGGCGTGCGCGGCGGAACTCCTCGATCACGGCGTGCCCTCCCTGTCGGTGCCAGGCGTGTCACCGTCGCCGGCGGCGTAGTCATCCGTGGTCGGTGTTTCGACATCGGGTTCGGACTCGCGATGGCGACGGCCGGCGAAGCTGCGCAGCACGTTCAACGTCGCCTGCCACGCGCGATCGATCAGGCGGCCGCGATCGGCAGCGACGATGCGCGCGTGTCCGCCCGCAAGCATCCGGCCCACGCTATCCAGCGACTGCTCGCCCACGCGCTGGCCGCGCTGGTTGACGAACAGCGCCTTGTCGGTGACCGGGCTGTACCAGGACAGGCGCCGGCGCACGACGTCGCCCTGCTGGTTGGTGGTGAACTCGATCCAGGTGCCGTAGGGCATCACCCGCAACTGCTCGTAATGTGCCTGCTCGTCCGGCGTGCGCGGCGCCAATTCGAGCGCAGGCGCTTCGCCGCCGTCCTCGCCCAGGCGCACGCGGGCCTTGAGCCGCAGGGTCAGCTCGGTGCGCGAGGCCGGATCGTCCTCGTCATCCTCGACCGAACTGGTGAGGCGGCGTGCGATCACCGCGGCTTCCTCGGCGTGGTACCCGACCTTCGACAGCGCCTCCTCGATATGCGCGGCAAGGTCCGGGTCCGAGCTGCTGCCCTGGCCGCAGCTGGCCACGATGCGCCGCGTCGACTCGAGCTGGCGCTGCCATTCGGGCGAGTCGGGTCCCTGCCGCAGCAGGGTCAGCGTCAGGACATCGGCCCAGGCCTGGTTGAGCAGGGCGCGAACGAACTTCGGCAGGCGCTGCTCGCCGACGATGCCGCCGATCGTTTCGGCGGCCCGTCGCTTGGCGATCTCCAGCTTTTCCTTGCCGCGCGCGGCTTCGACGTGGCGACGTTCGGCCATCTCCGCCTTGCGCGCCAACAGCTGCAGTTGCGTCTGCAGGTCGCGGTTGCTGGTGTCGAAGGCGTCGTTCTCGCCGTCGTAATTGCGCACGACTTCATCGACCGCGCGATGCAGCGGCTCCAGCAGCTGCGGATCGACATCGTCGTCGTCCAGCCAGCGCGCGCCGGATTCGGCGACCGCGTTGAGCAGTTGCCGCGCCGGATGCTGGGCGCGGACGAAAAAGCCGCGGTCCTGCAACGCGACGCGCAGCAATGGCAGCTGCAGCTTGCGCAGCAGCTGCGAGGCGGGAGTGTCGCCGCGCACCTCGCGCTGGATCTGCGCGTACAGCATGTCCAGCAGTTCGAACGTGTCGCTGTCCTGCAACGAGAGGCCGGCGGCATGCCCGCGCTCCTGGCGCATCTGCACCAGCAGCGCCTGCTTGATGTCGAGCAGGTTGCGCGTGTTGCCGGACACCGCCGCGTCCTTCATGTCGCCCAGTGCCGACACGACTTCGTTGGTTTCCAGCTGCTCGCGCGCGGCGCGGCGGCGATCGGGTCGCAGCTTGCCGATCAGTTCGCGACGGCCGGACAGCAATTCCTGCAGCAGGTCGAACGCGGCGTCGTCTTCCGCGCCCGGCTCGCCGTCGGCCTGGCCCATCCAGCCGGTATGCGCGCGTGGACCCGAACCGGCTGGCCCGCCACCACGGTGGCGCCGCGCCTTGCCGCCCGCCGCAGCGCTTGCGGCCGCGGCTTCGATTTCGCCGACCGGCGTCGGCCGCACGCGGATCGGGATGAAGGTCAGGCTCGGCAGGATGCCGTCGGCCGCGACCGTGACGTTGAGCATTTCCACCAGTTGCGGGTAAACGGCCATTACGCGGCGGTCGAACAGCCGGTACAGCAGCAGCCGCGATTCCAGCGGCAGCTGCAGCGACTGGCTGGCCTCGCGCATGATCCGGCACAGCGAACGCGGTCCCAGCGGGATGCGTTCGGCATCGAAGGCCGGGGCGCCGGCCATGACCCCGAAGCGCTGGCCCAGCAGGTGCAGCGTCAGGCTCGCGCGCGACTCCTGCCGTCCGGCGATTTCGCGCAGGACGGCCTCCTCGTCCATCTCCGATTCCTCGACCAGGCTCAGTCGATGGAAACTGACGGGAATCGGTTCGCTCGGCGTCGTGCTCGACTCGCGCCCCATCGCCGCCAGGCTCGCCTCGAGGCCGGCCATGAACCGCGGCACAAGGTCGGCGCTGTTCATCCGCAAGGTCCGCAGCGTCTGCAGGTAGCCGGCCTGCAGCGCGGGATTGCGTGCGTGCTCGGACAGGCGGAACAACTGCTGCTCGAGGTCGCTCAGCGTCTCGGCGAGATGGCGTTCGAGTTCGTCCGAGGTCGCATGCAGCAGGTGTTCGAGCACCCGTCGCACGCGCCGCGGCAGGTTGGCCGCGGCCAGGGTCTGCGGACCGGAATCAGGAGGCGGTGGCAATGCCGACATGCGGACGCTCGGAGCAAGTCCAGTGTGGATAATTAACATGCCACGGCGCTGCGGGCCAGCTTGGCCCCGCCGAGGGCGCGTCGCGCAGCGCGTTTTGCGCGCGGAAGCAGGCCTGCGTCAGTCGGCGAGAAACAGCGAGATGACGTCGTTCGTGAAGCGCTGGCCGAGTTCGGTCGGAGCGACATGGTCGCCCTCGATCCGAATCCAGCCGCGCTCCGTTGCCTGCGCCAGTTCGGACGCGATCGCCTCGCGAGGCAGCCCGGTGCGCGCCTCGAACTCGGGCAGCGCGAAGCCGTCGACCAGGCGCAGCGCATTGAGCATGTAGTCGAAGGGTCGGCGCTGCGGCGCGATGGACTCGTCGCCGCCGATCGCTGCCGGCGAGCCTGCCTTGGCGAGGTAATCGGCCGGATGCCGGGTTTTCCAGCGGCGCAGGATCGACTGGTCGGCGCCCAGCGTCAGCTTGCCGTGCGCGCCGGCGCCGATGCCGAGGTAATCGCCGAAATGCCAGTAGTTGAGGTTGTGCGCGCACTGCCGTCCCGGGCGTGCGTAGGCGCTGACCTCGTATTGCGCATAGCCGGCGTCGGCCAGAAGCGCCTGGCAGCGTTCCTGGATGTCCCAGCTGGCGTCTTCGTCGGGAATGCCGGCCGGCGGACGCGCGGCGAACATCGTGTTGGGTTCCAGCGTCAGCTGGTAGTGCGACACATGCGTGGGTTGGAGGGCGATCGCACATTCGACGTCGCGCTCGGCCATCGCCAGCGTCTGCTCTGGCAACGCGTACATCAGGTCGAGGTTGAAGTTGTCGAAGCCGGCGTCCTGCGCGAGCTTCACCGCATCGCGTGCCTGCGCGCTGTCGTGGATACGACCCAGCCGCTGCAGGCAGCCGTCGTCGAAACTCTGGATGCCAAAGCTCAGGCGATTCACGCCGGCCGCGCGGTAGCCCTCGAATCGGCCGTGCTCGGCCGTGCCGGGATTCGTTTCCAGCGTGATTTCCGCGCCCGGCGCGAAGCGCAGCAGGCTGCTGGCGCGCTGCAGGAACGCGTCGATCGCCTCGGGCGGGAACAGCGACGGCGTGCCGCCGCCGAAGAACACCGTCTGCACGGTGCGGCCCCAGGCCAGCGGCAGGTCGCGTTCGAGGTCGGCGACCAGCGCGTCGACATACGCGGCAAACGGCAGCGCGCCGCGTGCCTGGTGCGAGTTGAAGTCGCAGTACGGGCATTTGCGCACGCACCAGGGCAGGTGCACGTAGAGCGAAAGGGGAGGAGTCGACAGCATGGTTGATCGGCGGACCGTGGGAGCAACTGCAGTCGTGCCTACGAAAAGCCGGCCAGGCGCTGCTTGAGAAGTGCCAGCGCGCGGCCGCGATGGCTGATCGCGTTTTTGATGGTGGGGTCGAGCTCGGCCGCGCTGCAGGCGTTGTCCGGATCGAAGAACACCGGATCGTAGCCGAA
>Ga0308176_10001077_pt1 | contig 17135 bp, 15 predicted proteins | sample PhyCR2_3_FD_203890 | JGI IMG/M metagenome (GOLD analysis project Ga0308176, IMG submission 203890) | Soil microbial communities from UC Gill Tract Community Farm, Albany, California, United States - DLSLS.C.R2 | ecosystem: Environmental > Terrestrial > Soil > Agricultural land | place: USA...
GCGCACAAGTGTGCGACGCAACGAATGCTGAACAGAATTACCAAAGCCGGTAACAAAAAAGCAAACAAATACTTTATTAGAGTACTACGCCGTTCGAAAGCCTTACGTGGCTGCGGCCCTGGCAATCGCGTTGTGAGGCACAAGAAGAGAGTGCAACAACCATCATCGTAATGATGCCTGTGAGAAGAAAAATCCGTTTCATGTGTACGTAGTTTTAAACTGGTTAGCAACTGGCTTTAAAAAGGACTGGAGTAGAAACGGTTCATCAGCGGACTGGAATTTGATTTAATGCAGAAACGCAAACGCAGTGCCCGCATTGTGCGGTCGAAAATAATAAGCAGTTTCCGCAGCCGCAACCGGAAATTTACGAGCGCCAAAACATTGCGTAGTTCCCGCAAAAAAACTTGCCGCTCTTGAACGATAGAAGTATTTTTAATAAGACCAATCTTAAAATCAAAACCAACAACCATGAAACAATTTCTTGTTCCTGTACTTGCTGCGACCGTTGTTTTAACTGCTTGCGGCAACGCCAAAGTAAAAGAAGCACACAAAAATGAAGACGGCACCACAACCCCTACGTCCTACGACATGAACAGCCTCAAAAAAATGCAGGAGGGCACGGATGAAATGACGAAGAAAACCGAAGCGTTGAAAAAACTTACGCCTCTTAGTCTTGATCAATTAAAAGCATTGCTGCCTGAAACGCTGAACGGCATCAAACGCACCAATTACAACGCCAACAGCGCCGCGGGTTATGCCGTAGTTGAAGGCGACTATCAAAAAGACGACACAACGGATTTGAAAGTGATGATCTATGATTGCGCAGGCGAAGCCGGCGCCGGCATGTACACGCTTACGTATTGGAGCGCCATGAACGTTCAGCAGGAGAGCGAAAAAGAATACGCCAAGACCGTTGATTTCAACGGTGGCAAGGCCGTTGAAAACTACAAGAAAGACTCAAAAGAATCTTCGCTAATGTACGTTGCAAACGACCGCCTGCTGGTTTCGCTCAACGGCCGCAACATGGAACCTTCGGCTTTGAAAGAAGCGGCGCAGAGCCTTGATTTTAAGCTGTAATGTTTAGCAATCGGCAATCGAAAATCGGTAATAAAGCCTGTCAAAAGAAACAGCCTATCAAACGATAGGCTGTTTCTTTTAGTTTCTACAATTGTCGTTTCTCGATTGCCGATTGCTCACTTAATCACTCCCAACTCTTTTCCAATTTTCGTAAACGCATCAATGGCGCGGTCCAAATGTTCGGGCTCGTGCGCCGCACTGATTTGCACACGAATTCTCGCTTGTCCCTTCGGTACCACGGGATAGAAAAAGCCAATTACGTAAATGCCTTCCTGCAAAAGTGCGTCGGCAAATTTTGCGGCAACGACGGCATCGTACAGCATGATGGGCACAATGGCATGTGTACCGGGCTTAATGTCGAAGCCGGCAGCCGTTATCTTCTCGCGGAAGTGTGTGATGTTTCTTTCGAGCTTGTCTCTTAACTCCGTTGTTTCGCTCAGCATATCCAACACCGCAATGGATGCGCCGGTGATTGATGGCGCGAGTGTGTTTGAAAACAAATAAGGCCGGCTGCGCTGGCGCAGAATGTCAATGATTTCTTTTCGTCCGCTGGTAAAGCCACCGCTGGCGCCGCCAAGGGCTTTGCCCAAGGTTCCGGTAATGATGTCAATGCGTCCCATCACACCACAATGTTCGTGCGTGCCTCGGCCGGTTTTTCCCATAAAGCCCGAAGCGTGGCTTTCATCCACCATCACAATCGCGTCGTATTTATCAGCGAGGTCGCAGATTTTATCTAACTGTGCAATCGTTCCGTCCATGCTGAACACGCCGTCGGTAACAATGATGCGGCTGCGAAGGTTTGCACTCTCTTTCAGCTTGGCTTCAAGGTCTTGCATGTTGTTATGCTCATAGCGGTAACGTTGCGCTTTGCAAAGCCGCACCCCGTCAATGATGGAAGCATGGTTCAGTGCATCGGAAATGATGGCGTCTTGTTCGTTGAACAGCGGCTCAAACACACCGCCGTTGGCGTCAAAAGCAGCGGCGTACAAAATCGTGTCTTCGGTGCCGAGAAAGCCAGCCAGCTTTTGTTCGAGTTCTTTGTGAATGTCCAGCGTGCCGCAAATAAACCGAACGGAACTCATGCCGTAGCCGCGGCTGTCAAGGTATTTGTGTGCGGCTTCGATGGTTTTCGGGTGCGAGGAAAGGCCGAGGTAATTGTTGGCGCAAAAGTTCAAAACTTTCTTGCCGTTCACCGTTATTTCGGCGCCTTGCGGCGAAGTAATGATGCGTTCGTTTTTGTAAAGGCCGGAGGTTTTTATTTCGTCTATTTCCGTTTGAAGCCGCTGGACAAATTTTTCGTTCATACAAACAATTTGCGCAAAAATAAGTGGTGAAGCCCATCCCGACCTTCCCGGTGGGAAGGCCACCAACACTTCGCTACGCACCTCGCTTTTTAACGACCCAATTTTTATTTGATTCTTCGACAGGCAAGGGTTGTGCGATGATGGCCTTCCCACCGGGAAGGTCGGGATGGGCCTTATCTTCGCCGCCCTTATGAACCTTCAAAACACCCCGATGCAAAGCCTTGTTGTTCATTTTGTGGGCAACAAGAACAACGCCGGTCCTTTACACCTGTCGCAGAAGACGCTTGAATTGAGTGACGATTTGAAAATGATTTTAGGCGATAGTTTCTTGTCGCGGTTCAAGAACAATTTCGAATGGCATCACTTCAGCCACGAATCATCCTTGCAGTTCAATGTAGCTTACAATTATTGCAAACAAATATTTAGCGATACCGATTCGTTTGAAAATGTTTCGCAGGCCATTGCCAAACATCTGTACAACCAATCAACGCATCCCAAAGTAAAAGGTGGTGAATTGTACGTGGCTTACTTTGATGCACTGCCTGTTGAAAGCCGCATGTGCAAAGCCATTGGGTTATTTAAAACAGAAAACAAAACCTTGTTTTTAGAAGCGGAACAAACGGAGGCGAATATTGGCGTGCAATTGAAAGAAGGCATTGAGCTAACAAAGATTGACAAAGGTTGTCTCATCATTAATCAGAAAGAAGAGGAGGGTTTTGACATATTGCTTTTCGACAACCAGAACCGCGGCGAAGAAGCGCAGTATTGGAAGGAAGGCTTTCTTTCACTTTCGCCGCAGAAAAACGAGTTCCACAACACGCAGCATTTTTTAAATCTTACCAAGCAATTTATTACCGGCCCGCTGGAAACGGAAATGCATATTGGTAAGGCCGAACAGGTGGACCTGTTGCACAAAAGCATTGACTACTTTAAGAGCAACGAGAGCTTTGACATTGACGACTTCCAGGCCAAGGTTTTTATTGAAGACGATCGCATCAATGCCTTTCGCAACTTTGGTTCGCGTTACGTAGAGAGCAACGATTTTGATTTGGCCGCGCAGTTCGACATTTCACCCGAAGCCGTGAAAAAGCAAAGCCGCATTTTTAAAAGCGTGATCAAGCTGGACAAAAACTTTCACATTTACGTGCACGGCCGCACGGATTTAATTGAAAAAGGCGTTGACCTTGACGGAAGGAAATATTACAAGATTTATTACCAGGACGAAGGATAGAAACTTCGCTGATGCTTTTACATTTGTTTATGCCGGTTCCTGTACACAGCAAGCAAGAAGTTTTAAAAAAGCTGGAAGAACACAAACAGGACATCAAAGCGCTTGGTGTTTCTTCTCTCGGCCTTTTTGGTTCGTTTGCTACCGGAGAAAATATACACGTACAGAGCGATGTTGATTTTTTGGTAGAGTTCGAGCCGGGCAAAAAACCTACGATAACTTTTCAATCTGTCGGAATATCTCCAAACGCTTTTCAATCGAAAGGTTGAATTGGTCACGCCCCAGGCGTTGAGCAAATACATTGGTCCGTACATTTTAAATCAAGTCGTGCATGTCGCTCTCTAACCGCGAATTTTTGCGTCACATTCTCAACGAAATCAAATTCGTCTCTCGCCGTACCGAAGGAAGACGATGGAAGAATTGACGAAGAATTTAAACGCAACCATTTATCCATTGAATGGAAGAAAATGGCCGGGCATGCGCGATAAACTAATTCACGACTATTTTGGTGTGGACTATGAGATCGTTTGGAATGCCATTCGTGAAAAGCTTCCACCGCTTCAGGAAGAGATCAGGAGAATTTTAGAAAAGCCCGAAGCGTAGTTTAAAACGGCAAATCGTTCTCCGCGTCAATCGGCCCCTCGTCAGTAAACGGCGGTGCATCGTGGTCAAAGGTCGTTCCGCCGGCGGCTTCCACTTTCCAGGCTTTTACGTCGGTGTACCAGCGTCCGTTGTACTCGCGGCTTTCCACGTCAAAGTCAATTTTCAAGGTATTGCCTACCTGCAACACTTTTTCGTCGGCCTTGTCGCCCCAAATGGAAATGCAAACTTTCTTTGGGTATTGACCTTCCGTCTCTACAACAATGTCTTGTTTTTTCCACGGGCCGTTTTTTCCCTGTCCGGTTTGAAGCGGCAAAATCTGAACGAGTTTTGCGGTGAGTTGCATGGGCGCAAAGTAAAGGAAATACGGGTTTACTTGTTCGCGGGTCCACGCGTTCACGGGTTCTTGCTTACGCCTGCATCATCTTGCAAAGTATCTACGCAAATCACGCTTAACATGTGAACCGGTGAACGCGTGGACCCGCGAATTTTTTTCACCCTCCTGTAACATTTCGCTAACTACCTTCGTCTTATCCCAAAACCAGCGCCATGAAAAAGGCCAACGCTACACACAAAGCCTTGTTTGGATTAACCCTGCTGTTCATGCTGATTGCCGCACTTTCGTTTGCAGCTTTTCGCGAGACGCAATCGCTTTGCAGCGTTTCCAAAAAATGCTGTCAGATGGCTCCGCAAAAACACCGCGGTGGCCAAATGCTTTGGGACGATTTTTCCCGTCATTTTCTCTCCTTTGTTTGGCTTCGGTAAATTCTTTTTCCTTTGCTGTAACTTTCCGTTTGCTTCTTCGTATTACAGAAGTATTTGGCAGCTGCCGACTGTATTATGACCGAAAAAGAATACAACGACTGTGTGAATTTGTATGCGGACAACGTGTACCGGTTCATTGTGAAAAATCTTCGTCACGAGGAAGATGCCCGGGACGTGGTGCAAACCGCGTTTGAAAAGTTGTGGCGCAACAGAGAGGAAATAAACAACAGCAAATGCAAATCTTACCTTTTTACCGTAGCCTACAACAGCATGATTGATCACCTGCGCAAAGTAAAGCGGCTGCACCTGAAAGAGGAATTTGGCGAAGACACAAAAGTTTCGCACCGGCACATTGATAACGCAAAAGAAATTTTGGAAAGAGCCTTGGCCCGCCTGAGTGAAACACAGCGTTCCCTGGTGATGCTGAAAGATTACGAAGGTTACAGCTACGAAGAAATTGGCCGCATCATGAACCTGAACGAAAGCCAGGTAAAAGTTTATTTACACCGGGCACGCCTGCAATTAAAAAGCTATTTGGTAAAAATGGAAAATGTCATTTAATCCAGCCGATATGATCAGCTTAAGCAATTACGAAGAGTACTTTATCCTGTACACGGATAACGAACTGGATGCGGCCGGAAAACTGATGGTTGAGTCCTTTGTTGCGCAGCATCTGCGCCTGGAAGAGGAACTGGAAATTTTGCTCAGCACCAAACTCCCACTTGACAACGTATCGTTCGAAGGCAAGGCTGAACTGCTTTCACCTGCCATGAAACTGAATACGATGGACGAAAGCCTTTTGCTTTACATAGACGACGAATTGCCAAACGCTAAAAGAAAAATTGTTGAAGAGAAAATAAACACCGATAAAGATTATGCCTTGCAACATTCTTTGCTGATGCAGGCAAAACTGGCCAGCAAGGAAGTTGTTTCTTACCCGAATAAAAAAGAATTGCACCGGCACGAAAGAAAGGTTGTGCCTTTTGGAATGTGGATGCGCATTGCCGCAGCCGTGATTGTTTTGTTGTCCGGTTCATTGTTCTATTTGCGCACGAACAACAAGGCATCGCAGGTAAACAACGGCCAGGAAACGGCCCGTCGTACCGAAGTGAAAATTACGCCTCCCGGTGTACATCCGTCAATGCCAGTTCAGCAGCGGCTGCAGCAAAACAATTCATTGAAGGAAGAAAGTTTTGCGCAGAAAGAAAGAAGCACAAGTCCGCGGCAAACGAAACCACTTATAATAAAGGAGCAGGATGAGCAACAAGATATTGCTGTCGTTGATGAGCATCCTTTGAGCAACAAGGGAAGAGAAGTTGTTCGTTTGAACACAAGCCATCTTACTACTGAAACAACTGTTGATATTTCTCGCGTTAACAAAACATTTCCATGCACTTCTGTAACATCCAAAGTTGATTCTTCGTACAACAAGCAAAACAGCACCACCAACAATCCGGAAGTTGATTGGGCTGTCGAAACAACCGAAAAGAAAACACCGGCACGAGGCTTCTTCAGAAAAGTGTCGCGGTTTATCGAACGCAAGGCCGGCATTGGTACCGCAAACGCTGACAACGAATTGCTGATTGGTTCGGTGGCTTTAAAACTTAAATAATCAACAAAGAAATTTTGGTATGAAAACAATTTTACTTGCGGCCCTTTTTGTGGGCTCGACGCTAACTTCTTTTGCCCAATCGGACAGCACCGGCGCAAAAACCGACACCATCCGCATCGGCGGCATGATCATCATCAAAAAGCCCGGCAAGGACGGCGGTGAAAGCCGCGACGTGACTATCACCAGCCGCCGGCGAAGCCAGCTTTCTAACGTGAGCACCAACTGGTTCATTTTTGATTTGGGCTTTGCCAATTACAACGACAATACCAATTATGCGGCGGCGCAGCAAAGCGGCTTCGTATCGTCCGGCATTGGCAAAGACCAACTGAACCTGCGCACGGGAAAATCGGTGAACGTAAACATTTGGGTGTTCATGCAAAAGCTCAACCTGGTAAAACACTACGTAAACCTGAAATACGGTCTGGGCGTGGAACTGAACAATTACCGCTTCGATGACGAGCGGGTACGCTTCAGCAAAAACCCAACGGTTATCGGTTTTGACCCAACGCTGGAGAAGGCCAGTAAAAACAAGCTGGCTGCCGATTATGTAACCGCGCCGCTGATGTTGAATTTTAATTTTGCCCCCCGCCGCCACAACAGCTTTGGCTTTAGCGCCGGCATTAGTGCGGGCTATTTGTACAGTGCCCGCCAAAAGATTAAGGATGACGGGCACAAGACTAAACTGCACGATGACTTTAACCTCGAAAAATTCAAGCTCTCGTACATTGCCGAATTGACTTTAGGCCCCGTACGCCTTTACGGTTCGATGGCCACAAAAAGCATGTGGGAAAAAGGCCTTGACCAAACGCCGTACAACATCGGCATCCGGTTTAGTCATTTTTAAATTCAAAAGTAAAAATTTCAAAAGCCGGTGAGACGTGGGTTTACAGCAACCACGTCTCACCGGCTTTTACTTTTTCCGTTTTCGTAAACTTTCTAAGCCTGTCACCAACAACTACCCGATTTTTAAAATCTTCGTCTTCGCTTTTTCCGCCTTCGCCGAATCTTGCGTAGACTTGTGAAAGACTGGCGCTGTTTTTTCGAAAGGCATCGGCAATAATTCACACAGGCTGAAAGCGGCAGGGAGCAAGGCTTTGCGGAGATCCGTTAAAAGTTTTTCACGCAGAAAATAAATCCCGGTCCTTTGCCGTTTCAATGCTGATAACCTTATAAAGACTTACTGGAAACATGAAAACCACCATCCTTTTAACCACCTGTCTTTTTGCTGCGGGAGGCATGATGTTGAAAAAACCATTGACCTTCGAAAGGGCTGCAGCCGTTACCAATCTTTCCAACACACACTTTACGCACAAACGGTTTTCAAGCAAGCCGCAGTCGCCCATGTACATTGTGATTGACAAGCGCAAATACGAGTTAAGCGTGTACGATGCGCAGGGCTGGTATGCCACTTACCCCGTGGTGTTTGGCAACAAATCCCTCGATGACAAAAAAATGGAAGGCGACCGCAACACGCCGGAAGGCGCCTTTCATATCAACCAGAAAAATATTCATTCAAAGTGGGACCGCTACATGGGCCTTGATTACCCCACACGGGAAAGCATTGAAAAATTCAATACCCGCAAGCAGCGCGGCGAAATTCCGGCATCGGCCAGGCCGGGCGGCGGCATCGGCATTCACGGCACTTGGCCCGGCGAGGATTTTGTGATTGACCGTTTTGAAAACTGGACCAACGGCTGCATTTCGTTAAAGCGAAATGATGTAGAAGATTTGTACAGTTATGTTCCGGTGGGCACGCCGGTGACGATACGAAAGTGAGACGTGGGACGATAAACGTGAGACCGAAGAAGTTTTTGAAACAGCCTGTCGTTATGATGGGCTGTTTTGGTTTGAGCTAATAGAAAGAAGTACGTATGCTAAAGATTTGTCCCAACGTCCAAAACATTTATTCAAGAATCAATCACATCGACTGGAAGATTATATCACCAACTACCTTAGCTGATAGCATTTCGTCAATTACTGTTTGTTTCCACACTACTCCTAATTGCGCATCTAATGGGTCAAGAGCAGTAATCCTTCCAGAATAAATACCAACAAACCCTCTGATTGTTCCAATTATAGTATCGTCGGCAAGTTGACCATTTTTCATATGTATGCCGGAACGAAAAGAAATGACAGGAGAACCAGACATTCCTGATCGACTGGCTGTATCGACTAGGATTTTTGGTAATCCATTTATATCTAATGCAGGTTCAGTAGCAACACTTCCTCGTTTCCAAATTGGCAACTTTTTATCACCATCAATTGCGAATGGATAACTAAGAATAAATACATCATCAGAAGGCTCTAAGTCAAAGTTGTTGTCAAATCCAAAACTATTTATAGGATATAGGTTGATGCCCTGAGGGATTTCAGCTTTGCTGATTACCGGTATTGCTATAACATCAACTTTATATCCATGCTTTGGATGTACAAACCACAAAGGATGTTTAAAATCTTCATCGCAATATAAGGGAGTATAAACTTCTTCTGCTATAATCGCTAATTCGGGTTCAGTCACCAATCTTTTGACGTAGAATTTTATTCTTTTGGGAAAAGCCATTGAGTTAGTAGTTCGCTCGTCTGTAACTGGGTTTACTCTCGTTACATTATGACCATTCGTAATCAGGTACATGTAATCTTCATATTCGTAAAAGAACCCCGTTCCGGCGGCCATGACTGTGTCAGCTCCGTACGGGACCATTTGTAAATGCAAGGCGACAAATGATAAGCTGTTAGAAGAAATTCTATTATTAAACATTCGAACTGACTAAGCTAGATAGTTATTTGTCTTTGGTGAAAATTGTGTTCATTCAACAATTTTGTGTTGCCGACAATTACACCTTCCCCTTCGCAATCTCCTCCACCACACCCGGATCTAACAAGGTTGTTGTATCACCAAAATTGCTTTCGCCTTCAGCAATCTTGCGCAAAATCCTTCGCATAATTTTTCCGCTTCTTGTCTTCGGCAATCCCGGCACGAACTGGATTTTATCCGGCTTCGCAATTGGGCCAATGATGCGGCTAACGGTTTGTAAAATGTTCTTGCGCATCTCGTCTTCGCTGCCGTGCATGTGCTGGCAAATCACGTAAGCATAAATGCCCTGTCCTTTGATGTCGTGCGGATAACCCACAACGGCGCTTTCCACCACATCGCTGTGCATGTTGATGGCGTTCTCCACTTCGGCCGTGCCAATGCGGTGACCGCTCACGTTCAACACATCATCCACGCGGCCGGTGATGCGGTAATTGCCTTCTTCGTCACGCAAAGCGCCGTCACCCGTAAAGTATAAATTTTCGTAGGTCGCAAAATAAGTTTGGCGGCAGCGTTCATGGTCGCCGTACGTGGTGCGAAGAATGGAAGGCCACGGTGCTTTAATGCAAAGATTTCCGGATGCCGGACTGCCTTTAATTTCCTTTCCGGCCTCGTCAACCAATACCGGTTGCACACCAGGCATGGGTAGTGTAGCCCACGAAGGTTTGGCCGGTGTAACACCCGCGAGGTTTGTAATCAAGATGCCGCCTGTTTCCGTTTGCCACCAGGTATCAACGATGGGGCATTTCTTTTTCCCAATGTGTTCGTCGTACCAATGCCAGGCTTCTTCGTTAATGGGTTCGCCAACGGTTCCCAATACTTTTAGCGAGGACAGATCTTTTCCCTCTAACGGCTTTAAACCAAAACCCATCAGCGAACGAATGGCCGTGGGTGCGGTGTAAAGAATGTTCACCTTGTGCTTGTCAACAATCTCCCAGAAACGTCCGGCATTGGGCCAGGTGGGAATGCCTTCAAACATCACCTCCGTTGCACCGGCAGCAAGCGGACCGTAAATGATGTAACTGTGTCCCGTTATCCAGCCAATATCGGCCGTGCAAAAAAACACCTCGCCTCTTTTGTATTGAAAAGTGTTGACAAAAGTATAAGCCGTCCACACCATGTAACCGCCGCAGGTATGCACCACACCTTTGGGCTTGCCGGTGCTGCCCGAGGTGTATAAGATAAACAACGGGTCTTCGGCGTCCATTTCTTCTGCTTCGTAGGAAACAATGCCTTCTTTTTCCACTTGCGTTTCGGCGTATTCCATTTCGTCTTCCCACCAAATGTCGCGGCCTTTGAGCATTGAAACCGGCGTGCGGGTTCTGGTATAAACAATTACTTTCTTTACTGTTTTGTTGCCAATGAGCGCATCGTCAATCACGTTCTTCAACGGTATTACTTTCTCGCCGCGAAAGGCGCCATCGGCGGTGATGATGAATTCAGCTTTTGCGTCTTCCAATCTGTCCGCAATGCTTTGTGCCGAAAAGCCACCGAAGACCACTGAGTGAATGGCGCCGATTCTTGCGCAGCCCAGCACAGCATAAACCAACTCCGGCACCATGCCCATGTAAATGCAAACGCGGTCGCCTTTTTTTACGCCGTTGTTGCGCAGCATTTGTGCTACCTGGCAAACACGTTTGTGCAGGCGGTTATAGGTTACAACACGAACGCGGTCCTCGGGATTGTTGGGTTCCCAAATGATGGCGGGCTTGTCGCCTAACTCTTGCAAATGATGATCTATGCAGTTTTCGGTGATGTTTAGTTTGCCGCCAATGAACCATTCCACTTTCGGCTCTTTGAAATTCCATTTCAAAACCTTGTCCCATTTTTTTCGCCACTGAAAGTTGGATGCGACATCGCCCCAAAATGCTTCGGGGTCTTCTACACTTTTTTGATACGCGGTTTTGTATTCTTCCAGCGACTGGATCTGATAAGGGTAAGCCATAGTTGATTTTTCGGGAGGTAAACTTATAGAAATCTCTTAATCAAGCATTGAATAAATATGCGGAAGGGAACTGACTCTACCTATAAACTTTGTTAACGCCAATTTATTTTGCCGAAACGTTTTTGTAAGTACGCCGCGACTATTTTTGCAGGGTTCATGCAAAAAGGCAAATCATCATACGGCACAAAGCACGTCTTGTACAGCATCTTCGCCACGCTGTTGTTGGCCTGGCTGACGATTTGTTTGCCCTACGTGAATGAAAGCCAAAACAGAGCGAAAGCAGCGGTTGAAAAAACAGAAAAGAAAACGGCCGCGGACAACAGCAATCCGTTAACCAATACCAACGAAGAAAAGCCCGAACGCGGTTCTTCAATGCCGAACGAATACTTGCACGAGGCGCACGCAATGGAACAAACCTTTACGTTTGTCTCTACTTTCTACAAGTGTCACCCTTCCGATTTATACCTCGCTTATCATCCCGACTTGATCATTCCTCCGCCCAAAGCGTAAGGTCATTCTTCCATTTTTTATTGCGATGATTTTGCTTGCCAACGAACAACCGTTCGCAGGTGTAATCCATTTATTGACCTTAAACTCTTTTGCAATGAAGCAGAATAATTTCTCGCTCAAAAATCTGGGTGCGGATTTGCCCGCATCTATCGTTGTCTTTCTTGTAGCCCTGCCGCTTTGCCTGGGCGTGGCGCTTGCCTCCAATGCGCCCTTGTTCAGCGGCCTTATTGCCGGCATGGTTGGCGGCATTGCCGTGGGCCTTTTAAGCGGTTCGCAGTTAAGCGTGAGCGGACCGGCAGCCGGGTTAACCGCCATCGTCGCGGCGGCCATTTTAAAGCTTCCTTCCTTTGAAGCCTTTTTGTTTTCGGTAGTCATTTGCGGTGCGCTGCAATTGCTGCTGGGTTTTTTAAAGGCCGGTGTGATTGGCGATTACATTCCGAACAGTGTAATTAAAGGAATGCTCGCGGCCATTGGGTTGATTCTTATTTTAAAACAGTTGCCGCATCTTGTTGGTTACGACGCGGCTCCCGAAGGCGATGAAGCTTTTGTTCAAACAAATAACGAAACCACTTTCTCCGGCCTTGCCAATGCCTTAAACTACATTACGCCGGTTGCCGTGTTGATCGGCCTTGCAGGCTTGATTTTTCAGTTTGTTTGGGAGAAAATAGTGGCGAAGAAAAAAGGATTTATTAAACTGATTCCCGCGCCGTTGGTGGTAGTCTTGATCGGCATCGGCATCAACGAAATCTTCCGGCAATCCGGCGCGGCTTATGCCGTTGACCCCAAGCACATGGTGAACATTCCGGTGGCGCAAACAAGCCGTGAGTTTTTTTCTTTTTTTACCGCGCCGGATTTTAGCGCCTGGATGAACAAGGACATTTGGATAACGGGTGTAACGCTTGCCTTGGTAGCAAGCCTTGAATCGCTTTTGAGCATTGAGGCAATAGATGATCTTGATCCTTACCAGCGTGTAACGGACAAAGACAGGGAATTGAAAGCACAAGGCGTTGGCAACATGCTTTCGGGTTTGATCGGCGGCTTGCCGGTAACTTCTGTTATCGTTCGTTCATCGGCCAACGTGAATGCGGGGGCTAAATCAAAAACGTCAACCGTTTTTCACGGCCTGCTGTTACTGGTAAGCATTGCATTTATTCCGGCTTTGCTCAATCTTATACCCAAAGCGGCGCTGGCGGCGGTGCTCATTTTCACCGGTTATAAATTAGCCAAGCCTTCTTTGTTTAAACTCTATTACAAAAAAGGCGGGGACCAGTTTTTACCTTTTGTGATTACCATTGTTGCCATCCTGCTCACCGATCTTTTGATCGGCGTTGTCATCGGCATCGGTGTGGGAATTTTCTTTGTGGTGCGCAGCAATTTTAAAACAGCTGTTTTTGTGGTGAACGATCAACGCCATTATTTGTTTCGTCTGCGCAAAGACGTCTCGTTTTTGAACAAGCCAATCATCAAAAGCAAACTGGAAGAAGTGCCGGAGAACGCATCGGTATTGATTGACGCCAGCCGTGCCGATTTCATTGACAAAGACGTGGTGGAAGTGATTGAACACTTTCTCGTGCACGCACCACTGAAAAATATTCACGTGGAAGTAAAATACAGCGGCTACAAAGCGCAAGGCTTTAATAAGACATTGCTGGACGAACAGGCTGCAAGGCCGTTTAACGGACAGAAAAAAGAACAAATTTTAGAAGCAACGGAAGCGGCTAACTTTAGCCACCCGTAAATAAAAATCTTTTATGCACTCATACGAAAAATTACTGTTGGAAAACAAAGCCTGGGCCGCCGAACAAAAAGCCGAGGAGCCGGGCTATTTTAAGCGGCTGGCAGAATTGCAAGCCCCCGAATTTTTATGGATCGGTTGCAGCGACAGCCGCGTGCCCGCGGACCGGATCACGGGCACGCAACCCGGTGAAATTTTTGTGCACCGCAACGTGGCCAACATGGTGGTGAACACCGACGTGAACCTGTTGGCAGTGCTTGATTACGCTGTAACGCATTTAAAAGTGCGGCACGTAATTGTGTGCGGCCATTACGGCTGCGGCGGCATTAAAGCGGCGGCTACCAAAACGGATTTCAAGCCGGTGCTGAACATGTGGCTGCGCAACATCAAAGACGTGATTCGCCACCACCGCGACGAACTGGACGCGATTGAAGACGAAGAAAAACGCAGCGACAGGTTGGTGGAATTAAACGTGCAGGAGCAAGTTTACAACCTGGCCAAGACCACCATCATTCAACGCTGCTGGAAGCGGGAGCAGCGGCCGCACCTGCACGGCTGGGTGTACGGATTGAAAGATGGCATCATCAAGCCCGTGTTTGAAATGCAGGCCGGCACGCACATTGACGATACCTACGAGTACGAAAATTTGTAACCGCTCAATGGTCGTTATACTTTTAAAATCCCTTTGCTGTAAGCGAAGGGATTTTTTTATGGAGAAGAAATCTGTTGATGAAGGCAGTTAAACTTCGTTGGCACTTGCTGCTTCTTTCTCTTCCCTATTTTTTTCCATCGGGTTTCTTCGCGGTTGTAAAAGTTTGGCTACAAGACCAGTCCACCCGGTTTGATGCGAAGCGCCAAGGCCTTTGCCCGTGTCGCCGTGAAAGTATTCGTGGAAGAGAACGTAGTTTTTAAAATGCGGATCGTTCTGCAGCTTTTCGTAACCGTCAAACACAGGCCTGCGGTCGTCTTCATCAAGCAAAAACAGCCGCGACAAACGCCGGGAAAGTTCATCGGCAATCTCGTTCAGCGAACGATAAAGGCCGGTGCCCGTTGGGCATTCTACTCTGAAATCATCGCCGTAATAATAGTGGAAACGCTGCAGGCTTTCCACGATCAAATAATTTACCGGCATCCACACCGGACCGCGCCAGTTGCTGTTGCCGCCAAACAAGGCAACGGTGCTTTCGCCGGGCGTGTAATCAACCGAAAACTTAGTGCCGTTCACCCACACTTCGTAAGGATGTTCTTCGTGATACTTCGACAAAGCCCGAACGCCGTAGTCGCTCAAAAATTCGCTTTCGTCCAACATGCGGCAAAGGATTTTTTTCATGCGGTGACCGCGCAATAGACTCAGTAAATGTTTTTCGCTTTCGCTCTTTTCGTGCCAGCGCGAAACAAGCGCCGCAAGGCCGGGGCGGTTGTCCAAAAACCAGTTGAGGCGAACGCAAAACTGGGGCAGCGCTTCCAGGATTTCGTGGTCCAATACTTCTACGGCAAACAAGGGTATCAAACCCACCATGCTGCGCACCTTCAGTTTTTCGCTTCGATTGTTTGGAAGCCTGAGTACATCGTAAAAGAAGCCGTCTTCATCATCCCACAAACCGCCGGAATCGGCGCCCATGCTGTCCATGGCGCTGGCGATGTATAAAAAGTGTTCGAAGAATTTTGTGGCCATGTCCTGGTAAACAGGATTGTGCAAGGCAAGTTCCAAAGAAATGCGCATCATGTTGAGCGAATACATCGCCATCCAGCTTGTGCCGTCAGCTTGTTCAATGTAGCCGCCCGTGGGCAAGGGTGCGCTTCGGTCAAACACACCAATGTTGTCAAGACCCAGAAAACCTCCTTCAAAAATATTGTTGCCTTGTGCGTCTTTGCGGTTTACCCACCAGGTAAAATTGAGCAGCAGTTTGTGAAAGACCGATTCCAAAAAAGCAACGTCGCCTTTGCCGGCCGTCTTTTTTTCAAGGGTGTAAACGCGAAAGGACGCCCAGGCATGAACAGGCGGATTCACGTCGCTGAAATTCCATTCGTAAGCCGGCAGTTGACCGTTGGGATGCATGTACCATTCTCTGGTCAAATGCAGCAATTGGTGCTTCGCAAACGTGGGATCAATAATGGCAAAGGGAATGCAATGGAAGGCGAGGTCCCATGCCGCGTACCAGGGATACTCCCATTTATCGGGCATGGAGATGATGTCGGCGTTGTTCAGGTGACACCATTCATGGTTGCGGCCATCTTCTCGTTGCGGCGGTGGCGGCGGTTGCGCCGGGTCGCCTTTGAGCCATTGCTCCACGTCGTAATAATAAAATTGTTTGCTCCACAACATGCCGGCAAAGGCTTGCCGCTGCACAAGTTTTTCATCAGCCGATGTTATCTCTGTTTGCAGCGCCGCATAAAATTCGCCGGCTTCTTTGATGCGCAAGGCAAACAATTCGTCGAAATCGGCAAAGGGTTTTGTATGTGTTTTTGCGGTGAGCCGCAAGCGCAATTCTTCGCTGCCTTTGGCCTTTACCGACAGTGCGTAATTGGCCGCTACTTTGGTTCCCGTTGCATTCGGGTTCACCGCTTTTTCATCGCCGTTTACCAAAAAATTGTTGATACCGTCTTTTGCGTATTTCGATGCGTTGGCTGTGCCGTAAAACCTTTCGTTGTTCGTTTCGTTCTCGCAAAAAAACGTTTCTACTTTTTTGTCGAAGTACAAGCTGTATTCGCCAAACTCTTTGTGCTGTACCGTTACGTCGCCGCTGTTCGATGAAAGCAATTGCGGCTTGCAATCGTCGTAGCCCCAGTCCCAGGTGTTGCGGAACCAAAGCGTGGGCAGCACATGCAGCGGTGCGTCTTCCTTGCCGCGGTTGTGCACCGTTATTTTAATGAGGATGTCTTCTTCGCCGGCCTTTGCGTATTCAACAAAAACATCAAAGTATTGATTGTCGTTGAAGATGCCGGTATCAATGATTTCCAATTCGGGTTGAAGCCTTGTTCTTCGGCCGTTTTCCTGCAACAGTTGCTGATAAGGATATTCCGCCTGCGGATACTTATACAACATCTTCATGTACGAATGCGTGGGTGTGGAATCCAGGTAATAGTAAAGTTCTTTTACGTCTTCGCCGTGATTGCCTTCGGCGTTGGTTAAGCCAAAATACCGCTCTTTAATGATGGTGTCTTTTTCGTTCCAAAACGCAAGCGCAAAGCAAAGAAGTTGGCGGTCGTCGCAGATGCCGGCAATGCCCTCTTCGCCCCAACGGTATGCCTTGCTGCGAGCCATATCGTGTGTGGTATAACGCCAGGCGTCGCCGGCCGCGCTGTAATCTTCCCGCACGGTTCCCCACTGCCGGTCGGACACATACGGCCCCCATTTTTTCCAACTATTTTCTTTTAAGCGTTGTTCCTCGGTGGTCATGCTATTTCTTTTTGAACCGACGGCCCATCCTGACCTTCCTGGTGGAAAGGCCATCTGCGCACAGCCCTTGCTTTACGACGTCTCTTGTTTTTCTCAATCTCTTTGAAAGCAGTATGTTTTGCTGCCTTCAGGCTCTTCATACCCTTC
>Ga0308176_10001080_pt1 | contig 17110 bp, 11 predicted proteins | sample PhyCR2_3_FD_203890 | JGI IMG/M metagenome (GOLD analysis project Ga0308176, IMG submission 203890) | Soil microbial communities from UC Gill Tract Community Farm, Albany, California, United States - DLSLS.C.R2 | ecosystem: Environmental > Terrestrial > Soil > Agricultural land | place: USA...
CGTCGATTTCGCGCTCGACGATGTCCGTCTCAAACCCGGCACGTATCTCGTCGGCCTCTGGATGGGGCGCAGCAATGTGGAGGACATTGACGGGATTCTGTACGCGGCTACGCTCGAGGTCGAGCCCGACCCGCAGCAGCTCCAACACTCCGAGCAGTTCCCAGGCTCGTACCTGTGTGCGTTCAAGCATAATGTCGTGATCTCGACCCAAGCCGGCGACGTCGCCCCACCCGGCGTTCGCGATGAGCCCGGGCAACGCAGCGCGGCAGGCGCTTCCCGTTAGGCAATCCCGAACCGTGCGAATCCCCCCGGAGCTGCGCTGCGTGGTTCATGGCGAACCGTTCGCCCTCCAGGGCGGCTTCGCGAACAGCCAGGAGGTCGAGCATGCCACCGCGCTTTCGTGTCCGAGCGGTTGTTCGGTGCCCGTCGTGCGCGGGATTCCGCGATTCGTGCCGTCGGAAGGCTACACCGCCGCGTTCGGCTGGCAGTGGAAGCGCTTCCGACGGTCGCAGCTCGACTCCTACAGCGGCACCACGATCTCACGCGACCGTCTGACCCGATGCCTCGGCGGGAGCCTCGACGTCGTTCGAGGCAAGGCCGTGCTCGAGGCCGGGTGCGGTGCTGGACGCTTCACCGAGATTTTGCTCGATGCGGGCGCTCGCGTCGTTGCCGCCGACCTGTCGTCCGCCGTCGAGGCGAATTACGCAAACCGCGGGAGCGCTCGCGGCTACTTCATTTGCCAGGCGGACGTTTGCGATCTTCCCGTCGCGCCACGGTCGTTCGATGTCGTCGTCTGCCTCGGAGTCGTCCAGCACACTCCGGATCCCGAAAAGACGATCGCCGCCCTCGCGGGCTATGTGAAGCCGGGCGGGCTGATCGCGATCGACCACTATGCACGCGACTACCCCGCGACCTGGTCGCGGCGGGCGATCCGGGCGCTGCTGCTCCGTCTGCCGCACGAGCAGGCGCGCCAGGTAGCGTTAGGCATCACGTGGACGCTGCTCCCGATTCACCGCGCGTTGTGGCATCGCCGGCGAGGATTCGGTCGGCTGCGGCGGTATCTGGGCCGGTTGTCGCCCGTCGTCGACTACTACGACGCGTATCCGGAACTACGGCCCGAGCTGCTCGTCGAGTGGGCATTGCTGGACACTCACGATACGCTGACGGACCACTACAAGCACCTTCGCAATCCGGACGAGATACGGGCGACACTCGATGCGCTCGGCCTCTCGAACGTGGAGGTGTATGCGGCTGGGAACGGCGTCGAAGCTCGCGCGCGAGGGGCGACCGACGAAGCGCGTCGGGACACCGGTGACTCGCCGCTGGCGCTCACACACGTGACGGACGCGGCCTGACCATGTGCGGAATCGCCGGATTCACGGGGCCGCGGGACGACGCCGCGCTGCAGGCGATGGTGTGTGCGCTGCGCCATCGCGGCCCCGACGATAGCGGCGCGTGGACCAGCGAATCGGCATCGCTCGGCATGGCCCGGCTCGCCGTGCTCGATCCGAGCGCCGCCGGCCATCAGCCGATGTCGATCGAGGACGGGGCCATCCAGATCGTGTACAACGGCGAGGTCTACAACTTTGCCGCGGAGCGCCGAGCGCTCGCCGCCATGGGCGTGAGTTTCCGCTCGACCTCCGACACAGAAGTCGTGCTCCGCCTCTATGAACGCTATGGAGTCGATTTCGTCGGCAGGCTTCGCGGAATGTTCGCGTTGGCCATCTGGGACCGGCGCCCCGGCCCCGGGCGTGAGCGGCTCGTTCTCGCACGTGACCATCTCGGCATCAAGCCCATGCTCTATGCCGAGGTGCGTGGGCGGATTGTGTTTGCGTCGGAGTTGAAGGCGCTGCTCGCGAGCGGTCTTATCGCGCCAACAATCGACCCGATTGCCCTGCGGACGCTGCTCACCTATGGAGCCGTGCTTCAGCCGCGCACGATGCTCCGCGACGTGAACGCCCTCCTGCCCGGGCACCGGTTGATTGTGGAGGCCGGGAAGACGCGGCTCGAGCGATATTGGTCGTTAGGCCTGGACCGGGTGGCCGGTCTCCGGTCGCGGCCGTACGGCGACCAGGTCGACGCCGTGGCCGAGGTTCTCGAGCAATCGGCGCGGGTCCAGCTCGTGAGCGACGTACCGCTGGGCGCGTTCCTCAGCGGCGGCGTGGACTCGTCCATCCTCGTCGCGGTGATGACGAAGGCGCTCGGAACGCCGGTCAAGACGTTCTCGGTCGGGTTTGCCGCCGAGGGCTCGGCGATGGATGAAACTGCCGATGCGGAGCGGATGGCGCGCCACTTGGGGACCGATCACACCACGTCGATCGTGACTGGCGACGACGTTCGCGATCGCATTGCCGCCATCGCTGCCGCGCTCGATCAGCCGAGCGTGGACGGCGTGAACAGCTACTTCGTGTCGTTGGCCGCACGGCGCGACGTCACGGTTGCGGTGTCCGGCACTGGGGCAGACGAGCTGTTCGCGGGGTACCCATGGTTCATCACCATGGCGCGTGAGTCGGAGCGATGGGCGCGCGAGCCGTGGCGAGCGCTGGCTCGATCCCTCGTGGCGGCGGCCGCGAGGCACCCCGCGTTCGACCGTCTGCTTCGACAACAAGGCGGCGGTGAGATCCATCGGCTTCGCCGCGGTGGGTTTGTCGGCGCGTACGGGGAGACGTACCAGATCTTCGGGCCGGTGGGAGCGGCGCGACTGCTCGCCCGATCGGTCGCATCGGCCGCTGGTGCGGGTACGCCGCCTCATCGCGATCTGACGAAGCTCGACGAGTTGGCCGGCGGCTCGGCGATCGAGCGCGTGTCGGCCCTCGCGATGCGCGGATATCTCACCAATCAACTGCTGCGGGACATCGACGCCGTATCGATGGCGCACTCGCTCGAGGTGCGAGTGCCCTATCTCGATATCGAAGTCGTCGACACGGTCCTGTCGCTGCCTGACGTGGCGAAGTTGGGTGACGTGCGCGCGGATGACCCGTACGGTCGGACGTATCGCGACACGGGAGCCAAGCGCGTGCTCATCGACGTCGGCCGCCAGTGGCTGCCTCGGGACTTCGACGTGCAGCCGAAACGCGGCTTCGCGATGCCGTTCACGGCCTGGCTTCGCGGGCCGCTGCGAGACGTGTTCGACGACACGGTCAACGGACCGGGCGCGAAGCGTCGCGGTCTTCTCGAGCCGTCCGGCGTCGAGCGGGTGCGTGACCGGTTCCGGCGCGGCGAGGCGCCGTGGCCCGAGCCGTGGCTCCTCATGATGCTCGAGCTGTGGTGCCGCGAGGTGCTGGACGCGGCGGGGCGCGCATCCGCGGCTCGGACGGCGCGCGCGCCTAACGTCGATGCGTCGGAGCTCGTGCTGTCGGCAGCCCTCGGTCGCGGTGGTGCGGCGTGACGGTCGTTCACGAGCCACCGCGTGCTCCGTCGGGGAATGCGACGGGCACCCCAGTCGGCGACGTCGCGTGGGCGCGCGTGACGCGGTTCGACGACGATTCCCACCCGGGCCGGCCACGCATCCTGTTCATTGGACAGGCCGAGAGCACCCATGCACACGCCTGGATCGACCTGCTGGCGGATGCTGACCTCAACGTGCGAATGTTCGCTCTTCCGGGTGGTGTTCCGCCGGATTCCTGGGAAGTCCGCACCTACGTGAGCACGCCGACAAGCCAGCGCCTCGATAACCGAACGCGTCGCCGGTTGTATCCCGCCGGCCGACTGGCGCGCGCACCCAAGCGCGCGTACGCGCGGCTGGTGTCCAGCGATCGCGCGGTCGAGCAGCGTTGGCTGTCGCAGGTCATCCGCGAGTGGAAGCCGAACATTGTTCACACGTTAGGTCTCGATCCCGCTGGCGAGTTCTACTTCGATACACGGAAAGAGTACGGCCTCGAGACCGTAGCGGCATGGATTGCGCAAACGCGCGGAGGGTCGGACCTCGCACTGGCGCGACACGACGAGGCAAGAGCGTCCCGACTGGCGGACGTGTTGCGGGCGAGTGACTGCATCCTGAGCGACAACGCCGTCAACTTCCAGATCGCTCGAGAGATGGGTGTTCGTTCCGAGCAGCTCTCGCCGATCGGCACCGTGCCCGGCACCGGCGGCGTCGACATCGATGCACTTCACTCGTACGCGTGTGGACGTCCGTCGTCGCGCTCCGTGGTCCTGTGGCCGAAAGCCTACGAGTGCCCGTGGTCGAAGGCCCTTCCCGTATTTCAGGCGCTCGTCACGCACTGGGATCGTCTGCCGCCGTGCGAGTTGCACCTGCTCGCGATGGAGCCGGAGACGCGCATGTGGTTCCACTCGCTGCCGGCCCATATCAGGCAGGCGTGTCGCATCGAGGACCGCATTCCTCGCCACGAGGTGCTGCAGCTGATGGGACGCGCGCGCGTCATGCTCGCTCCATCGCTCGTCGACGGCACCCCGAATTCCATGTTCGAGGCAATGGCTACCGGCGCGCTCCCGATTCTCTCGCCGCTGGACACGATCCGGCCGCTGGTGCGCGACGCATCGAACGTGCTGTTCGCGCGTAACCTCTATCCCGACGAGATCGGGGACGCGCTCGTTCGCGCCATGCATGACGACGTGCTCGTAGATTCGGCGGCGGAGCGAAATCTTGCGCTCGTCCGACAGCTGGCCGACCGATCCGCCATCCGCCCGCGAGTGGTGGGCCTGTACGAGTCGCTCGTGACCGGGAGGCTATCGTGAGGGCGCTGGTGCTTGGAGGCGCCGGGATGCTCGGCCATCGGCTCTGGCGTGAGCTCGACCAACAGATGGATGCCTTCGCCACCGTGCGCGGTTCTGCAGACGACTACGCCTCGTTGGACTGGTTTGACCCGCGGCGTGTCATCGGAGCCGTCGATGTGCTCTCCGACGCGGATCTGGATCGCGCGATGTCGGCCGCGAAACCAGACGTCGTGATCAACGCCGTCGGCATCGTCAAGCAGCGGCGCGACGCCGACAGTGCGACCACCACGATCGCCGTGAATGCCCTGCTCCCGCATCGCCTCGCGGATCGGTGCACAGCCGCGGGCGCGCGTCTCGTCCACATCAGCACGGACTGTGTGTTCGCCGGCACCAAAGGCGCGTATACGGAAGCTGATGTCCCGGATGCGCACGACCTGTACGGGCGCAGCAAGCTGTTGGGCGAAGTCGACCGGGCTGGATGCCTAACGGTGCGGACCTCGATGGTGGGCCGGGAGATTCGGACATCGCGCGGACTCTTCGAGTGGTTGTTCTCGCATCGCGGGGAGATCGTGCCAGGCTTCACGCGGGCGCGGTTCAGCGGGCTTACGACCGCCGAGCTGTCGCGCGTAGTCGCCGACATCATTCAGCATCGTCCCGATCTTCGGGGCGTGTGGCACGTTGCTGGCGATCCGATCAACAAGTTCGACCTTCTCACGATCGTGAACGACGCGTTTGGCCTGGGCTCCACGCTCCGGCCGGACGAGTCGTTCGTGTGCGACCGCACGCTCGACGCGAGTCGCTTCATGAACGCGACGGGATATCGCCCGCCTTCGTGGGCGGCGATGGTTGCCGAGTTGGCGGCCGACCCGACGCCCTACGATGCATGGGCACTTCAGTGGACCTCGACCGCACACGGCCGCTCGACGGCAAGCACATCGTAGTCACCGGGGGAACCGGGTCACTCGGCAAGGTGCTCATCCGCCGCCTGTTAGGCGGTGAGATGGGCCGTCCGCGCCGGATCACGGTATTCTCCCGGGATGAGGCGAAGCAGCACGACATGCGGCTCCACTACAAGAACCGCGTCGTGGCGACTGACGAAATCGTCTATCGCAATTTCAGCGAGCTCCTGACGTTCGTGATCGGTGACGTCCGCGACTATCACTCGCTCGCGTCGGTCCTCCGCACCGCCGACGTGGTGGTGAATGCCGCGGCGCTCAAGCAGGTCCCGACGTGCGAATATTTTCCGTACGAGGCCGTACAGACGAACATCACGGGCCCGGAAAACATCATTCGTGCCATTCGCGAGAACGGCTTGGCGATCGAGACGGTCGTTGGCGTCAGCACCGACAAGGCGTGCAAGCCCGTCAACGTGATGGGAATGACCAAAGCGATTCAGGAGCGCGTGTTCACGTCGGCAAACCTCACGTGCCCGGACACCCGATTCGTCTGCGTGCGCTACGGGAACGTGCTCGCGTCGCGGGGGTCAGTCATCCCGCTGTTCCACGAGCAGATTCGAAGTGGCGGCCCGGTCACGATCACGACCACCGACATGACGCGATTTCTGCTCTCGCTCGAGGAGGCGGTCGACACGGTCTTCGCGGCCATGCGTGGTGCCCGCCGGGGTGAGACATACATCCCGCGCGTGCCGTCGGCGAAAGTCACGGACGTCGCACGGGCCCTCGTTGGCGAACGAAATATCGAAACGGTCGTCACGGGCATTCGGCCGGGCGAGAAGGTGCACGAGATCCTGATCTCGGAGGAGGAGTGTCACCGTAGTGTGGACCGTGGACAGTTCTACGCGATCCAACCCGTGCTGCCCGAGCTGCACGGTGACCACGAGCCCGTTGCGGCACTTCCAGGCGAGTACAGCTCGGCGAACGAAGTCATGAGCTATGACGACGTCGTCGCTTTACTCACGCGGCAGAACCTGCTCCTGGCGGAGGAAGTGCCGGCGGGAAATGGGGTCGAGCTCCTTCGATGAAGGTCATGACCGTTCTCGGGACACGGCCCGAGATCATTCGATTGTCGCGGCTCATCCCCAAGCTCGATGCGCTGTGCAGCCATGTGTTGGTGCACACCGGCCAGAACTTCGACCCGGCGCTCAGCGATGTGTTCTTCCGTGAGCTTGGCGTTCGGCCACCCGATATTTCGTTAGGCGTCCGGGCCGAGTCGTTCGGCGAGCAGGCGGGCCAGATTCTCACTGGGGTCGAACGGGCCGTGCGCAACGAGCGTCCGGACCGACTCCTCATCCTCGGCGACACGAACAGTGGCCTGTCGGCCGTCGTGGCGAAGCGCCTCGGCGTGCCGGTCTATCACATGGAAGCCGGTAATCGCTGCTTCGACGACCGCGTGCCGGAGGAAGTGAACCGGCGGATCATCGATCATTCGAGCGATGTGCTGCTTCCCTACACCGAACGAAGCCGCGCGAATCTCCTGCGGGAAGGAATCGCGGCCCAGCGAGTGATCGTGACTGGTAACCCGATCCTCGAGGTGATCCGGCACTACGAGAGCTGTATCGACTCGTCCGACGTCCACACTCGGCTCGGTGTGCAGCGCGGCGCCTACTTTCTCGTGACGGCGCACCGGGCGGAGAACGTAGACGTCCCGGAGCGGCTGCGACAGCTGGCCGAGGCGTTGGCGCGCGTTGGCGCGGAGCACGATGTGCCGATCGTGGTGAGCATGCACCCGCGCACGCGCAGTCGGCTCGAGGCGTTCGGCATGACCGATCTCGTCGCGGGCCTGCGGGTGCTTCCCCCGTTAGGCTTCTTCGACTTTCTCGCACTCGAGCGCGACGCTGCGTGCGTGCTGACCGACAGCGGCACCGTGCAGGAGGAATGCTGCATCCTGCACGTCGCCAACGTCACCACGCGGGACGTGACGGAACGCCCCGAGACCGTCGAGTGTGGAAGCAACGTAATCGCCGGTGTCGATCCCGATCGGATCGCGACCGCGGTTCGCGCCGCAGTCCAGCGTGAGCGCAATTGGACTGTACCGCCCGAATACCTGGCGCCGGCCGTCAGCGACACGGTCACGAACATCGTGCTGAGTGAGCCCCCGCGGTGACGGCGACATCGGTCTCCGCGCAGAACGACGCCGGTCGGGCCACGCAGCCCATGAGCGCGCCCCGGCTGCTCATCGTATCGCCCGTAGCGCCTGTACCCGAGGGCGTCGGTGGCGTCTATCTCCGGGACCTCTGCCTCATGTATCCGACCGATCGGCTGGCCTTCGCGATCCTTCCGGGAATCGGGTCGGGGCCATGGCCAGCGGCGCTCGCCGGTGCGCCGCGAACGGTCCTCGATGCCGTCCCGGAGCGCGGGTTCAATCGATGGGGTCGCAAGGTTCAGGAATCCACTCGCGCGCTCTTCGACTGCTACGTGGACATGCAGCACCTGCCGAAGATGGTCGATCAGATCACGGCGTTCGCAGCCCAAACGAAGCCGGACCTGGTGTGGGTGCCCCTGGCGGGTCCGACGATGATCAACATCGCGGGGGTTCTGCCCAGCCGCCTGGGCGTACCGATGATCACGACTGTTTGGGATCCGCCGGACTACGCGCTTTCGCATTACTGGGGTATCCGCGGGCACGCGCTGGAGCGGGTGATGACGCGGTTCGGCGATGCGGTCCGCGGGTCCGTGCGCTGCGCGGTCGCATCGACGGAGATGAAGGACACGTACGAGCAGCGATACGGAACACGGTGTGTTCCGATGATCCACGGTCTACCGGAGTCGGACTGGCTTGCTCCTCGCGGGTTGCGGCCGCCTAACGAACCGTTCGTGATCGGCTACGCGGGAAGCCTGTACGCCCGTCGCGAGTGGGACGCGCTGGTCGAGAGTCTGGCCTCGCTGCGCTGGCGTGTGGGGGGGCGAGAAGCGATCGTCCGGGTCCTCGCCGCGAGCTTCGACGTGCGCGTGTCGGGGCCGGCGCGCCTCGAGTTCCTGGGGTGGCACTCCACAACCGACGCGGTGACGATCCTGTCCGGCTGCGACGTCTGCTACGTGCCTTACTGGTTCGACGACGCGTTTCGCCCGGGTGTCGAGCTGTCGTTCCCGAACAAGATGTCGTTGTATCTGGCGGCCGGGCGCCCGGTCCTCTTTCACGGGCCGGAGCGGTCCACGCCCACGCGGTTCCTCGAACGGTGGCCCGTGGGTATAGCGTGTCACTCGCTCGACCCTCGCGCGATCGCCGATGCGCTGACGGTTGCGGCCACCGACGCGGAGTTTCACGAGCGAGCCGCAGCCGCGATTCCCCAGGCACTTCGGGCCGAGCTCGGGCTCCACGTGTTCAGGCGGCGGTTTGCGGAGTTCGTGGGCGTGGACGAATCCGTGTTGGCGGCGCCAGCAACCTAACGACGAAATCACCCGCTCGAGCGGCCAGCGTGCGAACGGTCCTGCTCATCTCATACACGTTCCCGCCGCAGTACGATGTCAGTGCGCGGCGTGCCGCGAAGCTGTGCAAATACCTTCCAGGCGCGGGATGGCGTCCGATCGTCCTGACGAAGGATTGGACGCGGGACGTGGCCCCCGAAGACCGCAGCGTGTTCACGGTCACTCAGCACGCCGGGGCAGTCGCGGCCCTGAATGGAGTGACGATCGTCCGAGCTCCCTACCGTACTCGCGACAATCCGCTACGGCGGCTCCATCAGCTGCTGGGAGGAACCTACGAATCCGGCCCGGCGAACCATCGCGAGCGCTCGCTACGGAAGTGGAGCCCGATCGCCCTCACGCGGAGAACACTGTCGCTCTTCTCGCCGACCTTCGGAGACTTTCCGGATGCATTCCGTGGCTGGGTTGCACCAGCGGTTCGTTCGGCGCTCGAGTTGCTCGCGCGCGAGCGAGTAGACGCGATCCTGAGCCTCTGCCCGCCGGCAACGGCGCACGTCGTGGCCGCGGAGGTCGCGCGCCGAACCGACCTGCCTTGGGTCGCGCAGTTCGACGATCTGTACAGCTTTCACCTGGAGCGACAGCGGCGCTCGGAATGGCGTCCCTACGCTGACCGCCGTCATCGCGAGTGGCTGCGACATGCGACGCTGGCGGGGGCGATCACGCCGGCGATGCTCGCCTACGTTCAGCGCACATACGGTGTGGACGGCGAAGTCGTCGTTGTCGGATACGACCCTGATGAGAGTCCATCCATTCGCCGTGAGCCGCACGACCGACTCCGACTCGCGTACACGGGATCGATCTACCCGGGTGATCAGCGCCCCGACCTCCTGTTCGCCGCTCTCGAGCGAGTCATCCGTGAGCGCGGCAGTGAAAGGCCGCCACTGGAAGTGATCTTCGCCGGTACGGGCCGAGACGCGGAGCTCGAGGCGAGCCTCGCGGCATTCCCCGCGGCGGCGCGAGCCTGTCGATTTGTGGGCCGAGTGCCGCCCGACGAAGCGCTCCGGCTGCAGCGTGAAGCCGATGGGCTCGTGCTTCTCAATTGCACGAATCCGTCGCCCGAGGAGGGCACGCTGAGCTACCCAGCCAAGACGTTCGAGTATCTCAATGCGGGACGGCCGATCCTGGCGTTGCCGCGCGACCCCGGAGCGTGGGGGGATCGTCTTCTCGAGACGACGCGCGCCGGTACGACGGCGGAGTCGCCGGACGCTGCGGCCGCGGTGCTCACGCGTTGGCTCGACGAGTGGCAACGCACGGGCGAAATTCCATACTCGTCAGATCGGGACGAGATCGAGCGATACAGTCAGCCGCGTCAGGCCGCGGTGCTCGGCTCCCTGCTCGACCGGGCGGTCGACATTCACGCGGCGCGTACAGGGTAGCGTTCGCCGCGATCGGAGCCACATGGCATTCGACCTGGCGGCTTGGGCGGTCATTTTCGTGGCGGTCTGGGTCGTCGGGCGTGGCGCTCTCGCGCTCCTGGACGCTCGCGACGTGCGCTCAGGCGACCGGGTCATTCTGGCCGCGTGGATCGGCGTCATCGTGTGCGCAAACGTGCTGCTCGGCGTTTCGCTCTTCACCGCGCTGACGCCCATTGTTTCGGCCTCCGTCGCCGCGGTGGTGTGCGCGTTAGGCATCCTGGCATGGTGGCGCGCGCCGGGGAGGCTACCGCCGCGCGCGAGTGGGCCCGCTCCGCCGACATGGGCGATCGTCACCGGAGTGGCGGCCGTCACCATCGGCGCCGCGGCTCTCGCGAGTGATCCCGTCACGCTCTACGACTCGCTCGTCTATCACGTCGGCCTGATCCGATGGCTACGTGAGGCGGGTACCGTGCCGGGTATGGCGCTCATTCACAACCGCCTGGGGCATGTGTCGGCATGGTTTACCATTGCGGCGGTGTTCGACGCGGGAGCCGTGGCGAATCGCGCGTCGAATGTGCCGCTCGGTTTCGCGCTCGTGCTCACCGGCATACAGACCGCGATCGCGACGGCACGCATTGCGGCAAGGCGCGCCGTTCTAGCCGACTGGTTTCTGGCGCTTGGCTCGGCGGCGCTCATCTGGGCGATTGTCGTGGGTCGAGCTACCAGTCCCTCTCCGGACGTAGCGACGAACGCGTTGATTCACGTCGCGGCGTGGGCCGTACTCGTCGTGTCGCCGGCGCCCACGTCGTTCACGCGCCGCCTCATCCCGTTCGTGATCGCACTGGGGGCCTGCTCGATGAAGCTTTTTGCCGTGCCTGCGGTCGTCGTGACGGGCGCGTACGCGCTCCTCGCGTCGCCGGGCGATGGCGCCGGTCGTCTGTATCTCAGGCGTGTCCTGGTTTGCGCCGGCCTCGCCGTGTCGATTGTGGGCGCGTTCATCGTGGCGAATCTGGTTGCCTCCGGGTGCCCGGCGTTCCCATCGTCGATCGGGTGCCTCGATGCACCGTGGTCCATCGGCGCCGCACGCGCAGCCGACTATGCGGCCTACGTCCGCGACGTCGCCCGATGGCAGCGGCGTGGCGAAGTGCCGCGCGATTCGATCGGCTGGATCGCGCCGTGGATCAGCGATCACCCGTGGATCGCGCTCCTCACTGTGATTTGTTTTCCGCTCGGGATCCATATCGCTCGGCGCGTCGCGTCGATGCGTGACGAGCAGCCGCCGCGAGCCGGCATTGACGGCGTGAGCACCGTTGCCGCGTTCGCGATGCTCGGAGCCGCGTTGGCAGCGTGGCAGGCGCCGGCGCCGCGCTTCCTTTACGCGTTCGTGATCGCGGTGCCTGCCCTCGCGTTATCGCTCGCCATGCACTCCCGGACGCGAGCCACGCTCGCTGGGCCGCAATTCACCAGACAGGGCGCGCTCTCGTTCGTGGCCACGAGCTTCGCGGTCGGTGGCGCGTATGCGCTCGCGTCTCAGAAGCTCAATCTCCGGTCAGCGGTAGAGCGCGGAACGCCGCTCGTCTCGCTCACTCGTGCCGATCTGCTCTTACCGGCGGCGCCGGCGCTGCCTCTCCGATTGTTTCGCTGGCGTGTGAACGACGTGGAAGTGCTCACGCCTGTTCCACAGCCGGTCGCCGACACGCTCGACTATCGGAGCGTGATCGTCCTCGATTCACCGCTCGAGAAATGCTCCGCGGCGCCAATCCCCTGTACTCCCTATTTGCCCCGGGGGAACGTACGGCTTCGCCGTCCCGCGCAGGGGACAGCCGGAGGGTTCGTACGCGACCAGCGGCCGAGCGTTGCGGGACGCGCGCTGACCTGTGTTGGGGAGGTCGACGTGACGGCGTCGACCCGATTACCGGGCCCCCAAACCGCACCGGCGTCGACTGACTCTCGGTGCGGCGATGATCGCCGTTAGGCGGTTCGCGCCGGCCCGAGAGGGCTGGCGCCACAGACGAAGGGTGTTCGGATGAAGCCGATCAGCCGGATCCTTCAGGATTGCTCCTCGGTACTCAACTGGCCACTCGGCACGAGCCGGGACTGAGAAGTGACGACCTCGGGAAGCCCGGCGAGGCCATCCCGACGGTTGATGCTTTTGCGGCTTTACGACCGAACGCCACGCCGGACGTCGACATCCTCCGACAGGACTACGCGCGCGGACCGCAGATCCGATCCAGGTCCTCGAGACCGCTCAGAATTTCCCGCGGTTTCGACCCGTTAGGCGGACCGAGAATTCCCGCCGAGTGAAGCTGGTCAATGATGCGCGCAGCGCGGCCGTAGCCAACACCGAGCCGCCGCTGGAGCAACGACGTCGACCCGAGCTGGTGCTGGATACACACCTCGGCCGCCTCGCGGAACAGCTTGTCCCGGTCGGCGTCGTCGAACTCCTCCGCGTCGTCCCCGCCCTTCTCCAGCGCCTCGCGCGCTCGGACGGTCTCGAGAATGTCCGGCTCCGCGATTGTCGGCTCCTCGACCACGAGACCCTGCGCGGCAAGCGCCGCACGCCGCGCTTCGCGCTTGGCGTCGTACCACTGCATCAGGCGCTCGGTATCCTCGCTCGAGATGTACGCACCCTGAAGGCGGGACGGCTCCGACTTGCCGGGCGGGATGAACAGCATGTCACCGTTGCCTAACAGCGCCTCGGCGCCCATCCCGTCGAGGATCGTCCGACTATCCACCTGCGACGCCACGCGGAACGCGATGCGGCTCGGGAAGTTCGCCTTGATAAGACCCGTGATGACGTTCACGCTCGGACGCTGCGTCGCGAGGATCAGGTGGATGCCAATCGCGCGCGCCTTCTGCGCGAGCATCGCCAGCGGCGTTTCCACCTCGCCCTGCACCGTCATCATGAGGTCCGCGAGCTCGTCGATGATGACGACGATGTACGGCAGCACGCTGCCCACATATTCCGGATTCCCCAGTGCGACCGCCTGCTCCTTCGGTGCCTTGAGCTTTGCGCCTTCCTGCACCTTGCGGTTGAAGTCCTGGATGTTCCGCGCGCCGTTGGCGGCCAGCAGCTCGTAGCGCTCCTGCATCTCGAGCACGGCCCACTTGAGAACCGCTGCGGCATCACGGTTGTCGGTCACGACCTTGTGCCGCAGGTGCGGCAGCACGTTGTACACCGACAGCTCGACCATCTTCGGGTCGACCATCAGGAACCGCAGGGTCTTGGGCGTGTGCCGGTAGACGAGGCTCGTGATGAGCGTGTTGACGCACACCGATTTGCCGGAGCCGGTCGCGCCGGCGATGAGCAGGTGTGGCATCTTGGCCAGGTCGGCCACGACCGGCTTGCCCTCGAGGTCCTTGCCTAACGCGATCGGCAGCGCAGCGCGGGCTCCCTGGAAGTCTCGCGCCTCGATGAGCTCGCGGAACGTCACCATCTCGGCGCTGGGGTTCGGTACCTCGACGCCCACCGCGCCTCGGCCGGGAATCGGCGCCACGACGCGAATGCTCGGTGCGCGCATGGCCAGCGCGAGGTCGTTGGCGAGGTTAGCGAACTGGCGCACCTTCACGCCCGGCGCCGGCTCGATCTCGTACTGCGTTACGACCGGTCCCGTCGTGCGCCCGACCAGCTCACCTTCCACGCGGAACGTCCGGAGGGCGTCCATGAGCTTCACGCCCATGAGGTCCAGCTCGCGCCTCCCGACCTCTACGTTCCGAGGAGGCGGAGGCGAGAGGATGTCGGTCGGAGGCAGCTCATCGCCGCCGAACTCGATCGCGACTGCTGTCGAGTCGATCTCGGCGTGGACGCGCTCGTCGCGATCGGCCACGAGATCGCTCTTCGACTTTCGGTCGCGCTTCTTCCGATCGCGCCGCAAATCCAGCTCGTCGTCGTCCTCGTCAGGCGTTGGGACTGCGTCGCGCATGAGCGACGGGTCGATCGCGGGCATTTCCTCGGGCGTAGGCGCGAGCGTTGTCGCAACGTCCGCCGGCGTGCCGGCGAGGACTTCGCCCTTCTTGGCGCGCTTGCGCTTTGGCTTCTCAGAATCCGCAGGCCCGATCAGCGCCGCAGCTTCTGTTCCCAGGTCCCTGCGCCCGGTTCCCGCTGGAACGTTCGGACCAACGAGCATGCGAATGGGGTTCCATCTCAGGGTCGCCGCCGCGAGCACACTCGCCGCGAGCGCGACCATGATCCACGCGCCAACCGTGCCGAACGCCTTCACGGCGTACGTAGCGAAGAACCCGCCCCAGAGCCCTGCCGCCGGATCGAGCTCGCCCGCATGGACGCCGCGGGCCATGCCTAACGCGACCGGCAGGATCACCACGAATCCGATGAGGAACACCAGCCACGAGCGATCCGTCTCGGATTCCAACCGGCCGAACAGCCGCAGCGCGTGCACCGCCGGAATGAGAGGAAGCAGCAGCGCCGCGGGGATCCCGATCAGCTCACGCGACCAGCTTCGCAGACACGCGCCGACGGGCCCGAACACACTCTTCGCCGCCGTGCAGGACTCGTACAAGGCGGTCCCCGGCGGGACGAGCACCGCGCCGGCGAGGAACAGGGCAAACAGCAACAGCGCGATTCCCGCAACCTCGCGCTTGAGCGACGTATTTCCCACAGGACCGTTACCGCTCGCGATCTGGTCCGAGCTTCGTGATCTGCCGGTCGTGATAGATCGGAATCACAGGATGGGAGTCGACGTTGGCGCAGACGATGAGGTCCTCGGCGAAGCCCGCCGCGGCGAGCGCGCGCCCGTGCTCCGCGTCCTCGAACAGGCGATCGAGTCGATCGCCATACCGTCTATCGATCAGCGAGCATGCCTGCGCGGCATCGTTGAGTCGGACGGTCGACGGCCTGCTCAACGCGCGCGTGAATCGACCCGCACATGCCGCGTCCTCGAGCGCGAACTGGCGATCGCGACCTGCGCACACGATCGTCACGTCGGCTTCCCCGCGAGCGGCCGCTCGAATCATCGTCGATACAGCAGAATGGTTGACATACGATGCGACGACGACGTCTCGCGCACCCTGAATTCCGGCGAGCGCGACCGTGCCGTTTGTCGTCGTGAGTAGCACCGTCTTACCCTCCACAGCCTCCGGGCTGTACTCGCGTGGCGAGTTGCCAAGGTCGAAGCCGGGAATCATTTGCATTCGTCGCTCGCCGGCGAGCAGCACGTCGTCACGCTCGAACTGCTTCGCCCGAGCGACCACCTCATCGGAGCTCTCGAACGGAATGACGGCCTTCGCGCCGTTGTCGAGGGCTACGGCAACGGTCGTCGAAGCGCGCAGCACGTCGATCACCAGCACCACCCGTCCCTGCACGTCCGCCGTCGTCATCTGGTGGCCGCCGAAGAACACATCGAGCCGCACTACGTTGGCTCCTTCATGAGCTGTCCCTCGCGCTCCAGGAACTTCGTGTCGATGTCCCCAGCGCGGAAGGCTGGGTGCGTCATCACGCGGCTGAGAAACGGCGCCGTCGTCGTTACGCCCTCGATGATGAAGCTCTCGAGTGCGACGCGCATTCGCGTCATTGCTTCCTCGCGATCTCGCCCCTGGCAGATGAGCTTCGCGAGCAGCGAGTCGTAGTACGGCGGCACCGTGTACCCCGCGTAGACATGCGTGTCCAGACGCACGCCGGGACCGCCGGGCGGATGGAACGCATCGATCTTTCCTGGCGATGGCTGGAAGTTCCGGCTCGGATCTTCAGCGTTGATACGGCATTCGATGACGTGGCCTCTGAGCGGCGGGAGCTCCCTGACTGAGAGGGGCTCGCCACTCGCGACGCGAATCTGCTCCTTCACGAGATCGATGCCGGTGAGCATCTCGGTGACCGGGTGTTCGACCTGGATGCGGGTGTTCATCTCCATGAAGTAGAACGACCCGTCTTCGTCGAGCAACATCTCGATCGTGCCTGCCCCGACGTATTCGATGGCTTTGGCGCCCCGCACGGCTGCCTCGCCCATGCGTGCACGCAGGTCCGGATCGACCGCCGGGCTCGGTGCTTCTTCGATGAGCTTCTGGTGGCGGCGCTGAACCGAGCAATCGCGCTCGCCCAGGTGAATCACGTTGCCGTGACGGTCACCCATGATCTGAAACTCGACGTGACGAGGACGCGAGAGGTATTTCTCGACGTACACGTCGCCGTTGCCAAACGCCGATAGCGCCTCGGAGCGCGCGAGCTGGAAGGAGCGCGCGAAATCATCGACGCTCTTCGCGACGCGCATTCCCTTTCCACCACCACCCGCGGCGGCCTTGATGATGACCGGGAACCCGATATCCCTGGCGAAGTCCAATGCCTCGTCGGGATCCTCCACGGGGCCGGGTGTGCCGGGGATGATCGGAACGCCGACCTCCGTCATGGCTCGGCGCGCGGCTGCCTTGTCGCCCATGACGCGGATCTGTTCCGCGGTCGGGCCGATGAACGTGATGTTCGACGCCTGACACGTCTCGGCGAACTCGGCGTTTTCAGCCAGGAAGCCGTAGCCCGGATGAATGGCGTCCGCACCCGTGATTTCGGCGGCGGCAATAATACGCGGGATTTTCAGGTACGAATCACGTGCCGGCGGCGGGCCAATGCACACGTCGTCGTCCGCAAATCGGACGTGCAGTGACTCGCGATCGGCTTCCGAGTAGACGGCCACAGTCTCGATCTCGAGCTCGCGGCAGGCGCGGATGACGCGTAGCGCGATCTCGCCGCGGTTC
>Ga0308176_10001082_pt1 | contig 17108 bp, 13 predicted proteins | sample PhyCR2_3_FD_203890 | JGI IMG/M metagenome (GOLD analysis project Ga0308176, IMG submission 203890) | Soil microbial communities from UC Gill Tract Community Farm, Albany, California, United States - DLSLS.C.R2 | ecosystem: Environmental > Terrestrial > Soil > Agricultural land | place: USA...
CCACTCGCCAGACCCTCACGATCTGTGGGATGCGGATCCGCAAGGAGATTGTCGTGAATAAGATACTGCTTGGAGCTCTAATCGCCGCAACTAGCGCTTGGTGCGCTTCCAGGCCCGCGGGAGAGGGCAGCACCCGCCCGCGGTGGACGAGGCTCTCATCCAGCAATCTGCATACCTGCGCGATTCGCGACGACGGTGCCCTGGTCTGCTGGGGATTCAACAATGCCGGACAGGTCGGGAATGGCACCTTCACGACTCCGATTACCTCGCCCGCCCTGGTGACGAACCTGCCGAACGCAGTGGTTTCGGTTTCGGCCGGCAGCAATCACACCTGCGGGGTGACCATCAACAACGCGGTGGTTTGCTGGGGTTCCAACAGCAGTTCCAGCTCGGAAACAGCGCCGCCAATAGCGCAACGCCGGTGGGTGTGTCGGGACTGAATAACGTCGTGGCAGTCGCTGCGGGTGGCGCCCACAGCTGCGCGATTCTGCTTAGCGGGTCCGTTATGTGTTGGGGCTCCAATTCCGCCGGGCAGTTAGGAGCCGGGGTCGATCCGTCCGTAATGGCGAGGTCCGCCGCACCGGTTCTGGTCAGCCATCTCGCCAATGTTCGAGCGATTAGCGCCGGCACGAGCCATACCTGTGCTTTGGTCGCCAACGGAACAGTGAAGTGCTGGGGCTCGAATGACAATGGCCAGCTCGGGAACGGCAGTACCGGAGGTTTCTCAACAACACCCGGGATCGTGAGTTCGTTCATCGGCGCGACGGGTGCCGTGCCCGCCGAAATCGCATCGGGGCTTCGGTACAACTGTGTCCGGCTATCCGATGGAACCGTCAATTGTTGGGGAGACAACAGCGCCGGACAACTTGGGAATGGAAGCGCTACATCGCACGGAGTGAATCACCCGGTGGTGGCCAGTGTCGCCACTTCGGTGGTGGTCGGTCTCAGCAGCGGCAGCGATGACACCTGCGCAATCCTCGTGAATGGAACGGTGCAATGCTGGGGAGCCAACGATGCCAACGAACTCGGCGGCGGTACTCCCGTACCCGGCGTGAGCAACGTGGTCGAGATCGCTTCGGGCGCGGACCACAACTGCGCCCGTAACGCGGGCGGTACGATTCAGTGTTGGGGTCTGAACAGCTTTGGCGAGCACGGCGACGGCGGCATCAGCGTGCAGACCGTGGACCAGGTCCTGGGCATCACTGGACTGGTTAGCGCCCGCGCAGTTTCCGCCGGATCGACATTTACCTGCGCAACGCGGGGAACGGGTGCGGCAGCGTGCTGGGGCCGCGGCGACAGCGGCCAACTCGGCAACTCGGGAAGCGCCAACTCGCCCAACGCCGTGGCAGTCACCGGGATCACGAACGCGGTGAGCCTGACCACCGGCGATAAGCACGCCTGCATCGTCGATGCCACCGGGATTGCGAAATGCTGGGGAGACGGAACGTTCGGGCAGTTGGGAAACGGAGTCAGCGGCGCAGGCACCCGGAGCACCCAACCCGTCACGGTGACCAGCACTTTTCCGTTCATCGCCATTTCGGCCGGCTTTACGCACACCTGCGCGGTGACTGCCGGCTTCGGACTGATCCGTTGCTGGGGATCGAATGCCTCGGGGCAGTTGGGAACCGGCGATCAGAACACGTCATCCGTATCCGTGCAGAGCGCCGGAATCGCAAATGCCGTCGCAGTTGCCGCCGGTAACAAGTTCACCTGCGCTCTGGTGGCCGACGGCACAGTGTCGTGCTGGGGAGATAACAGTTTGGGTCAATTGGGTGACGGGGGTGCGGAGCTTTTTACGAAGATTCCCAAACAGGTAGCGGGACTCGCGAATATCGTAGGAATTTCCGCCGGTGATAGCCATGTATGTGCAGTCTCCGTCTCGGGATCCGTATCCTGCTGGGGCGGAAACTCTCGGGGACAGATCGGCAACAACACCGCGCTGACCGCAAACTTGCCTGTCATAGCCCAGGGACTTTCGGACGCACTCAGCGTCTCCGGCGGAGGTCTGTTCACCTGCGCCGTCCGCACCTTTGGCGGTGCGGATTGCTGGGGTGCGAATTCCGCCGGCGAGCTCTCCACCAAGGACAGCCTGAGTCACCTGACACCTGCTCTGGTAATCGGCGGGTTCGTGGCCGTGCAGGGCGTAAGCGTCCCGGTCGCTTTGGGCGGCGTGACGGCGATCACCGCTGGTGCGCCCTCGGTGAACGATGACGAACAGGCCTGCGCTTTGGGCGCCTCGGGCCGGCTGCTTTGCTGGGGCGGGAACGATTTCGGGCAGATCGGAGACGGCACCAACATCAATCGATCCCTGCCGACCGTGGTCAATTCCTTCACCGCCAACGTGGATCCTGCGGCAACCCTAACGTCGTCCGGCCGGATTGTGACCGTCACCGCCCTGATTAACTGCGAGGAGGGGGCGGAGGCACACCTGATTCTCACGCTGACGCAAGACGCCACAACTGGCAGCGGACGGGCAATCGTAAATTGCACGGGCTTTATGCTGCGCGAGCCGATGGTCGTCCCTGCCGTGGGGCCCGATGGATTTCAGTCCGGCGCCGCGGTGGCCAATGTGGAAGCGATCGTCATCGACCGGGGTAAAGTACTCGAAGACCAGCACTGGACCCGCGCAGTCACATTAGCCGGCCAGTAAAACGCGTCAGAATGCCGCTTTGACTTCGCCGTAGGCCCAATCGAGCCAGGGCAGCAGCAGTTGAATGTCGGAGGTCTCCACCGTCGCTCCGCCCCACACACGAATGCCCGCGGGAGCATCGCGGTAGGACCCGATATCGAACGCCGCGCCTTCTTTATCCAACATCGACACGATGGACTTGGCGTGCTTCGCCTGAGCCTCGGCGGGCAGCGCAACGTAGGCGGGATCGACAATCTTCAGGCAGATCGAAGTGCTCGACCGCAAGGCCTGGTCTTCGGCGAGAAACGCCGCCCAACTGGATCGCCCGACCCATTCCTCGATTGCCTTCAGATTTCCCTCCGACCTGGCGAGCAGCGCGGGAAGGCCGCCGATGCTTTCGGCCCACTTCAATCCGTCGAGCGCGTCTTCCACGCACAGCATGGACACCGTGTTGATCGTTTCGCCCTCGAAAATGCCACTCATTATCTTCCCGCCCTTACTCATCTGGAAGATCTTGGGCAGCGGGCGGTCCGGCGAGAATTTCTCCAGCCGTTCGACGGCCCGCGGACTGAGCGCCAGCATTCCGTGCGCCGCCTCGCCTCCCAGCACCTTTTGCCAGGACCAGGTCACCACGTCCAGTTTTTCCCAGGACACGTTCATGGCGAATACAGCAGAGGTTGCATCGCAAATGGCCAAACCCTGACGGTCCGCCGGGATCCAGTCCGCGTTGGGCACCCGCGCTCCGGACGTCGTGCCGTTCCAGGTGAACACGACATCGCGCGTCCAGTCCGCCTGGGTCAAATCCGGGATTTTTCCGTAGTCGGCCTTGAAAACCCTGAGATCCTTCAGCTTGAGCTGGTTCTTGCAGTCGCTCGACCACGCGCTGCCGAAACTCTCCCAACAGAATACGTCCACGGCGCGCTCGCCCAGCATCGACCACAGCACCATCTCGATCGCACCCGTGTCGGACGCCGGAACGATTCCGAGCACATAGTCTTGCGGAATGCCGAGCACTTTCTTGCTGCGCTCGATGACTTCGGCGAGTTTGGCCTTGCCAATTTTGGATCGATGCGAACGCCCGACAGCGGCGTCCTTCAATGCTTCCAGCGTCCACCCCGGACGTTTCGCACACGGACCGGAGGAAAAGCATGGGTTCTTCGGTTTCAATGATGGCTTCACGATAAGAGCCCTTTCGATGGCTTAACGGGAAGCGTGCGTGAATAGCTTCGACGCATGCTCTCCCGAACCTCTACGATAGCGGCTTTCTCGCGCTTTGTCTCGGACGAGTCACCGTCCGCGGAAGGCTACTGCACCATCACGATGGGCGCCCGCCAGAAGGCGAACTTCTGCGCCTGCGGATCCAGTACGCTGACCTGACAGGTATAGCGGCCGGGCTGGAGTTTGCCGAGCGGCACACTGAACCGGATCGGCAGCGCTTTCGACTTGGCGTTGAGACCGTCGGTTACCGGCAGCGGCGCCGTCTCGAACGCCTTCACCTTGCCGCGATAGAAGCTGACCGTGGCCACCAGCGGCTGCGTGCTCGTGGCATCCGGTTGATAGGCCTCCAGGAACACGTACATGTCCTGTTCCTTCTTGAACACGCGCGTCACGCTGGGAATCAGTTTATTGTTGTCCTGCACCAGCGGGTTCTGCGCCAGGATCTTCTTGTCCTTCTCGGCCGTAGCCAGCGATTCGTTCAGCGGTTGCCGCTGGCTGCTCAGCACGACGCTCGAAATCGGCACGTACTTCACCTGAGTGGTGAGGTCGGGGACGGTGAATTTCGTCTCGAACGTTCCCATTTTCCCGGTGGCGTTTTCGCGCGTCAGGAACTTCAGCGTGTACGTTCCGGGCGCGAGCGTGAAACCGGTGTCGTAGGCCAGCGTGCGCTTGGAAAGCTGGCCGGCAGTTTCTCCCTTGAGCTTGATCTCCTGGTAATCGCGCACGTTGCCCTGCGTCTGGCCCTTCGAATCCTTCACCTCGCCGATGAAGTCAATCTTGGTCGATTCGGCCCCGCCGTGTTTGGCGAGTTCCAGTTCGCTACCCGGAATCTTGACGGTGATCGGAACGAAGTAGCGATCACGCGCCATGCGGAAGTAATCCACTTCGAGCGCGATCGAGAGATCCGTGACCGGATCGCCCAGCATGAGCGCTTCTTGCAGTTGCCGCTCCTTATCGGAGGAGTTGAACTGCTTGAAGTCCTTGCCCGCGAAATAGCCCTGCCGGTAATCCAGTTTCCCGACCTTGGCCATCAGGTCGTTGTTGGCAAGCGCGAGCTTGATTTTGCGATAACGGCCATCGAGCTTGTCGTTGCTGGTGTAATAGCCCAGGATGTAGTAGCTCGAGATCGCCTTCTGCGCTTCCTGAATGCCGAGCGCAAGGTCGTTATTATCGAGCAGCGCCTTCCCGCCAGTATCCGCCGCCAGCGTGAAGAGCGTTTCCTGCTGGCTCTGGAATTGCGACTGCTGCGTGCGGGCGGAACTGCCGGAGTACATTCCGGCGCCGCCCGGGGATCCCTTCGTGGCGTCGCCCAACGGGGCCGAAGCAACCAGTCCGCGCGCATCGATCGGGAAGAACGAGACGTTATTGCGGATCGCCGCGTTCACGGTCGCGCGCAGTTGCGCCTCGTTATCGACTCCGGTCTTGCTGACGCCGCTGGCGAAATACACCAGTGCTTTCTTTTCGGGCAGCGAACCCAGCATGCGAGCGGCCGATTCCAGCGCGGCAAGCTTCCGGTCGGTATTGAAGATGTTGAACTCGGTGTCGTCGGCGGTATAGGCTGCTCCGGTATCTTCTTCGTTGTCGGCGCCGGTCGAGCCATCCACTGCCAGATCGGATCCTTCGCCGACGGTCAAACCTTTGATCGTCTTCTGCAAGGCGTCCCGGTCGTCGGTGAAGTCCTGCAGTACGCGGAGATCCGTGCTGAAGCTCATGATCGCCATCAGGTCGCTGGGCTGCATCTGGCTGCCCAGAAACTTCTTCGCCGCGCTCTGCGCGCGTACCTGATCCTGAATCGGCATGCTGGTCATATCGAAGAACATCACCAGCAGACGGCGATCCTTGTACTTTACTTCGCCCGGTTTGGACGGAGCAATCTGGTTGGCGGTGAGCGATTTCACGACCGGCGCCGAGGGACCCTCCACGGGCTTGGGCTCAGCCCTCTTGATCGCCGGAGCCGGCTTCGGCTCGGCCGCCACCGTCTCTTCCAGTTCCTGATATTCGAAGACGGAGATCTCCTGCTTCTTGCCGTCCTCCTGGATCGTGAAGTCCGTCGGCTTGAGGCCCTTGATGGGATTGCCGCTCTTGTCCTTCGCGGTCACGTCCACCACCACGAGTTGCCGCGTGGTGGAAAACTTGGTCACGCCTTTCGGGGCCGCGGCGTTCGCCTGCTCAGGCGCGGGAGGCGCCTGTTGCTGCGGAAAGGCGGGGCTGGCGAGAAGCGCGGCCAGGAGAGCGGCGGTGATGGATCTGGTCGTTTTCATCTTTGCCTCAAAATGAGCCGGGCGATTAGGCCTGCGCTGCTAGAAACTGAACCGGAGAGTCGCGGTCATGCTGCGCATCGCGCTGGGGCCGGAGTATAACCCGAGATTGTTACTTCCGATGGTGGTGTTAAAGCTTCGGAAGGTCACGTGGTTGAGCGCGTTCTGCACGTCGAAGCGCAAATTCAGGTTCTTGCGTTCTGCGATGCGGATGACCCGGCCCAGCGACGCGTTCAAGCCGAACTGCGTGGGTCCGATGATGCTGTCGCGGGCAGCGTTGCCCCACTGTCCGGGCGCCGGAACCGCAAACGCTGCGTAGTTGAACGGCTGACCCGCAGGCGCATCGGTCACCGGAAGGCCGGTGGCATTGGCTCGAAGATTTCCGGTGATGCCGGTACCGGTAGTGGTGGCCCGGGCGCCCCCGATGACCGGAGTGAGCGGCAGTCCACTGCCCACGCTGATGTTATTGCTGAACGTCCAGTCCTTGAGCGCCGCTCCTTTCCAGCCGTTTATGGTGCCGAAACCGGCTCCACGGCCGGACCCGCTGCTCCACTGCCACGAGAAATTCGCGACGTGAGTGCGGCTCGTCGCGGAGAGCGCCCGTTCCGCCGAGGTGTCCAGGTAATTCTGCGCCTGGACCGCATTATCGATCGCCTTCGAGTAGGTGTAGGACGCGTTCGCCGAAACGCCGCTGCGGAATCGCCGCATTAGTTGGAAGGTGGCTCCGTGGTAAATGGAATTTCCGTTGGCCGATTCGTAAATGTACCCGGACGGCAGACCATTGGCCTTGCCGCCCGAGGGAGCCGAATTCGGCAGCACCGTCTGATCGAGCGCCGTGCCTTTCGTACCGTTATAGGTGATGGTCCCGACCAGGCCATGGCCCAAATCGTTCTGCACCGAGATCTGCCAGATCGATGCGTAGCCCGTCCGGTAGTTGGGATCCACCGCGTAAGTGTTGGTAATGCCGCCCAGCGACGGCGGTGCAATGAATCCGTCCTGCAGCGTTAGCGGATTGCCGAGGGTGCTGGCGACACTCAGTGTTGTGGCGAACGGCGGCTGCTGCGCCATATTGTTCGCAATCTGGTTATACACCGAGGTGTTGTAGTAGACGCCGTATCCGCCGCGGACCACCATCGTCCCCTTCTTTAACGGACGCCACGCGAAACCGATCCGTGGGGAAACGTTGTTCTTGTCCGGTTTCACCAGAGTCACAGGGGTGCCGGGACTCCCGGCCAATACCTGCGAAACAGATGCATAAGCCGGCGCGACCGCCAGATTCACCATGCGGTTATAGAGCTCGCTGATGGGCGTTCCGTAATCCCACCGGAGTCCGTAATTGATGGAGAAGCGCTGGCTGATCCGCCAGTCATCGGTCATATACACGGAGTAGCTGGAGGTACGGAAATACAGGCTTGCGTTTCCATAGCGCAGGGCGCTGGTGTTGGGCGTACCCAGCAGAAAGTCGGCGAAATCGAAACCGGTTCCCGCCGCCGCCGCGCCGTTCACCACATTAGCGGTGTTCAGACCGGTAAAGGTGAACTGCCCGCGCGCGTTCGGATCGCTCTGCCGGTTGATCTGCAGCCGGCGGTAGTCGAACCCGAAGGTCATATTGTGCACGCCCTTGATGAAGATCAGGCTATCGCCCACGCTCGAGGTCTGGTTGCGGGTCAGCGCGCTGTTGGCGTCATTCAAACCGGAGTAGTTGGTGAACGAAAGCGTCGGCGGACCCCAGTTGCGGGCCTCCTGCGAGGTGCCGTTGATCCCGAGTTCGGCGGCCACGTTTTCGCGAAATGCAAAGAACGGATTGGTCTGGTTGCGTGACCGGCTGAACGTGTAGCGAAGGTTATTGATCAATCGCGTGGTGAAATTGTGTCCCCAAGCGACGTTCGCATTCAGACTGCGGCCGTCGCCGTTGTCCAGGAATCCGAAAATATTGGGATTCAGGTTGTTGCTGCCCTGGTACGACAGACCTCCGTTCAACCGGTTCTTGGCGTTGATCGTTTGGTTCACTCGCGTGTTCACGTTGTCGCTATTCTGCGAGGTCGTAATCGGCGCCTGGTAATTCTGCTTGTATCCCGGAGCATTCGGCGCCGGGTAATACTTCAACAGGCCGAGCGCTGCCGGGTTGATTCGGTTAGTGGGGATAATGTTCCCCGGGAACGGACTGCCCGTGAGCGGATCATAAATCGTGACGGGCCCCTGCGCCCCGATCGATTGGGAAAAGTCGCCTGTCCGCTCCAAGAGCGAAGGCATGGTCGTAGTCTGAGTGGTCCCGTTGCGTGTCCGTCCGAAAGAGTAGGTCAGATTCCACGTGCCGCGACGCCCGTCCAGCAATTTGGGAATTTTGAGAGGACCACCGAGGGTCATGTTCACGCGCGCTTTGGCGTACGCCGGTTTGGGAGTTTCCTGGCCGGTGAGCGAGTAGCTCTTGGCGTCCCATACCGAGTTATCCAGGGTCGCCGAGATATTGCCGTTGAGGCGCATCCGCTGATCGCGGCGCGCGTTGCCGAAGCTGGCCACCCCGGCGCGCCCCATAGGTCCGCCGCGACCGCCCGGCCCGCCAAAACCTCCACGACCGCCGCCCGGCCCGCCTGCGCCGCCGCGTCCCCCGCCGAACCCACCGCCGCCACCCGCGAAGCCGCCGCCGCGACCGGCGAATCCGCCGCCACCGGGTCCGCCTCGACCGCCGCCCGGCCCGCCTGCGCCGCCGCGTCCGCCGCCGGCGCCGGCGCCGTCACCGCCGGGGCCGTTCATGCCCGCCGCACCGTTCAATCCCATCCCGTCGCCGCCCAGGCCGCCAGGACCGCCGAAGCCGCCCATTCCGTCCATCGGACGGCCGCCGGGGCCGCCGAACCAATCGTTCTGCTGCGGCATATCGAGTCCGCGGCTGACGCTGCCGTTGATCGTGAGCGAGGGATCGGCGCTGGACGAAAGGTCGGCCATTTCGGTTTGGTTCAGGGCACCCTCGTTACCTGCCGCTGCGGCATCGCCGGACTGGCTTACATCAACGCGCTGAAAGCCGTTTCCGTTCAACAGAGAGGGCCGGCCGTTATTACCCGCGGCGGCTCCGCGCCCGTTTTGGCCACCTTGCGGATTCCGTCCGCCACGCCCTCCGCCCGCGTTTGCGTTTGCGTTGCCAGAGGCAGCAGCGCCGGACCGGGCAGGGGTCGCAGCAGCCGGAGCAGGTGTAGCCGGTGCCGCGGCTGCGGTAGCCGGGGCAGTCGCAGGTCTTGGAGCATCCGCGGGAGTCGCCGGCTTGGGTGCCGTGATGGCGCTCAAGCTGGCCATCTTCAATGTCCACTCGGGACTGGGGGCCTCGTAGGCGATACCCACCTCTTTGGTCAGCTTTTCGAAGCCGATCATCTCGACTTCGATCGTCCAGACCCCATCTGCCAGGTCGGGAAACGAGTAGCGCCCGTTATCATCGGTGGTCGTGACGAGTCTTTTGTCGCCGTGAATCGCGGTCACGGTCACGCCGGGAACAACCAGTCCGGCGGACTTGACGGTGCCGTGATGTTCGGTGGCCATCAGGCCAGCCACGGCAAACCAGGCGATCAGAATTCGGCTGGCAAAGGGGAAAATGCGTTGGAGTGGCATCGGTACCACACTAAGGGCGCATGCAACGGCGGTAATGTTACCCGTGAAGATTCAGCCAGCCAAGCCAAAATAAATTGGAACTTGTTAATAATAAAGGCGAAAACTCAATTTCCACTCGGCACCTTCTCAGCCCGGTCCACAACCAGCGTCTCGATCGGCGTCTTCCGGGATTCCAGCTTGAGGCCCAACTGCTCCACAACAGCCGTAAAAAGAGAGGGGCCCACCGGAAGGTCGCCGGCGGCATCCGATGTCTTGCCGTCCGGCGACCATTCCATTGTGAAATCGAATACGCCCGACAACCCGGTCTTGTCCAGCACCGGACGATTCAGCAGACGCGATAGCTGGTCGGTGAAGTTGCGCAATGGGACGCCTTGCGCGGCCAATTTTCCAGGAGTCATCGAGGTGCTGCCGCGGCCGAACTCTACTGGTTTCAGCTTGGACCCGTTCTTTCCCACTACCAGTTCATAGACCGGCATTTCTTTGGTTTCCCGATGGGAAACCAACTGAAAACGCTCGCTGATCAGGCTCTGTACCATCCCGAGCAGATCGTCACCCGTCGTATCGGCAGGCATGCTGGCGACGATCGTGTACAACTCGGTGTTGATCCAGTCCGGTCCGGAGACCTGGTAATCTTTCAAGCTATACGCGCGTGCGAGCAGCTTCTTGAGCGTCACGTTGGTGCAGGTCAGCCGGCCCGGGCTGACGTTCATCGACGAGTTGTATCCGCCAAGCGGGGCAGGGGCAGGCTTCACCGATGCGACTTCGAAGGCCGGCAAAGGCGCGCCATCGGGCCTCTTCGGTATCGAGGAGACGCGTCTCAGGAAGACCTTTTGAGATTGCTCCCCATTTCTGGCTTCTCCAATAATGCGGTCTCCCTCTACTGTCACATCCAGTTGGAAGGGCCCGGCACGGAATACGATGTGGTCGCCGTCGATCTTGCCGTTGTCGAACGTGGCCATCTGTTCGGCGGCATTCGGCCCGGCCGATCCGCTGAGTTTACTTCCCTCCTGCTTCAGGATCAGGTAAATCGGGCCGCCGATCGCACCCGTCCACGCCCCCGAAACATCGGCGGCATTCAGTACGCACGGCAGCAGCCCCAGGCAGAGCAGCAGCATCCTCTTCATGGCCTGGATTACGCGGCCGGCGCCGGATATGTTCCGCTTTATCGACCCACCGACAATCGATCCGCCAGAATCGGCGGCAGACCGGCATCGTGAATCTTCTTCTGCGCGCCCGCGACATCATATTCCACGCGATAGTAATCCACCCGGCCCGCTTCGCTGTCGTACACGGCGTAAGCGGCGCGTGGATCCCCGTCGCGCGGTTGCCCCACGGATCCCGGATTAATCAGGTAAGCGCACTCGCTGTCGATTTCCAGCATCTCGGTCCGACGGCCAGGCGGCATCCGCATGATCGTCTCCACCCGCGATTGGTTCCAGATAAAGCCGCCCTGGACGTGAGTATGGCCGAAAAACGCCATCCGAGCGCCAAGATAGGTGAAAGCCTGCCCCGCCTCGCCTGCCCCGATTACATACTCGTCTTCGTCGGAAGGCGAGCCATGTACCACCTGGAAGGAATCCACGCTGAGCGGCCCGCGCGGCAGCGCTTCGATGTACTCGGTGTTGCCGGGCGAAAGATTTTCAAGCGTCCAGACCGCCGCCTGCCGCGCCACCGGATTGAACCATTCCAGATCGTCCTGCCCGGTGGAGGCCCGATCGTGATTGCCGCGCACCACAACAGGGCAGAATTCCCGAACCCAATCGGTCACTGCATTGGGGTCGGCGCCATAACCGACCAGGTCGCCGCAGCAAATGGTCTGGTCGTAGCGGCCGGCGGCATCGCGCAAAACTCCCTGCAGAGCCTCCAGATTGGCATGGAGATCGCTGATAATCAGATATCGCAAAGGGCGGACCGACTAAGCCTTTCTGAGCCGCAAGACAGAGATCTCGGGAGGCGCTCCGATCCGGGCCGGCACTCCAATCGTTCCGATACCGCGCGTGACGTACGCCGACGCCTTCCCTGCCCGGTAAGTCCCGTAGACGAAGGGAGTGAAGAACCGCGCCGGGTTAATCGACTGCTCCAGAATTTCGACCGTGACCTGTCCGCCATGCGTATGACCCGCAAGCAGCAAATTATAACCCTGCCGGGCCGAAACCGGAAATACATCCGGATTGTGCTGCAGCAGGACGTTGAACGCGCCGGGGTCCACCAGCCGATCCATACCGGCAAGGTAACTGCGCCGCTGGCGGAAGGATACGAAATCGCAGCCCGCCACATTCATTACCGTGTTGCCGAAGCGCAACGGCGCCGCCTGTCCTCGCAGGAAGCGAATTCCCCGCCTCGCACACTCGCGCTCCGTGTAGGCTTCGGATTTTGCGTACCGCTCGTGATTCCCCATGCAGCCGAAAATCCCGGCGTCCGCTTTCAGGCGGGCCAACTGCCGGATGCATGCGTCCAGCGGATCTCGCGGGCCGCTGATGAGATCTCCCGTGACGACGGCCAGGTGCGGTCGCAATTCAAGCGAAGCATCGACCACCCGGGCGAACTCTCTTTCGCTCAGAAACGCGCTCAGGTGAATGTCGCTCAGGTGGAGAATCCGAAAGTTTTCCAAATCCTCGGGCAGCTCCGCGATCGCAAGGTCCACTTCGCGCACCCGAAAATCCGTGCGCTGCACCAGGGCGCCATATCCCATAACCGCAAAAGGCGCCGCCATCAACACGTTGCCCGTCGCGTTCAAGACCTGCCGGCGCCCCGGGTGAGTCGCCGCGCTAAGCATGCGGGACACCAGCCGCATCGCGGTGTGAATCACCAGCATCGCGGTGGCAGTCATGAAATATGCCAGAGATCCGGCGCCCAGGGCCATTCCCAAGGTGGTTGGGATCGGCAGGGCGGCCAGCACCACCGAAAACGTGAACACGTAGGAAACGGCGGCGGCCGCATCGAAAATCAGGATGCCGGCTCTGAGGGAACGATTACGGGTGGATCCCAGTACCAGCCGTGTAATCCGCCACTGGACGAGGGCAAATAAAAGGATGAGGAAAATATCCAGGGTGTAGTTGGACACTGCTTCCGTTATTGTCTCACGCGCACCATGCCGCCATAACTACCGCTAAAGCGGCGCATGCGGCTGTTTCCGCACGAAGCACCTGTGGTCCAAGTGAAACCGCGTTCCATCCCGCGGCGCGCGCCGCCTCCCTTTCGGAGTCGGTCCAACCGCCCTCCGGCCCGAGTAGGATGGCTACTGTTTCCTGACGCTCTTCGGGGATTTCATGCAGTAGCGCGGGCGCGGTATCCTCTTCCAGAAAGAAGCGATGTCCCGCCTCGGTGGTCAAGGCCGCGGCGAAACGTGTGCCGGGGAGAATCTCCGGTATGCGCACCCGGCGAGATTGCTGACTGCTTTCGCGGGCGATGCGCATCCAGCGCTCCGCCCTTTTCCGCGATGCCTCCAAAAGTCCCCGCTCGCTGCGCGTCGCCTCTACCGGCAGGATCCGCTCGACGCCCAATTCCGTCGCTTTCTCGACCATCCACTCGAAACGGTCGAATTTGATCAGCGCGGCGCAGAGGGTGATCCGAACCGGCACGGGCACAATCTCCAGCGGCTCCAGAATGCGGAAGACTACCCGCTCGCCCTTGGCCTCTTCGATCTCGGCCAGAAACGCGCGTTCGTTATCGGATACTTCGAAGCGCTGCCCCGCCTCGACGCGAAGTACCCGCGTGAGATGACGCGCTTCCTCGCCGCGCAGTTCCGCGGCCCCGCTTCGAATTTGATCCACGAAAAACCGGCGCCGGGCCAAGTACCTATTGTAACGGCGGGGACCGGCAGTCGCCGCCTCAGGCAATCGGAACAGTGATCACTCGGCAGTCCTCCCCGGAGCTTGCACTTCTCCGGAATCCGTCACATTGATTCGCCCCAGCAGGGATTCCCGCCACCACAGGTGCAGCCGGACCGTGGCCAAATGGATCGGCTCATCGTGCGCTCCCAGGCACACGGCGCAGTCTTTATTGGCGTTTTTCGATGCCATGATGAACTCCCGCAAGAATATCGGTAATTCCCGCCAGAAAGGTTAGTAGTAAATCGCGCTTATTAGTAAGAGGTCACTTCCCGGGTCACGCTAAGTGTTTGTCATAATCCGCCGATGACTTACACATGGGACGACCTCGCGTCACCCGCCGGGCCGCTGTGCCTTACGATTCATCCTCGCCTGACTCGCCGGGCTGCCCTTCCGATGCCGAAGGGGTCGCCGAAGCGTTTTGGATGGGCAAACTCGCCCCCCGGGCGGCAGGCGAATTTCAACGGCACTGGGCGTGTTGCCCGAAATGCGCTCGCATTGCAAACAAGGAACGAGAGTTCCTCGCGGCGATCCGTGCGGCGTTGCGGGAAATGGAACAAACGCGTGTGTACCACTGCCCGCCGTTGATTTTTCAGAGTGCGGTGCGCTCTTCAGCAAATCAATTGGATCGAACGACCCACCTGAATCAGCCTCCGGTCGGCCGTTTTAGGATCGGGTCGAACCGCCCTCCTAAAGCCTTGGCGGGGATACTCCTGATCCGGATGCGACCATTCGTACAGAATTAGGCACGCAATCCCGGTCCAGTACCCCACCTTGAGGCTACTGACCTCACCCTAAATCGGAAACAGGGCTGGAGCCACAGAGGGATAATACCCTCTCAATTTGTGTTGAGAATCGCAACAGTCTGACGTACTCTCCATTTATGGCAAAAGGCATTTGCGTAACCTGCAAGAACAAAGTGTGCGTAGGACGCTGTAAATTCCAGAAAAATTCTCCGCTCATCCAGATACAATCCGTCAGGTAAGTCGCGAGGACAAATCTATGTGGAAACTGTTTCGGGACGCAAACAACACTCACTACTGGTTTGCCCATTCATCGTGGACAGGATGGGTTAAATTCCCTCCCCGGATCGACGGCTGGAACGAACGCCTCCCAACCGCCAGCCCGCAGGCCCCGACCGAAGTGCCCTTGCACCTGGCGTTCAACACCGGGTTGCTGGAAGCAATCGCCGCTCATCGACGAAGGGCTGCGTAATTCGCGCGGCACTTCCCCTCGGCGACGGCAGGTACAATCTTGAGTGATGATCGCGCTTCTGCGGGGAACTTTGATTGAGAAACATCCCAACCAGGCCATTGTGGAAGCCGCCGGCGTGGGATACGACGTAGCGATTCCGGTTTCCACCTTCACGCGCTTGCCGGATACCGGCGCCGAAGTGCGTCTCCGCATCCACACCCACGTTCGCGAGGACGCGCTTTCCCTCTACGGCTTTCTGACCCAGGACGAGAAGGCGCTCTTTGAAAAGCTGATCTCCGTGAGCGGGATCGGGCCCACCCTGGCGGTCAAGATCCTCTCCGGGCTTTCGGCCTCCAACCTGATCCTGCACATCCGGCGCGGCGAGGTGGACCGGCTGGTCAAGATTCCCGGCGTGGGCAAGAAAACGGCCGAGCGCATGGTGCTGGAACTCCGCGAAAAAATGCCGGCGCCCGCCGGTGAAGAGCCGGAAACCCCCGCCGCCGAAACCCTCTCTCCCATCGACCAGGACGTCCTTTCCGCGCTCCTCAACCTGGGCTGCGCCCGTCCGCAGGCCGAAGCGGCGGTGCGAAAGGCGAAGGCCGGAGGAGCCGCGCCGGACTTCGAGCCTCTCTTTCGGCGGGCGCTCGAACTGGTACGGTAATCTGGTAGCTGATGCCTGAGAGGCAACTCGTATCCGGAGCGGTGCAGGACGACGAACTCGTTTTCGAAGCCGGTTTGCGGCCGCGACGCCTCTCCGAGTTCACCGGTCAGGAAAAGCTCAAGGCCAATCTCTCCATTGCCATCGAAGCAGCGCGAATGCGCGGCGAAGCGATGGATCACGTTCTGCTTTACGGCCCGCCCGGCCTGGGCAAAACCACCTTGGCCTCCATCATCGCCGAAGAACTGGGAGTGCAGTTCACACCCACATCCGGCCCGGTCCTGCAAAAGAAACTCGATCTCACCGGCATCCTGAGCAGCGTTCGCCTGCAACAGGTCTTCTTCATCGACGAGATCCACCGGCTCTTGCCCGACGTGGAGGAAATGTTCTACTCGGCGCTGGAAGACTTCCGCGTGGATATCCTGGTCGGAGCCGGCCCGGGAGCGCGCACCGTCTCCCTGCCAATTCCCAAGTTCACCGCCATCGGCGCCACCACGCGGCAAGGGCTGGTCAGCGCTCCGCTGCGCGGCCGCTTCGGCCTTGTGCTGCGCCTGGAGCCGTACCAGGTTGCGGAACTCAAGACGATTGTCATGCGTTCGGCCCAACTCCTTTCCGCGGAGATTCAGGACGGCGCGGCCGAAGAGATCGCCCGCCGCTGCCGGGGGACGCCGCGCATCGCCAACCGGCTGCTGCGCCGCGTTCGGGACTATGCCCAGGTCCGCGCCGACGGAAAGATCACGCTGCAGGTCGCCCAGACCGCACTCAACATGCTGGACGTAGACCGCTACGGGCTGGATGAGATCGACCAGAAGATCATGATGACCATCCTCGAGAAGTATCGCGGCGGGCCGGTGGGCGTGAATACCATCGCCGCATCGATCTCCGAGGAAGCCGAGACCATCGAAGAGGTCTACGAGCCGTATCTGATCCAACTCGGTTTCCTGAATCGGACACCGCGCGGCCGCGTAGCCACCGAGCTGGCCTACGAGTATTTCCGGGTGAAGCCCAAATCGCGCAATACGGACCAGGCGGCCCTTTTCTGAAGACGGTGTATCTCAGCCTGGGATCTAACCTGGGTGACCGTGAGGCCAATTTGCGCGCCGCCCTGGACCGCCTGGAACCGCGCCGCATTTCACCAACGTACGAGACCGCGCCGGTAGATTACACCGCTCAGCCGTTTTTCCTGAATCTGGTGGCAGAGATCGAAACCGATCTGATGCCCTTACAGCTTCTCTCGCGGACGCAAAGGATCGAACGGGAACTCGGCCGAGTCCGTGGGATTCCGAAAGGCCCGCGTGTAATCGACATCGACATCCTGCTGTTCGGTTCGCGGGTGATGCGCACCAAACGCCTGGAAATCCCCCACCCCAGGATGCAGGACCGCCGGTTTGTGCTCGTACCGTTGGCAGACCTGGCGCCGGATCTACGACACCCAATCTTGAGATTCACGATTCGGGAGATGAAGGATGCCTTGCCGGCAACCGATTCGGTGCGCCTGGTGCGCTAAATGAACATCTCTTCGTCCTGCGTCGCCGAATCGACGCTGGACCGGCGATGCCGCATGAGAGTGGAGACGGCGGCCGAGATGCCCGCGGCCAGACCGTTCACCTCGCGCACGGGCGCCAGGGCTGCGCGCTTGATCGCGCCACCGACGTTTTCGACCTGGTCGATTGTAGAATCGACACTCCGTTCGATCTGGTCCAACCTCGCGCGGGCTTTGTCGC
>Ga0308176_10001083_pt1 | contig 17099 bp, 14 predicted proteins | sample PhyCR2_3_FD_203890 | JGI IMG/M metagenome (GOLD analysis project Ga0308176, IMG submission 203890) | Soil microbial communities from UC Gill Tract Community Farm, Albany, California, United States - DLSLS.C.R2 | ecosystem: Environmental > Terrestrial > Soil > Agricultural land | place: USA...
GCCCGCCTGGCCGCCCGTGGCGGGTCCGGTCGCGCCCTGTATCCGTCCGCCCCGTGCGAGGAGGCCGCGTGATGCCCGAGCGTCCGTTCCGTCGAGCCCGTCTGCCCTTGCGTCTGCGCCGCGACCCCGTCGCGTGGGAACGCCAGCGGCCGACGTGGCGCGAGGCCCGGCCCGCGCTCATCGCCGACACGCTGAAGCGGGCGCAGCAGCGGCCCAGCGGCAACTGGTACGTCGTCGGGGCCTCCCGCGACCTGCCCCGGGACCGCCCGCTGGGCCGGACCGTCGCCGGCCAGGAGGTGGTGCTCTGGCGCGACGGACGGAGCCGCCTCGTCGCCGGCCCCGGCATCTGCCCGCACCTGGGCGCACCGCTGCGGGACAGCCCGGTGCGGTGCGGCACCCTGGTCTGCCACTGGCACGGACTCGCCCTGGACGGCGCGCCGTTCGGCGGCTGGGAGCCCTGGCCCGCGCACGACGACGGGGTACTGCTGTGGGTGCGGCTGGACGGCGTCGGAGGCGAGGAACCCACCCCCCGGCCGCCGGTACCGGACCGGCCCGCCGCGGCCGGCGCGCTGACCGCCGTCTACACCGGACAGGGCGTCTGCGAGCCGGCCGACGTGGTCGCCAACCGTCTCGATCCCTGGCACGGGGCCTGGTTCCACCCGTACTCCTTCGTCGACCTCACCGTCGTGGACTCCCCGGGGCGGGACGACGGCGAGGACGCGTTCACGGTCGACGTCTCCTTCAAGGTCGCAGGGCGGCTGGTCGTCCCGGTCCGCGCCGTGTTCACGGCCCCCGGACCGCGCACGGTCGTCATGCGGATCACCGGCGGCGAAGGGGAGGGCTCCGTCGTGGAGACCCACGCGACACCGCTCGGCCCGGACGGTCAGGGCAGGCCGCGCACCGCTGTGGTGGAGGCGGTCGTGGCCACCTCCGAACGCCCCGGCTTCGCCGTCGCCCGCCGGACCGCCCCCCTGCTCCGCCCCGTCATGCGGCTCGCGGCGGGCCGCCTCTGGCATGACGACCTGGCCTACGCCGAACGGCGCTGGGAGTTGCGTTCCACCGGGCGCTTTCCCGGGTGATCGCCTGTCCGCGGCTCGGGATCCGCTGCCCCATGGGCCCCGTGGCTCCGGATTCGCTGCGTCACCTGGAAGGCGTACCGCGCGCGGCGTGACGCGTGCCCCGCGCCGTGGGTGACGCGTGCCCGGCGCTGTGTATCGCGGTGTACGACGCCCGGCGGCCGTGACGCGCGGTGGTGGGCCGGGGTCGGGGGAGCGGGCCGGGGGGGACTGGTCGGGGGAGCGGGTCGGCCGCCGAGTGGCGTGACCCGGGGCGCCGCAGGGCGTATGCGTGTACGCGGGCCGCGAACCGCTCCTACCGGGCGGGGGCGGATGCGGGGGCGAACACGGGGCCGATCGCCGGCCACCGATCCACGGCGCTCACCCCCGTCCAGCGGAACGAACGCCGCCCTCCGCGCCGTACAGGCCGCTCAGCGTCCGCACCGCGTCCCGCAGGCCCGCGCACCGCGGGAAGTCTCCGGCCGCCCTGCGGTCCCAGCCCGGTCCGGCCGGCAGGACGAGGGGCCGTCTGCGGGCACCCGCCGACCCCCACTGCAGACCCGCCACGTGCCGGGCCAGCGGTCCCGACGCCGTCGACCGGGTCTGCGCCCAGAGCACGACGGCGACCGGACCGGTGCGCCGGACACAGGCCAGCAGCGCCTCCACCGGCACGGCGGCGCCCAGCATGCGCGTCGGCACGCCCTGCTCGGCCAGCGCCGCGTCCAGCGCCTCCAGCGGCAGCGAGTGCTGCTCGCCGGGCGCGCAGGCCAGCACCACCGGCTCGGTGCCGGTGGCATCCGCCGGGCACGGCAGCACCAGCGGCGCACGGCGCAGCGCGGTGGAGATCTGCCACGACAGCAGGTGCTCCACCTCCACGTAACGGTCGCCGGACGACTCCCACTTGCGGCCCACCGCCCGCAGCGTCGGCACCATCACCTCCTCCCACGCCGTGGTCAGCCCGTGCTGCCTGACCGCGTCCAGCAGCCGGTTCTCCAGCTCCGGCGCGTCCAGCCGCACCGCGGCCCGGGCCAGCCCCCGGCACTCCTGGCGCACGTCGCCGAGCGGGAGCCCGCCGCCGGCGCCGCCACGGCGGACGGCCGTCCCGGGCGACGGGACCACCGGTAGGCCGGCGGCAGGGCCGGCCGGGTCCGTCGCGGGCGGAGCCCCCTCGCCGTGCGTGGCGCGGGCCACGCGAGCCGCCTCGGCCGGTGCGACGCCCGCAGCCGCCAGCCGGCACATCTCCTCCACCATCGCCACGTCCCGCGGACTCCAGCGCCGATGCCGCCCCTGGGACCGCGAGGCGGGCCCCAGCCCGTAGCGGCGGTCCCAGGAGCGCAGCGTGGTGGGGGAGACGCCCAGGCGGCGGGCCACCGCGCCCGTGGTCAGCCCGGCCGCCTCCGTCACGTCCACATCGCTCATGACCGTCCGCCCCGTCGATCCCGGGGCCCGTGGGCCCGCTCTTCCCGCTTCCCGCTACGGGGCCCAGGCTACTCGATGCGATATCGATGCGAGTTGTCGAGTCATGGCTACCCCGCGCAGGCTGGATTCCGGACAGCGGAGGACGCGGACGCGGTGGAAAACCGGCCGGGTCGCTGACCGGAGGGGCGCCGCGGGACACCGGCGACGCACACCGGGCTCACGAGGAGAGACGTGGTCATGGACCGTATCGCGGCTGTATCGGGCTCCGTCGTCACGGCCGGCCCCCGCCTCACCCACCCGTCGCAGGCCGCCGGGGACGGCCTCGCACCGGCCGTGGACGACGCGTCCTGGTCCGAGATCCACCGGCGGTGGGGCGGGCTGGTCCACGGGCTGGCCCAGCGGGCGCTCGGCGACGCGCGGGACGCCGAGGACGTGGCCCAGCAGGTGTTCGCCGACGCCTGGCGCGGCCGGCAGGGATATGTGCCCGAGCGCGGGACACCGGCCGCCTGGCTCGTGGGTATCACCCGGCGCAAGGTGGCCGACGCGCTGGCCGCCCGAGCGCGTCGCGCGCGACTCGTCGCGGCGGCCGCCGAACAGCCCCCGGCCCAGAGCCGCGACGACACCGGCGAGCCCGAGGCCGCGCTGGACCGGATGGTCGTCGGGCGGGCACTGCGGCAGCTCAGCACCCCGCAGCGGCAGGTACTGCACCTGGCCTACTACGAGGACCTGACCCAGACCCAGATCGCCCGCATCACCGGCTGGCCGCTCGGCACGGTCAAGAGCCACACCCGCCGCGGCCTCGACCGCCTCCGCCACTGCCTGCAGGACGAGGGCATCGCCAACGCGGGGCGCGCACAATCGATGCAAGCGTGACCGATCAAGTCGGAGTGCCCACCGATCAGGCTGTCGGAGTGCCCACCGATCGGCTTTCGAAGTGACCGTCGATCGGCTTCAGGACGAGCCGGTCAGCCGGAGACGTGCCGGCCGCCCCGTGCGGTGTGGGGCGACAGCGGGCCGGAGGCCGTACGCCGGCCGGGGGCGACCTGCTGGCCGAAGGCCTGCATGGCCACATCGCTGTTGGCCGGCAGGACGGCCATCAGCCCACGGTCCTGAGCCTCCGCGACCGCGGGGGCGGCGACGCTTCCCTCGGGAACGAAGGCCAGACGGACGTGCCCGTCCCCGGACCCACGCCGGTCCACCGGCGCGACCGCGCCGTGGGTGCCGTCGGGCAGGGTCACCCACAGCTGGAAGTCGTCGTACCGGACGAAGTCCGCGCCCTTGACCGGCCAGGGGTAGTGGTGCTCGCCGGGCACGCTGGGCAGGATGCCCTGGTGGTTGCCGTGGCTCAGCGGCACGCAGGAGTTGAACAGCGAGTCGGTCCACGCCTCGACGGCGTCGGCGTCCTCGATGGGCGTGCGCAGCAGGTCCTCGGCCCGTTCGTAGCCCAGCTCCGCCAGGGCGGGCAGCGTGAGCGGGAAGGCGTCGACCAGTTCGGCCGCGTCCTGCCGGAGCCGGTCCACCTTCGCCGGGTCGGCGCAGAACTGCATGCTCCACTCGATGCCGACCCGCGCGCGGTACATGAGCCAGCCGCGGGCTCCCTTGACCCACAGGCTGCCGCCGTGGTGCATCTCCCACCGCTCGGAGTTCGTCGGCCCCTGTTTCGCCTCCAGGGGCCGGGGTCCGTAGGGCAGGTCGGCGTCGTCCATGACGTGCAGGATCTTCCGGGCTGTCGCTTTGGCGGCCCGGAAGTGTGACGATTCAAAGCGCTTCGGATGCTCGACGAGGCGGATCTTCCACGGATGGTTCTCCGTTTCGATGCCGCCCAGCTGGATTTCGGGGTGGCCCATGGCTGCTCTCCTTGGCTCGGCCTCACGGGCCGGCCCCCCCGGCTCGCGGGGCGGAGTCCCCCAGATTCGTCCCCCAGATTTCCCCCTGCTTCCATCGTGCGCCGCGAACCGGCAGGTCGCGACCTCAGCAGCCACCTGCCGCACGGGGAACTCAACGGAGTGCTGCCATCGCCCTGTTGACGAGGCGTCGCCTTCCCTCCCGCGCGGCCGTGCGCCGGGCCGTGATCCGGTTGCGGGGCCTTCCGGGCGGAGTAGCGTGGGAGTTGATCGGTCCTGCCTGAGTCTGGAGGTGGGCGATGTTTCTCCGATTGCTGCGGCGTCGTAGGCCGCACCGGCTGGTCCTTCTTGGCAACGGCCGTCTGATCCGGGGCTTCAGCGGCGGAATGTACGACGGTCACGGGTACCAGCCCTGACACCGTTCGCGGTTGAATCCTGGAGGAAGTGCGGTGACAGAGGACCCCCACGCCCTGGCAGCGTTGGCAAGGCTTCTGTCACCGCACTGCCGTGTCACCAGGATGTCCGACGGAGCGCTCATCGCGGACTGGAAACGGACGCGATTTCTCGGCATGACGGCGGCGGACGTCCGGAAGCTGGCCGAGGGAAGCCCCGAGGAACGTGCCGAGCTCGTCGGCGTTCTGAGACGCGCCGGGTGCGCGACGGACCGCCGGACGCCACAGCCGGACGCGGTCGTCGCGATCTGGTTGCGTGGAGTGCACCTGCTGATCCGGACCGCCGGATTCGGGCGCGTCCTCCGGATGCTGGCCCTGGCCGCGCCGGGCTACGCCCGTGCCGACGTCCCCTCCGCCGACGAGGCCGCACGGCTGAAACAAGCGGTGCGGACACACAGCCGCGGCAGCTGGCTCGTCAACGGCGACTGCAAGTCCGAGGCGGTGACGGCCTTCGTCCTGTTGCGGCGGTGCGGCCTCGAGGCCGTCCTGCACGTCGGTGTGCGTGAGCACCCGTTCGCCATGCACGCGTGGACGGAGTCGGCGGGCCTGTGCATCCCCGACGCCGATCCGCGAGGGCACGCCTTCACATCGGTGCTCTCGATCGACTGCTGGGGACGGTGACATGGACGCGCTCCGCCTCGAGTGGGCCGGTGGCGCACCGAGACTCCGGACAGCCGGCACCATGAAGCGTCAGGGACTCGTGACGACGGTCTCCTCGCCGGCCGGCACCGCGGCCGTGGTCGGCTGGGCCGGCTCGGCCCGCGACCGGGAGGCGGGCGCGCGCGGCCTCTTCGACGCCCTCGGCCGACCGGGAGCCGCCACGCCGTTGCCGCCCGGCGACTACGCGGCCGTTCTGGTGTACCGCGACCGCATCCTTCTGCTGCGCGACGGGCAGGCACGCGTCCCGCTGTTCTTCCGCGAGTCGGCCGGCCGCGTGACCGCCGTGAGCACCTCGGCGAGCAGCCTCGGGAGCGCCACCGAGCTGGACCCCCGCTACTTCTGCCGGTACCTCACCGGAAACATGGCGCAGCCGCACACGGACCTCACCCCCTTCACCAGGGTCCACCGCGTCCTGGGCGGAGAGGTCGTGGAGCTCTCCCGTACCGGCCGGATGCGCGGTCGTACCCAGCGACGCGTCCGCCGAACGGCCGGCCCGCCCGAGTCGGCAGCCGGCGGACTCACCCGCGGTCAGGCCGCGCGGGAGTTCCGGCTGGCGCTGGAGAACGCCGTCCGGAGCCGTATGGGCACCGCGACGGCATGCCATGTCTCTGGCGGCACCGACTCCACCAGCGTCGCGCTGATCGCCGCACGCCTGCTGGCCGAGGAACGCGGCGGCCGGGGTGAACTGGTCCTGCTCGCCGGGCGTTTCGCCCAGGGCGAGCTGGCCGCGGAGCGACCCTACCTGGACATGGCGATGGAGGAGATCCGCCGCCACGCGCCCTCGGCCCGCCCGTTGGTCGTCGACGCCGACGACGTGGCCGACTTCGACGACTTTGAGCACCACGCGGGAGACGCGGACGAGCCGCATCCGCACGCCTTCCGCGCTCCGTTCTGGAGCAGGCTCCACGCCGCGGCCGCCGAGCTGGGCTGCGACACCCTCCTGACCGGCTGCGGGGCCGACCCGATCGCCGACGCAAACCCCTACCTCCTGCACCGGCTGGCCCGCACGGGCCGGCTCCGGCAGATGACCCGGCAGGCACGGGCCTGGGCCGCGGGAAGCGAGCGGGGTCTGCGGGACGTCGTCCACGCCTACGTGGTCCAGCCGGCTCTTCCCCTCACAGCCGAGCGTGTCACCGCCCTGGCCCGCGGCGGGACGGTGCTCGGCGGCCTCGGCTCGTTCAACCGCCCCGGATGGCTGCGGCCCGGGTTCGCGCGGGCCCACGGCTACCGGGAGGCCGGCATCGCGGAGAGCCGCTTCGTGTTCGGAAGCAGACCGGAACAGTCGCTGTACGACGCCGCCAACTACGCCGCCGCTCCCGACCCGCTGTCCTGGCAGCGGGCGCCACGGGACGGGTTCCTCCTCTCCCACCCCTTCCTCGACCCGGACGTCATCGCCACGATGAGCGGACTGCCCGCCTCGGTCACGTTCGAGCCGGGCCGTCCCAAGGCCGTCCTGCGCGCGGCCATGGCGGACCTGCTCCCGGCTCCGATCGGCGGCAGGGCGGTCAAGGTCCCCTTCGACGACCTCTACGCCCGCGGCCTGCGGGCACACGGCGACGAACTCATCGACCTGTGCCGTTCCGCCCGGCATCCGCTGGTTGCGGAGATGTTCGACGTGGAGACGCTGTGCCGGGCGGTCCGGGAGGCCCGGCTCGGCACGGGGGACTCGTACTCCTGGGACCGGGTGAACAGCTCCCTCGCCCTGGTGGCCTGGCTGGAGCGGCTCACTGCTGGCTCTTGATGTCCCACAGGGTCCGTACATGCGGGCCCGCGATGAGGTCGACGAGGCCGTAGCGGCTGACCAGCTCGCGTTGTTCCGCCGGCGTGAGGACACGGTCCTCCTCCCCACCGCGCGCGACGGACGTCATCACGTTCGCCCCCTGCGGGCCGAACTTCCAGTAGACGGTGACGAAACGCGCATCCCTCGTGTACTCGTCGAAGGCGTTGTTCTCGTGCACCCTGGCACGGTAGATGAGGGAGTCGACGCCCCTTTTCTGGTCCTGCTTCACCTGTCCGGAGGTCTTGCCCCCACCCCAGGAGTTCCCCATGAACTGGAGCGGCGGCTGCAGCACGAGCCGGTCCTTGCGTGCGAGGCTCGCGGTGGCGTAGAAGGCCACCTGGTCGTACGGCGTGTTCATGGGCATTTGCACCACCAGCCGGGTGGCGAAGGTGTCGCTCGACTCGATCCATTGGCCATAGGGCATCCAGGGTTGTGCTTCCACCAGCTCGCCGGGCTGGTGCACCTCCCGACGGGAGAGCGGGTTCACTTCCGAGGATTTGGTCCACTGCGCGGCGTCGTCCCGCCACTGCTGGCGGAGGCGGTCCTTGCGGCTGAGCGGCACCCGTAATCCCATGGCGTGGAATTCGGTGCCGAGCACGTAGAAGCCCACGGAACCGTGGTTCTGGAGGGTGATGTCGATCGGTACGGAGAAGGCCTTGCGGTCCTTGCTGAGCACGGCCTTGCCCATGGACAGGGTGATGAGAGGCCTGGTCTCCCGCTGGTACGGCACGTAGAGGTTCTGGTAGCCGAAATTGGCGACCGCGATGATCGAGGAGACGATCACCGCGGCGGCCACCCGCTTCGGAGCGGGGATCAGGACCGTCGTCCGCCACACCGTGAGAACGGCCCATGCCGCACCCACCGCGAGTGCGGCGAACGCCGCCGGATACCACTTGGAATCACCGTCCCTCACCGTCCCGACCAGAACCAGGACGTTGGTCAGCAGGGCAGCGAACGCGCCGATCAGAGCCACCAGGCCGGAGTACGGGAAGCAGTGCCGGACCCAGTGGTCCAGGACCCCGGCGGCGCCCAGCAGGGTGGTGAGCGAGACCGCGAGAAGGACGGCACCGGTGATCCGGCCGGGAAAGGTCAGCGCGTGGAAGAAGTCCTCGCTGCCGAACCGGGCCAGCAGAGCCGTCGTCAGGATCAGGGTCAGCAGCATGACCGCGAAGGACACTCGTGACTGCCAGGTTCGCAGCGAAGGCCGTACCGCTTTCGGGTGCAAGCCGGGGTGGGGCCTGGGGGTCCGCACCCGATCACCTCCTGAGACGGTGGGTCGCGCCCCTGCACGTGTGGGGGACGGGCACTCACGTGCGCGAGGCGGAGAGAGACATGTGCCGTGCGGAGACACAGGTGTGCGGCGCGGCAGCGGTTGACCCGCCGCCGTGCCGAGGATTCGTCATCATCGTCCGTGGTGATCCACCGGGGCGCCATCCGACGCCCCCGGACGTGGGACCAGTCGGCGCCCCTACGGTTCACCAGGTGGGTTCCCCGACCATGCCGTAGGACCAGTGGGAGCTCTTGGACATCTCGAAGTGCAGATGCGGTCCGGTGGCATTGCCCGTGGCCCCGACCTCGCCGAGTCGCTGACCGGCGGTGACCTTCTGGCCGTCGCTCACCTGGCGCTGTGACAGGTGGCAGTAGGTGTAGATGTGCCCGTTGTCGGCGCTCAGGCCGATCCACTGGCCGTACGCCCCGCCCTTGCCGTTCGACCAGGCGATGGTCCCTTCCCGTACGGCGACCACGGGGGTGCCCGTCGGCGCGGCGAAGTCCTCACCCGTGTGGCGGCTGACGCCGTCCGGTTTCCAGGCGTACGGGCCGCGCGCGTAGAAGGGGAAGGTGACTTTGTGGCCGGGGACCGGAGACGGGACGCGCCCGCCGCCGGTGGTGTCCGGGCGGTCGACGGTGAAGCCGGCACGCCGGCCGAGCGCGCTCAGGGAGGTGTAACCGGGGATGCCGTCGGCGTCGGCTCCGGTGAAGCCCTGGGTGAGCTGTTCCGCGCGGTAGGCGGCCCGGGTCTGTTCGCCGAAGAACCCCGTGGGGCCGTCGGGGATCCGGTGGCCCTGGGCGATCAGGGCCTTCTGTACGGTGCGGACGTCGTCGTTGCTCGCGCCGAAGCGGACGTTGGACAGTGAGACCATGACCGGCTCCTAGTAGCCGTGAGGGCGACGGTGCGGATCCGCCTGCTGCACCCGTGCGGCGAAGTTGGAACCGGACGGGTTGACGTGGTAGCGGTCGCGGACGTAGTTGATCGTCGCGCACATGTCGGCGACCACGTCGTACGGGGTGGTCGCGGTCCCCGCCTCGTGGTAGGCGGCGAACGTGGTGGGAATGCACTGGGTGGCGCCCCGCGAGCAGTTCTGCGGGTGGCCGTCGGGTGCTCTCCGGCCCCGCGCGTTGACGTCATTGAGGTTCACCCGCCACTGCGGGGCGTTGTAGGCGGACTCACGCTCGGTGATGGTGACGAGTGCCGGGACGCCGTACATGGGGTCCATGCCGGTCAGTTCGCACGCCTTCCGCGCGTAGCGCCGCATCGCCTCCAGCCCGGCTTCGTCGTGCGGATCGCCGTAGGTGACCTGGCTGAGGGTGAGCCGCCCGTTCCCCGCCACGGACACGGTGTCCGGGCGTTCGACGGTGAAGCCGGCACGCCGGCCGAGCGCGGCGAGGGAGGCGTAGCCCGGGTTTCCGTCGGCGTCGGCTCCGGTGAAGCCCTGGGCGAGCTGTTCGGCACGGTAGGCGGCCCGGGTCTGTTCGCCGAAGAACCCCGTGGGGCCGTCGGGGATCCGGTGGCCCTGGGCGATCAGGGCCCGCTGCACGGTGCGGACGTCGTCGTTGCTCGCCCCGAGTCGGACGTTGGAGAGTGAGACCATGACGGTTCGTTCCTTTCGGGTCGTCAGCGCCAGGGGGTCACGGTGAGCCGGATCCGCACGTCCTCCCCGGGGATCGGTGCCGCGGTGGCGGGCAGCGGTATGCGGCCGCCCCAGGCGCCCGCGGACGGGTCGTAGAACCGGTGGATCCGGATGATGTCCGGCGGGACCGCGTCATGACCGGCGAGATGGAGGGCCTGCCCGCCGTCGACGAGGATCCGGTGGCCCTCGTCCAGGTGAAGACGGAGCAGGGGGCTCTCGAACGCGTAGAAGCAGGGCGCGTCCTCCGGTCCGATACGGCGTGCGTGGAGTCCTCGTCGAACCCGTGGAACGGGTCCGTCACCGCCTTGTCGATCGCGGCGGTGCCGCCGGCGTATCCCCGGACATGGACGATCGGCGGTTTCGGGGTCGGTGTCATGCGTCCTCCAGGCCGTCCCAAAGGATCAGCTGCCTCGAAGGCACGCCATCGAGGCTACGGACGGGCCGTCAGCCAGACGTCAGTCCGGCGTCACCGGCCCGAGGGGCAGCAACCGTGGCGGACCAGCATCCGCGTGAACCGAGGGGACGGCTCGACCCTCAGCTCGTCCCACAGCAACCGCCGGAAGGACCGGTAGTGACGCACCGCTTCGACGAGATTGCCTTCCGCGAGGTGCGCGGCGACGGCGGCCCGGTGCGCGCTCTCCCGGAGCGGCTCCGTGCGCACGCTCTCCCACGCCGCCTCCAGGGCGAGCGCCGGTCTTCCCTCGTGCACCAGCGCCTCGGCCAGCGCGTCGAGGGCATGCAGCCGCAACTGCCGCAGTCGTTCGCGCTCCAGCAGGACCCACTCCTCGTCCCAGCCCGGCAGCAGGTCCTCTCTCCCCAGCAGCCCCTGAGGGAGCCGGGCGGCGAGTGGCGGGCCGCAGCCCTGGACCACGTTGAGGGCCGTTTGGGTGAGGGCGTGCACGTCGACGTGCAGGGTCTCGGCGGTGACGAGCGAGTCTCCGGAGCACCGGATCAGCGGCTGACCACCACGCGGGAATTTCCACAGGGTGGTGCGCAGACTGCCCCGGGCGCGATCCTCGGTGACCTCGGGCCACAGCGTCCCGGCGAGGACCGTTCGGGACACGCGTCCGCGCAGCGCCACGAAGGCCAGCAGGCGCTGACCGTTGCGGCACAACTCGACGGGCCCGGCATCGCACTCCAGTCGGAAGTGGCCGAGCAACCGCAGTTCGGACGGGGAAGACACCTTGCGCCTCTCGTCATCAGTCTCGGCCGGTGCGGACGGGCGCCGCAACTTCGGGTAAGGGCGCACTGATCGTTCCCTGATGCCACGTCATAGCTATTTGAAGCGTCACTGGTTGACCGCGAAACCGCCTGTTGCGGGCCCCCGGCTCCGGTGGCAGGGATACGTCGCCCGGGTGAAAATCGAGGGAGAGGTGAGCGGCGCCGTCGCGCGCCGCCCTCGATTCTCGCGACCTCGAAGATCTTCAGGACCTCGAACTCGAACGAGGCGTTCACTCATGGCTCTCCACCCGACGCGTCCTGTTGTCCTGAGGCTCTACCACGACCTGCTCGATCACCCGGGCGAGGGCCGTCACGGCGATGGCGGTGGTGGCGGTGGTCACGGCGGTGGCGATGGTGGCTTCCACGGAGGCTTCGGCGGGGGCAGGCGCTCCGACGGCGGCCGGGGCTCCGACGGGGACAGGCCCCGCGGCCCGCGCGGACCAGGCCCGGACAGGCCCCCGGACCCCGGTCCGGCAGACACCGAGGACGCCGCCGAGGGTCCGTTCCGGGTGGTGCGGCCGGCGGACATGCTCGTCGTCGACATCAGCCTGGTCAATCTGCGCCGGGACGGCAGTCGTCTGGTACCGCGGGTTCCGGGTGCACCGGCGTTCGTCCTGGCCGTGCTGCCACCACAGCACGTCATGGAGCAGGCTTTCCCGGCGGAAACCCCGGCCCCGTCCGCCCCGGTCAAAGCCTTCACCGCCGGCCCGACGACGCTGTCCTTCTCGGTCCCGGCCGACCTGAACGGTCTGGACCTCTCACTGGAGGCGTTGCTCGACTGGAAGCGACTCGTGCCGTTGACGGATCTGTCCGGCCTGCCCGGGGGCGCCGCGGGGCCGACGGGTTTCCAGGACGTCCCCGGAAGCGTCCTCGAATTTCCCACCCGGCTGCTGATCACCTACGACGGGCCGGTGGACTGGCTGAGCAGGCCGCAACCCCACCGGGCCGACGGGCGCACCGCGTTGTGGCACGCGCTGCTGCACTCGACACGGGACGGAGACGTCCAGCTGCGGGCGTTCGCGGCGGTGCGGGACCGCGGTCCGCACCTCGGGAGCGGCTCCCTCAGTGACGTGAACCGGGAGGACATCGTCACCCTCACCAGCCGCGCCGAACTCGTGCCGCCGGGCGGCCCGCCCATCGAGGTCCCGAGCGAGTCGTTGCACTCGGAACAGTTCATCGTCACGCCGCTCGGCGCGTCGGCCCATCTGCACGGCGCCTGGGAGGCACCGCCCGAAGGCGACAAGGACCGGTACCCGGCCGCCGGGCGGCCCTACCCCGATCTGGAGATGTACGACCACATCACGGGTCTGGGACGCGACCAGTACGTACGCGTCGTCACCCGCGGCCGTCTGTGCACCAGGCACCGGGCGTCGCACGTGGAGGAGTACCGGCGGGTGTTCGTCGCGGACCCGCAGGGCGGAATCGTCGCCTACCTGCGACGGGAGGACCGCATCATCGTCAAGGAGCCGGAGGTCGAGTACGGGGCGGACGGCTACACGCACGGGGGGCGGGAGATGCCCTTCACCAGTCTGCGCATCACCGACCGCGTCACACCGCTGATCATGCCGCCGGACTCGCCTCCGACCGAGCGGCCGGGTGATCCGAGTGCGCCGATCAGGGACCGCGTCCTTCTGGGTGCGGCGCGCGAGCGACAAGAGCTATTACGAGTTCACCCTGATCGGCACGGACCACGAGGGCAGGAAGGTCAGCTTCAGGATGCCGCTGATCTATGTGCCCGACGGACAACTCGTCGATCCGGCTGTACTGCTGCCGGACGGTCAGCACGCGCCCACCGGTACCGAAACGCTGGTACGGAAGCTGCTCGAAGAAAAGCCCGATCGCATGACGGGCAAGCTGACCGGCCAGGTGATGGCCATGACTCAGCCGCCGGCGGGTGTGCCCGGCAGCACCAGCCACCCGGTCGACGACCTGACCTTCGGGCTCTACACGGTCGGCACGCCCTACGTGAAGACGGCGAACGTACGCGTCCCCGCCGTCGAGCAGTTCACCGGCAACGCCGGTTACCGGGGAGTCAAGTTCAACGACACCTACCTCGAGCAGACCATGGAGAGGCACCCGGCGGGCGCCTACCTCGATCTCGAGCCGCCGGTCACGGTCGCACTCGGCGCGGAGAACGCGGGTGGGGTCGCGAGCCCGAAGACCGCGCTCGAGCTGATCACCGCACACGCGGGTGTCGTCCCGAACCTCTTCAAGAAGGACCAGACCGGTTCAGTCGTCGCGGCGTTCGACCTGACCGGTATGAAGAGGGCGTTCGGCGGAGCGAAGCTGCTCGGGGTGATTCCCCTGGACCGGTTCCTGCAGGACATCCCGCAGGACCACCTCGGCACGCTCCAGCAACTGGGTGACGAGCAGATCGAAGCCATCCTGCAGGACGTCAGGGGCCTGCTGCCCGCACAGAGAAGGACCTGGAGTTCATCAACACCCTGCGCAGCGCGTTGCCCGCCGATGTCTTCGGGTCCGGCGCGTACGTGGAAGTCGATGGGACAGGTGTCCGAGCGGGCTACAAGTTCGAGCTCCCGGCCCTGCGAATCGGTGTCTTCACCCTGTCGAACGTCTCGCTGGCCGCCGAGCTGCGCATCCCGTTCGACGGCACGCCCGTCTCGTTCCGCTTCTCCGTCGCCGAGCGGGAGCACCCTTTCAACGTCACTGTGTCCCTTCTCGGTGGCGGCGGCTATTTCTCCATGGAGGTCGACACCACCGGTCCACGGCGGATAGAGGGGGCGATAGAGTTCGGCGGCGCCGCCGCACTGGACATCGGGGTCGCGAGCGGCGGGGTCTCGATCATGGCCGGCATCCGCTTCACGCTCGAGAAAGGCAGAGCGAAGGAGGGGGACGAGCCGGCCACGCCGGACGATGTCTCCCTCACCGGCTACCTGCGCTGCAGCGGCTTCCTCTGCGTGCTGGGCATCGTCACGGTGTCCGTCGAGTTCAGCCTTGAGCTCCGCTACGAGAAGCACGGACATCAGTCGGTGGTCCGCGGCAGGGGCACGCTCACGGTCAGCGTCCGGATCGCCTTCTTCAGCAAGTCCGTGACGCTCGAACTCGAACGGAGTTTCTCCGGTGCCCCGGGCGACCCGTCCTTCGCCGACTGCGTCCCGCTGGAACCGTACTGGCGCGAGTTCTGCGAGGCGTACGCTCCCCAACCCCACGGGTGATGTCCATGCCCCTCGAACAGCGCGTCAACTGGACGGTCCTCCCGGCCGGGCTCTCGGACGACGGCACCCGGGCACGGGTGTCGGTGTTCGTGACCCCTCGGCTGTACCCGGGGGACGACACGAAAGCGACGCTGCGCGGCTTCACCGACTTCCACGACTGGCCGCGGACGGTCATGGCGGCCACCTTCGAGTTCGCCACCACCGGTGACCCCAAGTCGCCGCCCCTGCCCTTCACCGATCCGCTCCGGCCACAGGTCCCGGAACCGAACACGAGCCTGTGGACGAGCCTTTTCGATGGCGACACCCGGCTGGAGGCCTACCCCGACCCGCCCGAGCAGAACTTGACCAGCTACTCGGCTCAAGGAGTCCGCACGTACACCAAGGCCGTCTATGCCACGGCGGCGAAGGACCACTCGGAGGCGCCGCCCCCGACAAGGGATCTGCTGCGCTCACAGTCCACGGTCCCCGCCGGGTCGCAGACGAGGCTCCACCGCGCGGGCCAGGGCGGCGCCACCGATGCCGACGCGGTTCCTCCGGAGCTGGAGGATCTGCACGCGTTCTACCTTCCCTCGAAGGCTGCCGGGCCCGCGGCCGGGGGGCCGCCGGCCGGGTCGGGGACAGCGGTCGCCGCGGAGCCTCCGGCCGGGGAACCGCCCGCGTCCGGCCAGGAGGAGCAACCTCCGCCGCCGTCGCCGCCGCATCCCGACTTCCACACGATGCTCGGCTCACTCGGCGACCACCCCGCGCTGCTCCAGCACCTCGGACTGGTACTGACCTTCGAGGTGCCAGGGCTTCTGCCGTCCAAGGGCGAACGCTTCCTGACCTTCGTCCCCCACTGGGACCCGGCACCGGACGTTCTCTCGCACGACGTCGCCTGCCTCACCCGCTACTACTTCGACGTCGACCCCCTCTCCCCGGATCCGTCCACCCCCGGCCGCCGCGTCTTTCTCGCCGCGCAGCCACCGCCCGCGGATGACCCGGCTGCGGCTGCTCCTGCGGCGGCTCTGGCGACTCCTTCCCGTGGCCTGGAGGAGTTCTCCGCGGACTTCTCCGTCGAGCAGGCGGACGTCGACGGTGCCGCACTCAAGATGGTGGGGGTATCCGAGGACGACACGGGACTGTCCCCGATGCGCAACCCCGGTATCTCGCTGGTTCGGAAAGAGCGCATGGCCAGTCTGCGGCCGGAGTTGGACAAGGCGCGAGCTCACAACGACAGCTTCGACGCGCTGGTCAATCACCGGAAGGAGCAGGACGGGCAGGCTCCCCAGAACCCCGAAAACCCCCATACCCCCCAGGATCAGCCGACCCCGCCCGTGCTCACCGCCCGGGACCTGGTCCGCGGCCACCGGATGGACATCTGGGACGAGCAGCGGAACGCCTGGTTCTCGCTGCACGCGCGCGACGTGGAGTACCGGCGGTCCCACGGCGGGCCGCTCCTGCTGACGGCGTCCGACGAAGGCTTCTTCCAGACCCACGCGGTCGCACCGCCGAACGGCTCGGCGCTGCACATACCCGAACCACTGGCCGTCTGGCACGGATGGTCCCTGTCGGCTCCCCTCCCGGGCCTCGTGCTGGACACCGACGAGGGGGACCCCGACAGCCACAGGCCTCCCAACCCCCCGGTGCCACTCCGGAACGAGGCGCCGCCGGGAGTGCCGTTGGAGATCACGGTCAGGGCGGGACGCGGTTCACTGCCGGCGCTGCGGTACCGCCACGCGTACCGGGTGCGCCTGCGTACCGTCGACCTGGCCGGCCATGGCCTCGACCTCGATCAGGCCGACGCCCTGATGCATCTGCCCGGCGTGACGATTCCTGATCGGCCGCTGGTCTTCCAGCGGTTCGAGGCCGTGTCGGCGCCGGCGGTGGTACCGAGGCTGCCGCTCGCCGAGGGTGCCTCCACCTTCCGGATGGTCATCCGCAGCAGCCCGGGGGACCAGCCGCCACCGGCCGCTCCGCCCGGCCCGGCGGGGAGCGGGACGAGGGTCTCGCTGGCCAATGTCCAGCCCGGCCTGAAGAACGCGGACATCGCCGTCGTGCAGAGAGCCCTCATCGCCCTGGGCCATGACCTCCCGGGCGGCGCGGACGGCTCCTTCGGGAAGCTGACGAGAGCCGCATACACCGCGGAGCAACGCGATCAGGGCTTCTCCGGGAGCGACGCGGACGGCGCACCCGGCTGCGAGTCCCTCACCAAGCTGGGCCTCAAAGGCGGCTTCACCGTCGACTGCGGCCCCGGCTCCAGGCCGGCCCCCGACACCGGCAGTACGGCGGAGCGGTACGCCGAGGAGTTCAATCGATCGCCGCTGGTCGTCAAAGAGGGACACCGCCCCTACCAGGGTGCCGACGAACGCCACGTGGTGGCGCCGAAAGTGGCGCTGCAGTGCGTGGAATGGCACGGGCTGCTGGACGAGGCCATCGGCTCCACCGATCCCACCGTGCAGAACGCGGTCTACGAACTGGCCGTACGCGAGAGCGGTTCCCTGGAAGACCCTGGACCGGACGTACGTCTGGAGCCCGTCGACTCACCGGCGGCGGACCCCGAGCACCCGGCGGTGATCGCGCTGCACGGGTGAACAGGTCGACATG
>Ga0308176_10001086_pt1 | contig 17076 bp, 15 predicted proteins | sample PhyCR2_3_FD_203890 | JGI IMG/M metagenome (GOLD analysis project Ga0308176, IMG submission 203890) | Soil microbial communities from UC Gill Tract Community Farm, Albany, California, United States - DLSLS.C.R2 | ecosystem: Environmental > Terrestrial > Soil > Agricultural land | place: USA...
CCACGAAACCGCCGGCCCCGACCCCGTCATCATCCTCAACCACGCCCGCGACACGCACGGCAACTTCCGCCCCTTCGACCCTTCCATTCACCTCTCCGTCACCGGCACGCGCCTCGACGACCGGCCCATCGCCTTCAACGCAATGGAAATCATCAACTCCGGCGCCGTCCAGACCAACCCCACCCAACTCTTCCGCGACCACACCGGCCTGCTGAACCACGGCTACAAGCTCACCCCCGTCGGCTCCTCCGACTCCCACGACGTCTCCCGCTACATCGTCGGCCAGGGCCGCACGTACATCCGCTGCGACGACGCCGACCCCGCCCACATTGATGTCGCCGGGGCGCTGGCCAATTTCCACGCCGGCAAAGTCCTGGTCTCCTACGGCCTGCTGTGCACGATCACCGTGAACGACCGCTTCACCCCCGGCGACCTGGCCACGATCAGCGGCGACTCGATGAAGGTCGAGCTGCGCATCCTGGGCCCGGGTTGGACCGCGGCAACCCACCTCACGCTCTACGCCGACGGCATCCCCCTGCGAGAGTTCGAATTAACAGCCCTCCCCGACCACCCGCTCCCCGCCGGCATGAAATTCGAAACGACCCTGACCCTCCCGCGCCCCGCGCACGACACCTATCTCACCGCCCTCGCCGTCGGTCCCGGCATCTCCTCCCCCCACTGGCCGACCGCCAAGCCCTACCAGCCCACCAGCGAAAGCTTCACCCCCTACACCCTCGCCGCCACGGCCCCCGTCTACATTGACGCCGATAACGACCGCCAATTCACCTCCCCCCGCAAGTACGCCGATCAACTCCTGAAGGATGCGCCCGACCTGGCAGCGCTGCCCAAGGCGCTTTGGACTTACGACCAGGCCGTAGCCGCCCAGGCCGCCGATCTTTACCGCCTCGCGCACCCCGGCGAATGGCAAGCGCAGCTCCGGATCGGCGCCCAAAGCGCATCACCGCACATTCGGCAGGCCTGGACCGCGTACCTGACTCAATGGCCGCCCGACCGCCGCTGAGCGACTGGACGCGGCGGTGGTGATAAACTTTAATCACGCCCCACAACGGAGACCCATGCCCACGCCCGCACAACCCGCCGCCCCCGACTGGCGATCCCTCCACGGCGACGCCTTCGACAACTGCCGCGTCCTCATCACCGGCGGCGCCGGCTTCATCGGCTCGCACCTCGCCGAGGCCCTGTCGAAACTCGGCGCCCACGTCGTCGTCATCGACGACCTGAGCGGCGGCGCCCAGGAAAACATCGCCCCCTTCGAGCGCGTCCAGTTCGTCAACGCCTCGATCCTCGACCAGGGCGCCCTCTCGCGCTGCACCGCCGGCTGCCGCTACGTCTTCCACCAGGCGGCGCTGGGCTCGGTGCCGCGCAGCGTCGAGCAGCCGCGCCTGTACAACGAGGTCAACACCACCGGCACGCTCAACGTCCTGGAGGCCGCGCGCGACGCCGGCGTGAATCGCGTGATGTTTGCCGCCAGCTCCAGCGCCTACGGCGAAAACCCGGTGCCGTGGGTCGAGACCATGCCGGTCCTGCCGGTAAGCCCCTACGCCGCCACGAAGGTCGCCGGCGAAGCGCTCCTCCGCGCCTACAGCGGCAGCCTTGGGCTCGATACCGCGTCGCTGCGGTATTTCAACATCTTCGGCCCGCGCCAGAACGCCAACAGCGCCTACGCCGCCGTCATCGCCGCCTTCGCCAAGGCCGTCATCGGCGGGAAACGGCCCACGATCTTCGGCGACGGCGAGCAGTCCCGCGACTTCACCTTCGTCCACAACGCCGTCCACGCCAACCTCCTCGCCGCCCGCCACCCCGAACCGATCCGAGGCGAGGTCATCAACGTGGGCTGCGGCGGCCGCATCTCCGTCAACGACCTCGCACGCGAGGTCGGCCAGATCCTCCAGCGCCCCGACCTCAAACCCCTGCATGCGCCCGAGCGCGCCGGCGACCTCAAACACTCCTTCGCCGACCTCGATCGCGCCCGCTCCATTCTCGCCTACAAGCCGATCGTGGATTTCGAGCCCGGCCTCCGCCAGACCCTCGCGTGGTATAAGGCCGTCCTCTCCGGTTCCGCGCGGTAAACTCCATCGCGACGAACACCGGTTCGCGAGATGGACGCACTCACCGACCACAGCCTCGACTCGCTCCAGCGACTCCTGATCGACTGGAGACACCTCCCCGTCCATTCGCGGCGGCTGCTCCATTCACTGTATCGAACGAACGGTGATCCGGATTACGCATCCCGCCAGCTCCCCCGGACCCTGCGCGACCGCCTCTCGGCCGAGCTCCCGCCGCGACAGGCCCAGGTAGTCCGTCGCCACGTCAGCCGCGACGGCACGGTCAAGCTCCTCCTCGGCTACGCCAGCGGCGGCACGGTCGAATCCGTGCTCATGCCAGCCTACGACGACCGCCGCGCGGCCGGGTGCATTTCCTCACAGATCGGCTGCGCCATGGGCTGCGACTTCTGCGCCACCGCCACCTCGGGACTGGTGCGCAACCTCACCCCCGGCGAAATCATCGAGCAATTCCTTCAGTTGCGCCGCGAGGCGGAAGCACTCGGCCGCCGCCTTTCAACCCTCGTCTTCATGGGCCAGGGCGAGCCGCTGCACAACTTCGATGCCGTCGTCGAATCCATCCGGCGATTTACCCATCCCGCCCTCGGCAACCTCGGGCCCCGCGCGATCACCGTCTCAACCGTCGGCGTGGTCCCGGCGATCGACCGCCTCGCCGCCGAAGGGCTCGGCGTACACCTGGCGCTCTCGCTTCACGCGCCCGACGACGAAACACGCTCCGGCATTGTGCCGCTGAATCGCAAATATCCCGTGGCGGATGTCATGGCCGCCGCGCGGCGGTACCAGGACGAGACCCGCCGGATCGTGAACGTCGAATACTGCCTGCTGGCCGGAGTCAACGACTCCGACGACCACGCCGTCCGCCTCGCGAAATTGATGGACGGCTTCCGCGCGCACGTCAACGTCATCCCGCACAACCCGGTCAGCCGGACCCTCAGCGGGCGTCATTACGCCGCCCCGCCCCCGGAGCGGGTTGAACGTTTCCTGGCAACCCTCTGCCGCGCCGGGATTGTCGCGCACCGGAGGCGACAGCGCGGCGACGACATTACGGCGGCGTGCGGCCAACTCCGGCAGACGTCGCTGCCGGTACTCTCCGACTGACCGGCCCGGCGGATTCCCACATGATTGCCAGACCCCAGCGGCACCGGTTTTGCCTAAGCCGCGTCACCGTCCACTTTCCCGTCTCGCCGTGCGATACGGAATTGAGCGGCGGGAGCAAACTCAACCACGGAGGTCCACATGGCTTCGATCACAGACCAGGCACGGGAGATGACCCGCGGGCGCATGCACACCGAAGGCGGATTGGCCAAGCCGATCGAGGAAATCACCGCGGCTCTGCCGAGCGACACGTTCCTCTGGCTCGCAGGCGCGAGCATCGCCGGGTCGCTGACGCTGAAGGTCATGGGCCGCGACAAGGACGCCCTGTTCGTCGGGCAGTGGGCGCCGACGTTCCTCATCCTGGGCCTGTACAACAAGATCGTGAAGGTCGCCGGTCACGACAAGTACGACCGCGACCGCGACTGATACCGTTCACGACGACAAATCGCGAAGCCCCGGATGTACATCGAAATACGTCCGGGGCTCCTTTTGTTCCCGCGGGCTACTCCTGCCAGTGCACCCACTCCCACTGGTTCTTTTCCTTGTTGAATTTCTCCACCCAGTCGCCTTTGTTTACGTAGCTCAGCCTCGCCACGTACCAGCCGAGGGCGACCTTCGCCACCGGCTCGCCCTTGCGCTGCGCCTCCAGCTCGTACAGCGCCTGTCGGTCCTTGTTCTCGGCGTCCATGACGGATCTTTGTGCCGGGGTGAGCGAACCCTTTTCCACGAGCAGCCCCGTGTGCGCCTCGCCGGCGGCGTGCGCCTGTCGCAGTGCTTTGACCTGCGCCCGCCGGCCCTCCATCGACTTCTTCAACTCATCCTCGCTCGCCAGCGCGACGCGCGGCGGCTGGATTCCAATCTCGTCGAGATAGACGACCCGGCGAGATTCCAGGCCGCGCGCGCCCGGCTTGGTCGCCGGGGCCGGTGGTCCGTCCGTCGTGGCGGGCAGCCCGATGTCCTCGGCGGTGACGACGCGCTTCGGCTTCTCCCCTTCGATCTGTTCCAGGTCCTTGCGCGCATCCGTCACGACCAGCTCCAGCCGGCCGGTCAGGTTCACGTTCACTTCCATCGGCTTGGGCTGGCTGACGACGATCTCGTGGTGCGTGTTGCACCCGGTGACGACGCACGCCGCGAGCACGCTCGCCGACCCCACAACCCAGATGCCCAACCGCTTGTTTGTCATAGGTGATCTCCGATGCCGCACATCATACCGAATCCATCCGTGATTGCCGGATGACGCGGCGGCAATCCGATCGTCATGGAATATTCCCGCCCGCAACGGCATTGCGCGCCCCGCGAAAACAGGGCGGCCGCCCAGCCGCGTGGCTGCGAACCCCGGCCCGCGCAATTCGCTCTCACCGGAGACCCGGTAATGAACCTCGGCATCACCAAAATCCTTTCGGCCGTCCAGAACAACCCCGCCACCACCCCCGCCGCCCCCGTGCGGCCCGACGGCGCCCCGCCTGCCAATGCGGTCCCCCCCGACGGCATTCCCCAGTCCTTCGATTCCGACGGCGGCGAAGTCCTCAAGGGCAGCGCGCTCAGGAGCGCTATGAACGACCTCGGCCCCGACAATGAAACCACCGTCACCATCGGCGGTAAGACCGTCAACGACGACAAGGACGGCTCCGACTTCTTCGGCCTCGACGGCCACGGCGGCTACGACCCGCGCAGCGGCCTCGACGGCTACGGCGGCAGCGACCCGCGCGACGGCATCAAGGGCACCCACGACGGCTCAGAAGACCAGGGAGACTCCGACGACCAGACCGGAATGGACGACTACGGCGTCGGCACCCGCCACAGCGGATGGGACGGGGAAGGCGGGTTCCAGTTGAACGGCACGCGCGGCTCTGAAGGCGCCGAAGACGGCAAAGAAGATCGCGCCGAAAGCGGTGAGGAGTCCGGCCGCTCCGGACTCGATGGCACCGGGCCCAACAGCCTCGGCGGCATCGTCGGCGAGAACATGCCCGGCTACGGCAACGATCGCAACGAAGGCTCCACCATCGGCTGGTTCGTCGGCGGCGTCGTCGGCAGCATGGTCGGCGCCGTCTACGACGCGGTCAAATCCGCCACGTCCATCGCCAAGCAGGACAAAGAACGCCCGGTCAACGACAGTCAAGGCACCGTCGATGACGTGAAACTCGACACCGCCCCCTCCGGGCCCCCCCCGTCGGACCCCAACAAGCCCAACCCCAACAACCGCCCCTCCGAGGAAGGCGGCGGCACCGGCGGCCCGCGCTCCAACGCCTTCATGCCCGCCGACGACAGTCCCAGCCACGGCGGGCCCCGCTCCTACGGCGACCTCGGCAGCTTCTACATGCCCACCGACGACAGCCCCGGCCACGGCGGCCCTCGCTCCGACGGCTACCGCCCCGCCGACGACACCAGCGGCCCCCACGGCCCGGCGTCGAACGTCGCCTCCAAGGCCCACCTGCTCAACGCCAACCTCGCCGGCGCGCGAAACCTCAACCTCAGGTAAGTCCGCGGGCCTGGCCGATCTCGCGCGGCAAGCCCCGGCGGTACCTCCCGCCGGGGCTTTCTCATCGCGGGGCCGTCGCCGGGGCGAGCGGCTGCGTGGCCGCCGGCGCAGCCGTCGTTGCCGGCTGCGTCGTCAGGACGTCCGCAATGGACGACTTCACGCCCGTCGCCAGCGCCAGGATCGACCCCATCGACTCCCGCGGCATCGCGACGACGAAGTCCTTGATCTGAACCGCCTGGCTGACCTTCACCTTTTCCCCGCCGACGTTCATCTCGACGCCATATCCCGCATCACCCGGCTGCAGCGGCTTTCGCTGGTAATTCAGCACCAGCTCCGGCTCGCCGTGCGGCCCGCTGCGCAGCACCGCGTGACCGTTCTCGTAGGCGTAATTCTTCAACTGCGCCATGACCACGCCGGTGAAATCCTCGCCTTGCGTCCCGGCGACCGCCTGCCGCAACGCGGGCACGTCGCCGATCATCAGCCGCCCCGGCCCGTCCGTGTGCAGGTCCACCTTGCCGACGAGCGAATTCAGCCCCGCCGCGCCGGGGGCCGAGTGCACTTCGATCGTGCCGCTGACCGTCCCTTCGCCGGCCACCTTCCCCGGGGCCATCGTCGCCAGGAGCTTCTGCTGGTCGAGGTGCTTCAGATCGAACTGACACTCCCTGACAATCCCCCTGCCGTAATCGAACGTCAGATGCCCCGACACGTCGGCGTCGTACATCGAAAACCGGGTGTCGCGCGTCACCAGGGTTCCGCCCGCTAGCTCCCAGCGGGTGGAAAATCGATCCACCGCCGACGCGCCGTATTGAAATGACGAGAAGCCCGCCTCGCCCAAAGAGATCGAGATCGATCGTGCCGCCTCCGCCCCCGTCGCCGCGTGCACGACGCCCTTTGCCCCCAGCCCCGACAGCTGGATGGGCCGCTTTGAGCCCTCCGGCGTTTTCAGGTCGATGCCCTTGATTTCAATCGTCCCGTCGAAAGCCTGGCCGATACTGCCCGATACGCTCAACTCAGTCACGCCAAATGAAAGACTGTCGTTCACACCGGCTATGGCGCCCGGCTCGATTCCGCCGCGCAGGTTGCCCGCCCTTGCCTCCTCGATGATGACCCTGCCGGCGTCCTGGCGCGCTTTGACGAGCCCCCAGCCCGCCCCGGATGCGCCCGCGTCGGACCCGAGCTTCCCCTCAAATCGCCGCGCCACACCGCCGCCCTCCCGCGACATCGCGAGCTTGACCGTCATCGGCAGTTCACCGCCTTCCAGGCGAACGCCCTCCACCGTTTCGAACTTCAAAGTCCCGGCGACGCCCGCGGCGTCCACCCACAACGGTTCCCCCCCGCCCGTCGCGCCGCCGCCCGACAACGCCCCCAGCGTCACCGGCGTTTTCGCCGATGACCTGACATACAGCTCCACTCCTTCACCGTCCAAACTTTCGAGCTTTCGATGCAGGCGAAGCACTTCCCCCCACGCGAATTTGAGCGAGAGCCGCCGCGCCGCGATCAGCGTCCTTCCGCCGGCTTCCGGGTCGTGCAACACCAATCCTTCGAGCGCCAACCCGCCGCGTGGGCTCAGCCGCGCCTTTGCGACCGTCGGATCAAACCGCCGAAACTCCGTTCGCAGCACGTACCGGACAAGCTGCGTCGTAAAAAGGAACGGCGTCAGAATCCCCACCGCCACGGCAAGCAGCAACCCCGCGCCCGCCCACGCGATCCGCCGGCGCCAGCGCCGCCCGCCGGGGCGCACTCGCTTTGCGACGGGCCCGGGCACGTCGGGCTGCGACTTTCCTACGCCTTGGTTCGGAGTGGCCTCGCCCACGATGGCAAGATGCAATCACCGCGGTGGGGAAAACGCAAGCGGACCGGCAACGCGAGTCGCCGGTCCGCTCAGGTTACGCAGTGCGTTCGCGAAGCTATTCGCCGCCAGGAAACTCTTTGCCGTTACACGGTGTACATCATGACGTTGTTCTGGTCCTTGATGTAGATGCGGTTCCCGGAGACGACCGGATAGGCGTAAACGTTGCCCTCGGCGACTTTCACCTTCGCGACTTCCTCGAAACCCTTGTCGCTCGGCTTGAACGCCACCAACTCGCCGCTCGGCGTGATCGCGAGCATGACGTTGCCGGCGTCCACGACGGAGCCGAATCCCGGCCTGGCGCCGCCGCCGCCCATCATGCCCTTGCCGCCGCGTTTGCCACCGGGGGCGCCCTTTCCGCCCGGGCCGCCGGGTCCCCCAGGACCACCCGGCCCGCCTTTTCCGCCCGGCCCGCCGCGCATCATCCCGCCCCCGCCGCCGCCGGGCATCGCCTGGGACCAGAGCGTCTTTCCGTCCTTCTCGCTCAGGCAGAACAGCTCGCCGGTGTTGGAGATGCCGTAAATGCTGCCGTCTTTGACGACCGGCGTATTGAACTGGGTGGTAACGTCTGCGTTCTTCCAGACTTCCCTGGCCTCGAATTTGTCGCCGCTCTTTTCGACTTTGACGGCAATCGTCCCGCGACCGCCGCCGGTGAAGATGACCATGTCGCCGTCCACGATCGGCGTGGCGGCGTTGTAAGCCATGCGGCCGGAAATGGCGGCCGGGATGTTCCACTGTAGCTTCCCGTCCTTCACGTCCAGGCCCACGACGTTCTTCTCCGTCATCTCCACGAGCTGCTTGTCACCGCCCACTTCCATCACCACCGGCGAGGCGTAGCCGGGCGCGTCGCCGTCCCACTTCCACTTTTCGCTGCCGCTGTTCAAGTCGAACGCGACGATCTCACCCTTGCCGTTGCCCCCGACGTGCGCGACGCACATCCCGTCCACAATGATGGGCGATGAGGAGACGTGGAACCTCGGGAACTCGCCTGGCAGGTCCTTGCTGGCTTCCTTGCGCCAGACAACCTTGCCCGTGGAGGCCTCGAGGCAGGAGAGCGTGCCGCCGACGCCTAGCGTACAGACCTTTCCGTCCGCGACGGCCGGGGAGCTGCGCGGGCCGCCGTGCTCGGCATCCGGGCCCTTCACGGTCACGTGCGGATCGTACTTGTCCTCCCACACCTTCTCCCCGCTATCGGCCTTGAGGCACGTCGTCACTTCCTCATCCCCCTGCCGCGTGAACGTGTACAGCTTGTCCCCCACCAGCGCCGGCGTCGCGTCGCCCTCACCGACTTCCGCCTTCCACTTCGACTGCAATTCCTTCGGCCACTCCGCCGGCGCGACGAAGCCGCTGGCCCGCCCGTCGCGGTGCTCCCCGCGCCACTGCGGCCAATCCGCCACCACCACCCCCGCCCCCGCCAGCATCACGCACCCGACCAACAGCTCCGCGACGTGCTTCGCTTTCCTCATACACGGCTCCCTGTAGTCGAACCGGCCCCCTTCCCATGTGCGACACGATAACCAGTGGCGCCGCAGCGGCAATCTATTCCATCCGAATTTCCAGACCTGCCAATCCGCTTTAAGACACGCCGCCGGCTGCCCCGCCAACTTCGGGCAAAATCCACTTGTCCTCCGCCGCCAATCCGGACAGGATACGCACGCGGAGCGGCACGCTCGGGCGCGCGACTGCTCCCAGCTTTTTCGCAACTGATGCCCTTCATGGAGGCGCTATGTTCGACGGGATCATCGGCAAGCACATCCGCCGCACCAACCGAAACCTCTTCATCGCCAACTTCATCATCCTGGGGATCGCCTTCCTCGTGGCCGTCCTGCCCAGCCGCTACTGGTACAATTTCTTCGCCGGGCCGTTCCCCATGACTCACGAACAGCTCGTCGCGGTCAGCGACCCGGGCACCCTTAAAAGGTATTTCGTCACGATCCCCGGCGGGGATACCGTGGAGGTCGGGCGCGAGACCGAGACCTCGCACGGCAGCACCTCCACCAAGGCCCTGTTCCGATTACTCAAGACGGGCAAGGGCGTCCTGCTGATGAAGACGCCCAGCGGCGAGCCCAACGACAAGTTCACCGGCTCGCTGGAGAAAATCCCCGGCGACGTGCAATCCAAGATCGTGGACGGCATCAGCAGTTCGCGCGTCCGCACCGCCATGCTGCCGTTCATGCTCGACGCCACCGGCTTCCGCGCCATAGGCATCTTCGGCCTGATCGTCTTCGTCCCGCTGGGATTGCTCGCCGCTTATAACCTGTTCAAGGCAAGCCGCCGCTCCGCGGATTCGTCGCAGCACCCGATCGTCAAATCCCTCCAACGCTACGGCGACCCGGAGCAGCTCGCCGCCGCCATCGACGCCGAGTGCGCCAACAACAACAACTGCACGCGCATGGGGACGCTCACCATCACGGACTCCTGGCTCATGCAGAAATCGACCTACGGCCTGGCACTGCGGCGGCTGGACGACGTCGTCTGGCTCTACCGCCAGGTCACCCAGCACCGCACCAACGGCGTGCCGACCGGCAAGACCCACTCCGCCAGGATCCGCGACCGCAACGGGGGAATGATCAACGTGCAACTGAAGGAACAACAGGTCGTCGAGCTGTTGCAGAGGCTCAGCCAGCGCGTGCCCTGGGCGATTACGGGCTTCGACAAGTCGCTGGAGAAGACCTGGACGAGCGACCGCCAGGCAATTATCGCGCAGGTGGACCAGCGGCGGCAGCAGTTCCTCGCACAGGCCGGCCGCCCCGCCGCGCCGGCCACGCCCCCGCCGGCGCCCGCCGCCGCGGCGACCCCGCCGCCGGTGCCCGCCAATGACCCCTACGCAGACCGCCGCTCCGTCTAACCGACCGCCTCGCCGGGAAGGAATGGGCGCTTATGAAATCCAGGTGCTTTCGTTCCCGCGCGTACGTCGCCGTGCGCGCGCTGTGCGTCGCCGGGGTATTGGCGGGCCGCGCATTGGCCGCGTCGCCTCAGGAATCGCTCGACGCCTATCTCGCCGCCGAGATGTCCAGGCGGCACATCCCCGGCTTGGCCGTCGCCGTGGTCAAAGACGGCAAGCCCGTCCTGCTCAAGGGATACGGCCTGTCCAACCTCGAGCTTTCCACGCCCGCGACCGCCGACACCGTCTTCCGCCTCGGCTCCATCACCAAGCAGTTCACCGCCACCGCCATCATGATGCTCGCCGACGAAGGCAAGCTCTCGCCGGACGACTTGCTCTCCAAGCACCTGCCCGACGTACCGCCGGCGTGGAAGGCCATCACCCTCCGCCAGCTCCTCAACCACGTCTCCGGCATCCACAACTTCACCGAGCTGCCCAACGCCATGCGCAACATCCGCCTCGACGTGACGCACGACCAGCGGCTCGGCGCCGTCCGCGACCGCCCGCTCGACTTTAAGCCCGGCGAGAAATTCCACTACTCCAACACCAACTACTTCATCCTCGGCATGGTCGTCGAAAAGGTGAGCGGCGAATCGTATTCGCAATTTCTGAACCAGCGCCTCTTCCAACCCCTGGGCATGACCGCCACGCGCCTGTACGACTACCGCGCGATCACCCCGAACCGCGCCGCCGGCTACACCTCGCAAGGCGGCCGGCTGGAGAACGCCGATTACATGAGCCCTTCGCAGCCGTTCGCCGCGGGCGCAATGGAGTCCACCGCCACCGACATGGGCAAATGGCTCGCCGCCCTCGACACGCATCCCGAGTCAATCCTGAAGCCGGCCTCGTGGGAGCAGATGTACACGCCGGGTCAGTTGAACGACGGCGGACACACGAAATACGGCTTCGGCTGGACAGTCTCAACGATGGCCGGCCGTCGCGCCCTGGCCCACGGCGGACTCGTCCCCGGCTTTAACGCCTTCATCAACCGGCTTCCGGACGATCACCTTTCCCTGGCCATTCTGACCAATTCCGCCCCGCCGCCGTCGGCCGGGGAACTCGCACTGAAAGTCGCCGGCATTTACCTGGGACAAACCGGCAACGAACCAGTGAAGGATGGTGAGGCGCCATGACCATCGACGAGGCAATCGCTCGCCTGCGCGAATTAAACGAGCCCGTCCCCGCCCCGATGCGCCTACCGACCGAGGACGAGGTCTCCGCGGCCGAGAAACGCCTCGGCGTTCAATTCCACCCCGACTACCGTCGCTACCTCCTGGGCGCCAGCGACGTGGTCTTCGGCGCCACCGAGCCGGCCACCATCGCCGACACCGAATCGCACACCGACATCTTCCAAATCTGCGAATCGGCCTGGGACGAGATGGACATGCCCAAGTCACTGCTCCCGATCTGCGAAGACAACGGCGACTACTACTGCATGAACCGCAAGGGCCAGGTCGTATTCTGGTCCCCCGACGGCGGCACGGACGACAAGTGGCCGGACCTGGCGAGCTGGATCGAGGAAGTGTGGATCGGTGAGAACGAGTAGGGCGCTCCCGGCCGGGGCGGGTTTCCCGTCCCTCAGGGGCTGTTCGGGGCAACGCCGCTTCGCCCGAGATTCGGGTTAATTTGACGGGCCGTATCGTACTCCGCCGCGGCTGCGTCACTGTTCCCCATCATCAGGTATGCAGCGCCGAGATTGGCATGCGCTTCGGCCCAGTCCGGGCGAAGGCGAATGACTTCCGCCAATTCCGCCGCCGCTTCGGCGGGGCGGCGCTGGGTAAGGTAGCAGTTGCCCAAATTGTAGTGGGCGGCGGCGTAATCCGGCCGCGACGCAAGCGCCGCGCGATAATGCTCAATCGCCTCCTCCATCTTTCCCTCCCGCTCGAGTGCAACCGCCAGGTTGTAGTGCGCCTGCGGGTACGCCGGTTCGATCTCAAGCGTCTTGCGGTACATACCCAGCGCCTCGTCCGCCTTGCCTTCAGCGGCATAAACCAGCCCGAGCCCGTAATACGCCTCCGCGTAGTTCGGCTGCAGACGCAGCGCCGCTTCATATTCCCCAATCGCCTCGCCATACCGACCCCGCTCCGCCAACGCCGCCCCGAAATTCCGGTGCGATTCCGGCAAGTCCGGCCGCAGTTCCAGCGCCCGCCGATACTCTTCGAATGCCTCGCCGTATCGCTTCTGCTCGACGAGGACGTGACCAAGATTCGTGTGGGCGACCCACGAATCCGGGTCCTTCGCCAGCGTATCGCGCCAGAGCGCTTCGCGATTCTGAAATACCTCGCAGCGGGCGAACGTGAGGGGTGCCAGGAGCAAAGGCAGAATGAACAAAGAAGAATGCAGCATGGGCGACCGAGACCCCCGCCAAAGCCCGGCCGCGACAATCGCCAGTAAAGCGATGCTCGCCAGGTACTGATAGTGGTCGGCGGCAAACGTGTATCGCATCGGAAACACGTTGACGAACCCCAGCGCCGGCAGCAGCGTCCCGGCGAACAGCAGCGCCGCCGTCACCGGCCCGCGCCCGGCGCGGCGGCGCGCGAGAAAGAGCACCCCCACAACCGCCGCGTACGCGAACAGCGGAACCACCGCCCGCCACACTCCCAGTCGCGACACGTCCCATCGTGAATAGACAAAGGACAGGCGAACCGGCAGCAGCAGTTTCCCCGCGTAAAACCACAGCGCCTTGCCGGCGACGTAGCACCGATGCACGAAGCTCAGGTCCCATTCCGGCCCGGAGGCCCCCACGTGGTGTCGTTCGAGATACCCGGTGTAGGAGGCCGCAATCGCCCCCACGACGAACATCGGCAACGTCGGCAGGACCTCTCGCGGCGTCAGCCGCCCGCGCTTCCACCAGAGGATCAGAATCAGAGCGGCCGGCAGCGAGCAGGTGACGGTTTTGCTGAGCAGCGCGCACACGAAGAGCAATAGCGCGGCGACATAGGCCTTGCGATCGAATTCACCCTCGCCCCCGCCCTCTCCCCGAGGCAAAGGGGGAAACGCGCGAAGATAGACGAGCATTGCCGCCAGGTAGAAGAAGCCCGAGAGAACATTCTTACGTTCCGTCACCCACGCCACCGATTCAACGTGCACCGGGTGGACGGCAAACAATGCCGCCGCGAGCAGCGCCCCAGGCACTTGCAAACGCCTCAGCACCAGCCACGCCAGCACCGCATTGGCGGCATGAAGCAGCACGTTATCCACGTGGTACCCGACCGGATTCAACCCCCACAGGTGGTACTCCACCCAATACGTCGTATGCACCAGCGGATAGTATTGCGGCAGCATTTTCGGATGCACCCAGATGTCCACCAGGCCGCCGGCCGTGCGCAGCGTGAGGTTATTCTCCACGTAATCCGGATCATCCCAGATGAATCCCGCCCGCAGGACAGGCAGATACGCCGCGAACGTCAGCACCAGCAGCCCCGCCGCGCACAAAACCAGGTTACGCGCCCCCCCGCTGAACTTTTCGTAACCTGCCGCCGCTTCACCCCAACGTCGGCTCCCTGGTTTTTTCGCGGTTTTCGGCATCGGCCACGGCTAATATCTCAGCCGCGGCTGATTGATGCCAGTTCGTATCGCCGCCCAGCCGCCCCCGTGCACAAATCCCTCGTTCCGGCGTACTAAGAGGGCTACGGGGCAACACCCAATCCGGACCAAAGCGACTCACCAGGCAGGATCATGCACGCGACAGCGCAGCCACCCGGCAAGAAACCCTCCACCAAACACGTCCATTCCCACGACTTCGACCCCGAAGGCTACCGCATGACCTTCGGCGAGCACCTCGAAGACCTCCGCTGGCGCATGGTCCTCGGCCTCAGCGGCTTCGCCGTCGCCGTCGTCATCTGCATGATCTACAGCGACCACGTCATGGTCGCCTTCGCCGCCCCACTCATCCGCGTCCTTCAGAAGAAGGGCATCAACCCCCAGATGTACTACACAGAGCTGAGCGGCCCCTTCATGACCTACCTCAAGGTTAGCCTCATCGGCGCCGCCGCCCTCGCCGGCCCCTGGATGCTCTTCCAGATCTGGCAGTTCGTCGCCGCCGGCCTCTACCCGCGCGAGCGCAAGTACATCACCAAATACGTCCCGCTGAGCATCACGCTCCTGATCGTCGGCATGGTCTTCGTCTATTTCGTCGTCCTCCCGCTGACCGTCCTGTTCTTCATCGAATACTCCAGCAGCCTCAAGCTCCCCCTGGCCGACACCACCGTGCCGACCGTCGAAACCGACCGCCAGCCGCTGGTCCTCGTGCCCAAGCTCGGCGGCAACCCCGCCCACCCCGTCGAATCACAGATGTGGTACGACACCGTCCAGTCACGCCTGAAGATGTTTATCGACGGCAAAGTCAAGGTCCTCCAGTTCGGCCCGGAGAACCTCATGTCCCCTATCATCACCCTCTCCGACTACATCGACCTGGTCATCTCGATGATGCTAATTTTCGGCCTCGCCTTCCAGTTGCCGCTTGTGATTGTGGCCGTGGTGCGCGTAGGAATTGTCGAAGTGGCCTGGCTGCGGAAGATGCGCCGCTACGTCTATTTCGTCCTCTCCATCGTCTCGGCCGTCATCGCCCCCGGCGACGTGGTCACGACCATGATGTCCCTCTTCATCCCCATGATCGTCCTGTACGAATTCGGCATCATCCTGGCCGCTTGGGGCGAGAAGCACGCCAAGGCAGGGGAAGATGCCGCAGCGTAATCCTACTGGCGATCGAATGCGGCCCAGATGTTATCTTGGAACGGGTTCGACGTGGCGGAAGGCGGGAAGGGGTTGATGCACTTCGCCAAATCATCGTTAAACACATTCCGCGGCACCCAGTGCGCCCCGCCATTCGCATAAAGCACATTCACCCCGCTCCGATGCCGGCTGTTCACACGATCCGACAGCGAAACCAGGTCCGCAAAAATCGCCTGCCCCGACTTAAACCTCCCTAGCTTCGGCATCGCCGGAAACGGCGCCACCCCAAACTGCGACGGATCATCCGGCAACTCGTACTGCGGCCGGCACCCATACCCCGCGTACACGTTCATCGCCGGATCCCCCCCCGGGGGCCACGGATTCTGCGGCGTCCCAAGCTGCTGCCGCGGGTCCCCCTCCGACGGGCAGTAAAACACCCGCGGCTCCCGCATCCGATCCGCCACGTAAAACGCCCCCAGGATCACGAACCGCTGCGTCGTCCCCCCCGAATAAATCATGCTGTTAAACTGCTTCGACCCCGCCCGATACCCCAGCGGCACCTGGTCCCGATTCTCCAGGGCATAAAGCACGAACGCTTCGTGCACCTGCCGCAGGTTCGACAGGCACGCCGTCCGCCCCGCCGACTCCCTCGCCTTGCTCAGCGTCGGCAGCAAAATTGAGATCAGCACGGTAATGATCCCGATTACCACCAGAAGCTCGACCAGCGTGAACGCCCGGCCCCCCGCCCGTGCCGCCCCCCGACCCTCATCGCGCTGTTTCATATGGACTCGCAATTTCCGTTTCCCCAGCCCGAATCATAGCGTCAACCTCCACCAAGGTCAGCCAGAAAGTCCGGCCCCACCGCCGTATCGCCGGAATTGCCATCCCGTGTATAGCCGCACCGCTACGCGGTGCGCGTCTCCCGTGCACAGACCCGCAAACCGCGCTAGCCCGACGCCTCCGCCACGTACTCCCCCGCCTTTCCCAGCACCGCCCGCGTATTGGCGTACGTCAGCCGCCGCATCGCCTCCGCGAATGGCAGAAACGCGTACCCCTCGTGTTCGTGGCTGATGACGACCTCACGCGCCGTCGTCTCCGCGAGAAAGAAGATCACTGTTTTTCGCACCAGCGACTGCTTCCCCGCCTTGCCGGCCCGAAAGAAATACGTGATCTCCTCCGCAAACCCCGGAACAACCCGCACCGCCGGCGCTTCGATCCCGGTCTCCTCCCGCAGCTCGCGCAGCGCCGCCGTTAAGTCGTCTTCCCCCTCCTCGACGTGCCCCTTGGGCAGGTCCCAGTACTTGCCGTAATCGAGGAGCAGGAACACACGCCCGCCAGGCACCCCCGGCTCGGTTCGAAACACCACCACCCCCGCCGACCGCTGATCTCGCATCATCGCCAACTCGTCCGCCTTCACCCCTCCCCGCCCACGACGCCGCCGGCCTGACCGCTTCAGCGGTCTGCAATCCCGCCCCGATCCTGCCAAAAAAGCCGACCGCAACGCGTGCAAGGAGAACGCGCTGCGGCCGGCAATACAACTACCACACGTCGATGTCAGCGGCCTACGCCGATCAAGCCGGCGTCCGCACCACCAGCCCCCAGATGAAGAAGATGATCGCCAGCACGAGGAACACGAACAGCAGCGTCCGGCCAATCCCGGCGCTCATGCCCGCCATCCCCCTCGCCCCCAGCACGTAGGCGATCAACGCAATAATGAAGAAGACGATCGCGAGAGTGAGCAGTGTGCTCATAACGTTCTCCTTGTAACCTTCGCACCTTCGGGGGCGTAACGAACCTCCGAACGTCGCGTCGCGAGCGAATCGTGTCCGGTCGGCGGCCGCACGACCGCCTGCACATCCCGAACGCACGCATCCGCGTCCACCTTCGACTTTTCCCGCCGCCCCTTCGGGCAGCTATGGGGAGATACGCAATGGGTGTGCCAGCAGCTTCCCCCCCCCCCCCCCCCCCCCCCCCAAAAACCCCAACCCCCCCCCCCGCGGGGGCCCCACCC
>Ga0308176_10001087_pt1 | contig 17071 bp, 16 predicted proteins | sample PhyCR2_3_FD_203890 | JGI IMG/M metagenome (GOLD analysis project Ga0308176, IMG submission 203890) | Soil microbial communities from UC Gill Tract Community Farm, Albany, California, United States - DLSLS.C.R2 | ecosystem: Environmental > Terrestrial > Soil > Agricultural land | place: USA...
GAGCGGGCCGTGTTCGTGCTGCGCGAGGCGTTCCAGCTGCCGTACGAGCAGATCGCCGAGATCGTCGGCAGCTCGGTGGCCAACTGCCGGCAGCTGCACAGCCGGGGCCGGCGCCGGCTGGCCGGCGGGCGGCGACTGCGACCGGCACCGGAGACCTACGCGCGGCTGCTGCGCACGTTCCTGTCGGCGGCGGAGACCGGCGACCTCACCGACCTCGGTCGCGTGCTCAGCGACGACATCACGGTCTGGAACGACGGCGGCGGCAAGGTCAGGGCCGCGCTGCGACCGGTCAGCGGCATCGACCGGGTGCTGCCGTTCTTCGCCGGGCTGCTGGAACACCGCGAGTTCAGCCGCGGCCCGACCCTGGACGTGAACGGCCAGCCGGCCGGCGTGCTCTACGTCGCCCGCGAGCCGCGGGTGTGCGCGCTGCGGGTCGAGCGCGACCGCATCGAGGAGATCTACGTGGTCAACAACCCGGACAAGCTCCAGCACGTGCCACTTCCCGGTGAGAGCTGATCGCGGCGTGGGTGTCCGGGCGGCGGCCGGTGGTCCTGCTATCCCTCTCGGCCTCGCTCGAGCAGCCGTTTCAGCACGGCGAGGTTCTCTCCGACCGCCCTCGCGACCCGCGGCGCTGCCAAGCGCTGCACCGCTCGTGGGTAACCGAGGTCGAGTTCCCAGCGATCGCCGAGCCGGGTGCCGCGCCCGTTCGGCTCGAGCTCGAACTGGCGGTGGAAGGCCGGGCGTTCTCCGCCGAGTGTGGTCACCGCGACCGTCCGGGGCGTCCGGAAGACGGTGACCTCGTAGCGCTGCTGGTCGGTGCGCCGGACCTGTTCATATCTCGTTCCCACCGCCACAGGTCCCGGGGTGAGTTGGCGGACCTGTCGGACGTAGTAGTTCCACTCGGGGATGTGGGTGAAGTCGGCGAGGTAGGCGAAGACCTCCTCGATCGGCCGCTGGATGTCGATGGCCTGCTCGAAATCGATGGCCCGGGCGGAACGGAGGCCCGGTCGGTGCCGGTCACCCCCGCGCGGGTCACCGTGCGCGGCCGCCGGGTCTGTCGTGCGTGTCATGGGGGTTCCTACCGGTCGGCATTCGGGCGGCCCACGGTGTCACCGCGGCGGCGGCGAGACATCCGCCACGTTGCTGATCCGGGTAGGATCGCGCCGTGGTCGCCGCCACCCCTGCAGCGACGCTGCGGGGGCGTGTGCGTGAGCTGGACGTGCTCTCCGGAGCGCTGGACACGCTGGCGACCGGTCGGCCGGCAGTCGTCCTCGTCGAAGGTGAGGCCGGTATCGGCAAGACCCGGCTGCTGACCGAGACGCTCGCCGATGCCCGCTCCCGCGGCTTCTCGGTCGCGACGGGCCAGGGCGAAGAGCTGGAGCGCACCCGGCCGTTCGGCGCGATCGCCGAGGCACTCGACTGCAGCCCGACGTCGCCGGACCCGCGCCGCCAGGCGATAGCCGCCCTGCTCGCCACCAGCGGCGATGCCCGCCCAGGCGGCCACGACGGCAGGGGCCCGGTCACCGTGACGAGTGATGCCGGACTGCAGTTCCGGGTGGTGGACGCGTTCGTCGACCTGGTCGAGGACCTGACGCTGCACACACCGCTGCTCGTCGCTGTGGACGACCTGCAATGGGTCGACCCGTCGAGCCTGCTGACCATCGGGGCGATCGGCCGCCGCTCGTCCTTCATGCCGCTTGGTTTCCTCGGCTGCTATCGGCCGAGTCCGCGCTCGGCCCAGCTGCGACACGTCGTGGACGCGCTCACCGGGTCCGGGGCCACCCAGCTCGTCGTCGGCCGGCTCGACGAGTCGGCCGTCGAGGCACTCGTGTCCGAGCTGGTCGCCGGCCGCCCCGGGCCAACCCTCCTGCGCGAGATCGCCGGCGCGGGTGGGAATCCGCTGTTCATCACCGAGCTCCTCGCCGCCATCGAGGCCGACGGCATCCTCGAGGTGACGCGGGGGCGTGCCGATCTGACCCAGGTGAGGTTGCCGGCGAGCCTGCGCCTGACGATCCTGCGTCGCCTCGGCTATCTGCCCGACGAGGTCATGGACGTGCTGCGGGCCGCAGCGATCCTGGGCGCCAGGTTCACCATCCAGGACCTGTCCGTGAGCACGGGTGTTCCCGCGGTCCGGCTAGCCCCGACCGTGACCGAGGGCATCCGCGCGGGTGTCCTGGCGGAGGACGGAGAACGGTTGCGGTTCCGCCACGACCTGATCCGGGAGGTCCTGTACGAGGACACCCCGCACAGCCTCCGGCTCGCACTGCATCGCGAGACGGGGCAACGTCTTGCCGCCGCGGGTGCGGCGACTCGACTCGTGGCCGAACAGCTGGCGCGAGGGGCGACGAAGGGCGACGTCGAGGCGGTCGAGTGGCTCACGACCGCCGCTCGCGACGCGGCACCCCGGTCACCGGACATCGCCGCGGACCTGTTCGAGCGTGCCATCGAGCTGATGGATGCCGGGCATCACGGCCGTGATGCGGTCATCGCCGAGCGTGCCGGTGCGCTGATGTCGGCCGGTCGCGTCGCGGAGTCCGAGTCGGCCTGGCGTTCGTTGATCCGTCCCGGCCACGATGCCGCCGCACAGGCACGTGCCCACACCGGCCTCGGCTTGGTGCTGCTGACCGGCGGGCGCCCCCGGGACGGGATGGACGAGCTGCGGGTGGGGACCGAGCGGCTGGGTGACGATGACCCGGACCGGGCCAGTGCCCTGGGGTGGACGTGCATCTGCCGGATGTGGTTGGGCGACCTTGACGGTTCGCTGGCTGTCGCGGCGGAGGCGCGAGCCGCGGCATCGGTCAGCGAGAACCACATGACGGCGGCGATCGCGACCGCCATGGTCGCGGTCGTCTCGATGCTCCGCGGCGATCTCGACGTGGCGAGCGCGACCATCGAGTCCGGCCTGGCCGCTGCCGAGCACAGCCCGGACAGGACCGGGCTGCGGTATCCGATCTACGCGCCGGCGGCGTTCATCCTGGTCGAACAGGACCGGCTCGACGAAGCCCGGGCCGCGCTCGAAGCGGGCACCCGGCGCAGCGACGAGATGGGGATCCGGTGGCACCAGCCCAGCTACCAGATGGTCCGCGCCGTCGAACGGTTCGTCGCCGGCGAGTGGGACGACGCAGTCGACGAGGTCACGGCGAATGTCGAGCTGGCCGCCGACACCGGCGAGTCCTACGGCCTCATCGTCAGCCGGGGCGTGCACTCCCTGATCTGCCTGCACCGCAACGAGATCGCCTGCGCCGCGGAGCTCGCCGACACGGCAATCCAGCAGCTGAACCAGACCGAAGGGCGCTACCGCTCCCAGTGGGCGGTGTGCGCCCGGGCGCTGGTCCTCGAGGCGCAGGGACGAGTCGAGGACGCGTACGCGACGCTGGCCGAGGCATTCGACCGGTGCGGCGAGCTCGGCCTCGCGCTCGAGTATCGCGTCCTCGGTCCGGATCTGGTCCGCCTCGCCCTGGCCACGGACCACCGACCCCGTGCCGCCGAGGCCACGCGACGCATCAGCGCGCTGGCGGCGGCCAACACCGTGCCCTCGTTGACCGCGGCCGCATTGCGGTGCCGCGGCCTGGTCGAGGACGAGCTCGGACCGCTCGAGTCGGCGGTCGAGGCCTACGCCGGCGGGCCGCGTGTCTTCGAAGCCGCCGGCGCCCGTGAGGACCTTGGCGTCGCGTTGCTCCGCCGGGGAGACGCCACGCGGGGTCGCTCCCGCCTCGACGAGGCGCTGGAGACCTACGAACGCCTCGGCGCGCTCCGGGACATCGCCCGGGTCGACGCGCTGCTGCGCGCGGCCGGGATCAGGAGAGGGAGCAGGAAGCCCCGCCACCGCCCCGAATCCGGTTGGCAGAGCCTCACCCCGGCCGAGGAGACGGTGGCCCGGTTGGCTGCCGAGGGACTGACCAACCCCCAGATCGGCGAGCGGCTGTTCGTGTCGCGGCGCACGGTCCAGACGCACGTAGCCCACGTGTTCGAGAAGCTCGGGATCTCCTCCCGAACGCTTCTCGGCGCCGAAGTGGCGCGGCAGAACGCGACCGGGATCGGAGCCGAGAGCTCCTAGCCGAGCCAGGAGATCAGCTGGCTGGCGGATGTCTCGATCGGGTCGCGTCCACAAGGTGGGACCGCAGGTGCCACCGATCCGAAGGTCCGCTCGATGCATCCATCCCCGGCCCGCACCGTGACCTCGGCTCTCGGGCGGCACGTCACGGACCTGGCGCGCCCTCCGGAGGCTACCTCGCTAGTCCTCGCTGCGACGGCAGCGATGAGCGTGGCGCAGTGGCTGCATCCCGGTCTGCTCGCCCGGCTCGAGCGCACCCCGGCGGAGCTCCATGGGCAGCCCTGGCGGATTCTCACCTCGTTGTTCGTCCAGGAGGGCGGTCTGGTCGGCACGCTGTCCAACCTCGCCTTCCTCCTCGTTCTGGGGGCAGCGGCCGAGCAGGTCCTGACCCGGCGCCGACTACTGCTGCAGTACTTCGGTGCCGGAATCATCAGCGAGCTCATCGGCACTCTCTGGCAGCCGGTCGGCGGTGGCAACTCGGTCGCCGTCTGCGGCCTGGCCGGAGCCCTGGCCGTGGCGCTGTGGCGCGGGGACGAGCGGCTCCCCCGCTTTGCCGAGGCGGCGACCCTGCTGTGGTGTGCGGCCGTGCTGGGCACGCTCCCCAGCCAGTGGTATCTCGCCGCCGTCGTCGCGGGCGTGCTCGGGGTGCGGTACGCGGCATGGTTGCGTTCACGGGGCATCCGGACCTCGGGTGCGGTGGCCGTCGTGGTCGTCCTCACCGCTGCCGTGCTGATCATGTTCCACAACATCCACGGGGCCGCGCTGGCCGTGGGCCTGGCCCTGGCGCTGCCAGGACGCCTCCCGGCGACCAGGCATCCACGTATCCGGATGGGCCAAGGGCGATGACACACACCGGATGGCCGTGCCGGGAGCACGACCCCGAGCTCTGGTTCGCCGAGCGGCCGGAGCTGCTGACCCGGGCCCAGGCGATCTGCGCCGACTGCCCGGTCCGGGCCGCCTGTCTCGACGGTGCCCTGCGCCGGCGGGAACCCTGGGGCGTCTGGGGCGGCCAGATCGTCGTGCAGGGCCGCATCATCACCCACAAGCGGGGCCGAGGACGGCCACGCAAGCCGGTGCCGGGCTACTTCTCGGACCGCCCGTCGACGGTCCGGCCGGACTCGGAGAGGTCGGTGGTCGGCAGCGGGCCGAGCGAGGTGAACGCGTCGAGGTAGGGGGAGACGTCGCCGCGGACCGTCCAGGACCGCAGCTGGTGCGCCGACCGGCGGGCCAGCAGCGCGCGGGTCAGCTCGAACTCCGGCGCCCGGATGACGACTGCCGGCTCGGCGCCGGGCACGGAGTCCCAGCGCCAGCGCTCGCCCACCAGCGACAGCGGCGGCCGGTCGCGCAGCCGATCGACCAGCCGGGCGACGTACCGGTCCCGGACCGCGGCCAGCGCCGGCGTGTCCTGGGCGCCGGGCTCGTGCAGCGCGCCGCGCAGGTCCTGCTCGTGGATCGTCACGTCGAACAGTGGCCGGGTGCCGTGCGCGGCCATCCAGTCGCGCAGCGGGCCGGCGACCGACCGCCACTCCGCGACCAGCGCGCCGACGTCGCGGTCCCGCCGGCGGGCCACCTGGCGGGCGGTCCACTCGGCGTTGTGGTCGTCCGGCTCGTCCCCGGCCACCACGTCGGCGCCGAGCCCGACCATGTGCGAGAGCAGGTCGCGCACCGTCCAGGCGGGGCACGCCGGCACCGTCACCTGCGCCTGCTCCGGCGTCAGGTCGCCGACCAGCCCGATGACCCGCTGCTGGGCCTTGCTCCACTCCTCGATCCCGTCCACGCCAGGCAGCCAACCACCCCTGGCGGCGGCCGGGCCATCGGGTCCTTACGCTGAGGCGTGCCCACGGATCTTTTCCCCTCGCTTGGTCCGGTCCGGACCGTGCCGATCGCCAAGCCGGGTGAGCTGCTTGAACTGCTCCCCGAGCGCGGTGGCCTGGCCTGGGTGACCGGCGGCGAAGGCCTGGTCGGCTGGGGCACCGCGGCGCGGCTGGACCTGACCGGCCCCGACCCGTTCGGCCGGGCCGAGGCGTGGTGGCAGGAGCTGACCGCGGGCGTCGACGTGGTCGACGAGGTCGGGCTGCCCGGCTGCGGGCCGGTCGCGTTCGGCTCGTTCGCGTTCGACGCCGAGACCGGGTCGTCGGCGCTGGTCGTGCCGGAGACGGTGGTCGGCGTGCATGACGGCGTGTGGTGGCTGACCACGGTGGGCCGGTCGCCGGGGCTGCCCGAGCGGCGCGACCGGCCGGCCGCCCCCGGGCCACTCACCGGCCGCGACGGCGCCCGTACCGCCGCCGACTGGACCGGTCTGGTCGCGGCGGCGGTCGGCCGGATCGCCTCCGGCGAGGTGGAGAAGGTGGTGCTGGCCCGGGACGTGGTGGTCGAGGCCGGCCGGCCGGTGGACCCGCGCTGGCCGCTGCGCCGGCTCGCCGGGCAATATCCGGGCTGCTGGACGTTCGCGGTCGACGGCCTGCTCGGCGCGACCCCGGAGATGCTGGTGCGGCTGGAGAAGGGCGTCGCCACCTCGCGGGTGCTGGCCGGCACGCTGCGCCGCAACGGCGACCCGGCCCGGGACCGGTACGACGGCACCGCGCTGGCCGGGTCGATCAAGGATCTCGAGGAGCACGGGTACGGCGTGCGCTCGGTCGCCGACGCGCTGGCCCGGCACTGCCGCTCGGTCGAGGTGCCGGAGGAGCCGTTCGTGCTCGCCCTGCCGAACGTGATGCACCTGGCCACCGACGTGTCGGCGGTGGTCGCGGACGGCTCGACCTCGCTCGGCCTGCTCGCCTCGCTGCACCCGTCGGCGGCGGTGTGCGGGTCGCCGACCGGCGCGGCCCTGCGGGTGATCCGGGAGATCGAGGGCCTCGACCGCGGCCGGTACGCCGGCCCGGTCGGCTGGATGAACGCGGCCGGCGACGGCGAGTGGGGCATCGCGCTGCGCTGCGCGCAGATCGACCCGGACGCGCCGCAGCGGCTGCGGCTGTTCGCCGGCTGCGGGATCGTCGCCGGCTCCAAGCCGGCCGACGAGCTGGCCGAGAGCGAGGCCAAGCTGGTCCCGGTCCGGGACGCCCTGCTGTCCTAGTGTCGCGTCGCGCTGTTCCCGACTCCGGCTCTGGAGGTCTGTTCGTCGTCTTCGACGGGCCGTACGGTGGTGGCCCGGCCCTCCCGGGCCGATCGGGCCCACGAACGGGGAGGGGCCGACCGGAGGAACCGACCGTGACACCGGCAGAGCCAGCTTCCCGGCAGGTGGCGGGATCGCTTCGCGAGCCCGTGCTGTGGGGCGTCGTTGTCGGCGCCCTGCAGGCCGCCTCGCCGCTGGCGTTCTGGTGGCTCGAGCCGGCGACCGTCTACGCGCTCGGGCTCGCCCTGATCGCCGCGGTCTACATCGGTTTCGCGGTGGCCGACGGACGGCCCTCGGTCATCGTCGTCGAGTGCGTCGTGGCCGCTGTCTTCGTCGTGCTCGCCGCGGCGGGCGTCACCGGGTCGGCGTGGCTGCTGGTGGTCGGCTTCATCGGCCACGGGCTCAAGGATCTCTGGCAGCACCGCAGCCACTACGTCGCCAACACTCGATGGTGGCCGCCGTTCTGCCTCATCGTGGACTGGGTCGTCGCCGCGACCATGGTCGTGCTGATCATCATCAGCATCCGGTTCCACTAGGGCAGCCGCCTGCGCCCGGCTGGGTCCTGGCCAGCTGGACGGTGCGCGGTGGGACGGCGTCAGCCGGTCTCGCCGGCCAGCCGGAAGGACCGCAGCCGGTCGATGGCCAGCAGCGTGCCGCCCACCGCGAACGCTGCGCTCATGGCGACGGCGAGGGGTAGCGAGAGCCGCACGTGCAGCACCGACGACGGCGCGATGTTCGCCGCGATGGCGACCGCGTACTGCTGGATCGACAGCACCCGGCTGCCGGCCAGCAGGTTGCCCAGCAACCCCTCCCAGATCAGCACGTAGAGCAGGCCGAGCAGGACCGGCCGGCGGGTGAGCACGCTCAGCGCGAGGAACACCGCGGAGTACGCGATCGAACAGACCACGCAGGCGACGGCCAGGCCCACTCCGAACCGTACCGAGCCGACGATCACGCCGGTCAGGAACATCGCGGTCGCGGCGACCGCGGTCGTGACCCCGGCCGCGACCGCCAGCTTCGCCAGCACGATGTCGCGGCGGGCAACCGGGGTGGCCAGAAGGTGCACGATCGTGCCGTCGTCGATCTCCGCACCGAGGACGCCCGTGCCGACCACGAGCGCGATCATCGGCAGCACGACCGCGAACCCGAGCCCGGCGACCACCGGCTCGCCCCATTCGCTGGGGTCAGGGTCCAACCCGTGGGCCAGCGCCGCCAGCCCGACCAGCAGCAGCGGCAGCGGGAGCAGCAGCAGGAACCGGCGCCGCCCGAGCAGCGCACGCGCGGTGATCGAGGCGATGGTCGCGTTCACTGTGCCACCAGGTAGGCGAAGACGCTCTCCAGCGACTCGTCCGAGGGAGTGACCTGCCGGACCCGGATCCGCTCGCGCTGCACGATCCTCGGCAGCGCCCGGGCGAAGGTGCCGTAGTCTCCGGCCCGGACCGTCAACCCGGACGGTCCGATGTCGACTCCGGCTACGGCCGGTTCGGCCATCAGCGCGACCGCGAGCCGCCGGTCGTCGCTGGAGCGGATGGCGAACACGTGCGGCCGGTGGGTCATCAGCCGGCGGATGCTGCGGTAGTCGCCGGACGCGGCCAGCCGCCCGGCCACGATCACCTGCACCGTCCCGGAGACCTGCTCGACCTCCTCGAGGATGTGCGAGGAGAACAGCACCGTCGCGCCGGCATCGGCCGTGCGGTGCAGCAGGTCCATCATGTGCAGCCGCTGCCGTGGGTCCATCCCGTTGAACGGCTCGTCCAGCAGGAGCACGGTCGGCTGGTGGACCAGTGCGGCGGCAACCCGGGCGCGCTGGCGCATGCCCTTGGAGTACGTGCCGAGCCGGCGATGCCAGGCGTCGTGCAACTCCATCTGCCCGAGCGCGCGCTCTGTCGCCTGCTCCGGTTCGGGCAGTTCGTGCAGTCGAGCGCTGGCCAGCACGAACTGCCAGGCGGTCAGGAACCCGGGCACCGCCTCACGGTCGGCCACCAGTCCGAGCACCCGGTAGATCTCCGGGTTGCGCCAGGCCGGCCGGCCGGCCACGGTCAGCTCGCCGCGCGACGGCGGGAGGAAGCCCGCCATCATGTGCAGCAGCGTGGTCTTGCCGGCGCCGTTCGGACCGAGCAGGCCGGTGACTCCGGGGCCGAGGGTCATGCTGACATCGTTGATCGCCACCACGTTGCCGTACCAGCGGGAGACCCCGTGCAGCTCGACCGTGCCCGTCGACGGGTGCATCAGACCGTCACCTTCCGGTATCGGGCGATCAGCGCCGCTACGCACGCGGTCACCAGCGCGACCGCGACCAGCAGATACAGCGGGCCGTAGCGGCCGGCGTCCAGCTTCTCGTCCCGGTAGATCCACGCCTCCAGACCGGTGAGCAGGGTGGCCGGGTTGACCAGCGGGCTGAGCTGCTGCGCGGTCGTCCCGCCGATCGCGTTGACCACCCCGATCACCGGAGCGGTCGCCACGAAGCCGACCACGATGACGACTGCGGCGATCGCCCGCCGGGATGCGAGCGAGGCCAGCGGCACCGCGAACGCACCCAGCACCACCGCGGTCATCGCCGCATAGCCGAGCCCGCCGAGGAAATCGGTGAACTCGCGCCACACGGCCGACGCGCCACCGCTGCGGGAGAACGCGCCGCCGAGGAAGATCAGCAGCAGCGGCCCGGCCAGCAGCAGCCACACCGCGCTGACCGTCGCGGCCAGCTTCGCCAGCGCGTAGTCGCCGCGGCGTAGGGGGCGGGAGAAGTACAGCGGGAGCACCCGGGATCGCAGGTCCCGGCTCACCAGTTCGGGCGCGATCACCGCGAGGAACACGATGAGCGGGATCCCCAGCCCGTCGATGAACTGCAGGTAGGTGTACGGGATGACCCCACCGGCCTGGCTACGCACGGCCACCAGCACCACGGCCGCCCCGAAGGCGACGCCGACCACGATCCCCGGGAAGATCTTCGCGGCAGCGCTCCGGCCGAGCCCGAACGCGGTGCGCAGGCTGTGCAGGTAGAGCGCCGTGACCACGTGGCGGCGGCCGAGCCGCGGCCCGGCGTACCGCTGGTAGCCGATGTCGTGGATGACGCCGGCGCCGACTGCTGCGTCATCCGATGCCATGGTCGGCCTCCTGCGCGTACTCGATGGCCCGGCCGGCCGAGGTGTCCGCGAACAGCTCGACGATCCCGTGCCGGCGCTGGCCCAGCCGGTGCAGCGGCAGGCCGAGCGCGGCGACCGCTCTCATGATCAGATCGAACGTGTCGTCGTTGTCCAACGGGACCAGCAGCTCCCGGCCCGAACGGCGGACGGCGACCCCGAGCTCGTCAAGGTGGGCGGCAAGCCGCTCGATGCCCTCGTCCACCTCCACCACGAGGACGTCGCGGCGCCTGGTCATCGACGCGACCCGGTCGGCCCGCAGCAGACGCCCGGCGTCGATGGCGACCAGCGACTCGCAGATGCGTTCCACCTCGCCCAGCAGGTGCGAGCAGACCAGCACGGACATCCCGAAGTCGGCGCCGATCCGCTCGACGAGCCCCAGCATCGCCTCCCGGCCAGCGGGGTCCAGTCCGTTCGTGGGTTCGTCCAGCAGCAGCAGGTCCGGGTCGTGCACCAGCGCCTGGGCCAGCGCGACCCGCTGCCGCATGCCGGTGGAGTAGCCGCCGATCTGCCGGTACCGCTCCTCGTACAGGCCGACGTGCCGCAGCGCCTCCGACGCCCGCTCCCGGGCGGCGGCTCGCGGCAGCCCGCTGATCCGGGCCATGTGGGTGACGAACTCCGCCGCGACCATGTCCAGCGGCAGGCTGCTGTGCTCCGGCATGTAGCCGACCCGCGCCCGGATCGCCTCCGCGTCGCGGGCCGGATCCAACCCCAGCACCCGCACCGAGCCCGCGGTCGGCTGCAGCAGGCCGAGCAGGATCTTGATCAGCGTCGACTTCCCGGCACCGTTCGCCCCCACCAGCCCGACGACGCCCGGCTCGACCTCGACAGTGAAGGCGTCGAGCGCCAGAGCCGACGGATAGCGCATCGTCAACGACTGCGTCTGGATCAGCGGCGGCACGGGGCGACCGTACGGCCCAGCCGACCTCCGCGCCTCCGTGATGACCCTGATCCTTCCCCGGACGCCGGGACCGGGGCGGCCGCCGGCCGGGAGCCTGGAAGACCCGCCCGCCGGCCGTCACGGGAGAGCGGTGCCGGTCGAAGGACGACCGCTGCGCGACTGCGCTGTCGCGGTCAGCCTGCCGCGGCGGTGATCGCGGCGTCCAGCTCGACCGCCGCCCGCCGGTCGGTGCGGACCTCGACGACCCTGATCCCGGATGGCCGGTCCAGGGCCGCGGTCAGCTCCTCGGTCGTGCCGACGAGCCGGTGCGGGGTGCCGGTCGCGGCGCAGCGGGCGGCCAGGTCGACCCCGTGCGGCGTGCCGAAGACCCGCTCGAACGCCGGCCCGTGCTCGAGCGCGCCCTGCTCGAGCAGGCCGAAGATCGCGCCGCCGTCGTTGTTGACCACCACGATCGTGAGGTCGGCGCGCGGCTCGCCCGGACCGATCACCAGGCCGTTCCCGTCGTGCAGGAAGGTCAGGTCGCCGAGCAGCGCGTACGCCGGGCCGGCGGTCGCGAGGGCGGCGCCGACCGCCGTCGACACGGTGCCGTCGATGCCGGCCACGCCGCGGTTGGCCAGCACGGTCACGCCGGGCCGCGGCCCGGCCAGGAACAGGTCGCGGACCGGCTTGGACGACCCGCAGACGACCAGCCCGCCGGCGGGGACGGCGTCCATCAGCGCCGCCGCCACACCCGGCTCGGACAGCCCGGCCTTGTCGAGCAGCCGGTCCACGGCGGCCCGCGCCTGGTCGGCCGCGTCCTGCCAGGCCGGCAGCCAGGCCCGGTCGCGGCGGCCGGCGGCCGGGGTGGGGACGGTCGGCAGGACGCGGCTGGCGTGGTGGCCCTGGTCGGTCCAGGTCGGGCCGGCGGCGACGACCTCGAGCGGGGCGGCGGCGAGCAGGCGGGCGACCGCGCGGCTGAGCGTCGGCCGGCCCACGCACAGCACCCGGTCCGGCCGGTGCGCGGCCGGGAACCCGCCGCGCAGCAGCAGGTCGCCGCCCGGCAGCAGGCAGGGACCGGACGCGAGCCGGGCGCTCGGCTCGGTCACGACCGGCCAGCCGCGGGCCCCGGCCAGGGCGACCGCGGCGGCGGCGAGTCCGGCCGGCGCGTCGCCGAGCACGACGACCGTACGGGCCGGCAGGTCGTCGGACAGCGGACCCGGCGCCGCCGCCGGCACGACCTCGGTCCAGGGCCGGCCGCCGGCCCGCCCGGACAGCGACTCCGGCCAGCCCTCCCCCACCGGCCGGGTGTCTCCCGCGGTCGCCTGGTGCCAGTCGGCCGCACCCCCGCCGGGGTCCGGCCGGTTCCCCGCGAGCGCCGGCCCGGTGTCCCCGGCGTCCGGGACGAGCGGCTCGCGGAACGCCAGGTTCACCTGCACCGGCCCGCCGGAGGCGACCGCCCGGCAGACCGTCGAGCGCCAGTACGCGTTCTGCCCGGCCCTGGTCTCCGGCGCTCCGAGCTCGACGAACCCCGCCGCCGGGCCGAACAGGCGCAGCTGGTCGACGGTCTGGTTCGCCCCGACCCCGCGCAGCTCGGGCGGCCGGTCGGCGGTCAGCGCCAGCAGCGGCACGCCGGCGTGCGCCGCCTCCAGCACCGCCGGGTGCAGGTTCGCCGCCGCGGTGCCGGACGTGGTCACGGCCACCACCGGGCGTCCGGACGCCTTCGCCAGCCCCAGCGCCAGGAACCCGGCCGACCGCTCGTCGATCCGCACGTGCAGCCGGAGCCGGCCGGCCGCGTCGGCGGCGTGCAGCGCGAACGCGAGCGGCGCCGACCGCGAGCCCGGCGCGAGCACCGCCTCCCGCACCCCGCACCGGACGAGCTCGTCGACGAGCACCCGCGCCAGCGCCGTGGACGGGTTCACGGCCCGGTCCCGGCCAGCCGCGCATGGCAGCGCCGCAGCCGGTCCTCCCACCAGGTCCACCGGTCCGGCGGCGCGGCCAGCGCGGCCAGCCGCTCCGGGTCCGGGCTGACCGGCCGCACCGGGAGCCGGCCCCCGTCCGGCGCCAGCGGCGCCGCGGTCACGTCGGTGGCCATCAGCCCGACCGTGCCCAGCCCGCACGCGTACGGCAGGTCCGGCAGCGCGGCGGCCAGCGCGGCGCCGGCCGCGATCCCGACCGACGTGTCCAGCGCACTGGAGACCACCACCGGCAGCCCGCAGCCGGCGGCGACCCGCACCGCCGGCCGTACCCCACCCATCGGCGCGACCTTGAGCACGACCAGGTCGGCCGCCCCGGCGAGGGCGACCCGCCCGGGGTCGGCGGCCTTGCGCACGCTCTCGTCGGCGGCGACCGGGACGGCGCCGGCCAGCTGCCGGCGCAGCGCGGCCAGCTCGGGCACGGTCGCGCACGGCTGCTCGACGTACTCCAGCCCGTACGGGGCGAGCGCGGCCAGCGCGTCGACCGCGGCCGGGACCGTCCAGCCGCCGTTGGCGTCGATCCTGATCCGCCCGGCCGGACCGAGCACGTCCCGGACCGCGGCGACCCTGGCCACGTCGTCGGCCAGGCCCTGACCGGTCTCGGCAACCTTCACCTTCGCCGTGGTGCAGCCGGGGAAGCGGGCCAGCACGGCCGGCACCGCCCGGGCCGGCACCGCGGGCACGGTCGCGTTCACCGGCACCGCGTCCCGCCGCGGCGCCGGCCAGCCGGCCCAGGCGGCCTCGACCGCGGCGGCCAGCCAGCGGGCCGCCTCGGCGTCGCCGTACTCGACGAACGGCGCGAACTCGCCCCACCCGACCGGGCCCTGCAGCAGCGCCGCCTCCCGCTCGGTGACTCCCCGGAACGGCACGGTCAGCGGCACCCGGACGACGTGCAGACCGGCGGCCAGCTCCGCCCATCCGGGCAGGTCGGGCGGCGACGGCACGGCTCCATCCTGCCCGCCCCCTACGATCGGCGCATGCCGTCACCGGAGGTATCGGAGCTGTTCGACCCGGACAGCTGGCGCGAGGTCGACGGCTTCGACCTCACCGACGTCACCTACCACCGGCACCTCACGGCGGACGGCGACGGGCCGGTCGTCCGGGTCGCGTTCGACCGGCCCGAGGTCCGCAACGCCTTCCGGCCGCACACGGTCGACGAGCTCTACCGGGTGCTCGACCACGCCCGGACGTCCCCGGACGTCGGCTGCGTGCTGCTGACCGGCAACGGCCCGTCCCCCCGGGACGGCGGCTGGGCCTTCTGCTCCGGCGGCGACCAGCGGATCCGCGGCCGGGCCGGCTACCAGTACGCCTCCGGCGAGACCGCCGACACCGTCGACCCGGCCCGCTCCGGCCGGCTGCACATCCTCGAGGTACAGCGGCTGATCCGGATGATGCCGAAGGTGGTGATCGCGGTCGTGCCCGGCTGGGCCGCCGGCGGCGGGCACAGCCTGCACGCGGTCTGCGACCTGACCCTGGCCAGCGCCGAGCACGCCCGGTTCATGCAGACCGACGCGGACGTGGGCAGCTTCGACGGCGGCTACGGCTCGGCCTACCTGGCCCGGCAGGTCGGGCAGAAGTTCGCCCGGGAGATCTTCTTCCTCGGCCGCCCGTACGACGCCGCCGCGGCGCACCGGATGGGCATGGTCAACGCGGTCGTGCCGCACGCCGACCTCGAACCGGTCGCGCTGGACTGGGCGCTGACGGTGTGCGCGAAGAGCCCGACCGCGCAGCGGATGCTCAAGTTCGCGTTCAACCTGGCCGACGACGGGATGGTCGGGCAGCAGGTGTTCGCGGGCGAGGCGACCCGGCTGGCGTACATGACGGAGGAGGCGGTCGAGGGGCGCGACGCCTTCCTGGAGAAGCGGCGACCGGACTGGTCGGCCTTCCCCTACTACTACTGATGCGCGCGATCCCCGCCCGGTACGGCCCCGAGCTGGTCGCCGCGCTGTCCGCCGCGCTGGACGGCACCGGCCCGGCGGTGCTGCCGCTCCCGGACGGCGTCGAGGGCGAGCGGCTGCGGGCCGCGCTGCGCCCGGACCAGCCGGCCGAGGAGGGCGTCGCGCTGGTCGTGCCGACCTCCGGCTCGACCGGCGACCCCAAGGGCGTGCTGCTGACCGCGGCCGCGCTGGCGGCCTCCGCGGCCGGGACCGAGCGCCGGCTCGGCGGCCCGGGGCGGTGGCTGCTCGCGCTGCCGGTCACCCACGTCGCCGGGCTGCAGGTGGTGCTGCGGGCGCTGCGGGCCGGGTCGGCGCCGGTGCCCGCGGGCAGCGACCCCGCCGACTTCGCCGCCGCGACGGCCGCGCTCGGTCAAGGCCGGCGGTTCACCTCGCTGGTGCCGACCCAGCTGCGCCGGCTGCTGGACGCCGGCCCGGCCGCGCTCGACGCGCTGCGCTCGTACACGGCGGTGCTGGTCGGTGGGGCGGCCGCGCCGGCCGAGCTGGTGGCGACCGCGCGGGCGGCCGGGGTGCCGGTCGTCGTGACGTACGGGATGTCGGAGACCTGCGGCGGCTGCGTGTACGACGGCGTGCCGCTGGACGGGGTGAGCGTCGACCTGGTCGAGCGTGATCGGATCCGGATCGGCGGGCCGGTGCTGGCGGCCGGCTACCGGCTGCGGCCTGAGCTGAGCCGGCGGGTGTTCGCCGGCGGCCGGTTCGTCACCGGCGACGCCGGCCGGCTGGCCGGCGGCCGGCTGACCGTGCTCGGCCGGGCCGACGACGTGCTGGTCAGCGGCGGCGAGAAGGTCGCGCCGGCGGCGGTGGCCGACGCGCTGGCCGAGCATCCGGCGGTGGCGGAGGCGGCGGTGGTCGGGGTGGCCGACCCGGACTGGGGGCAGCGGGTTGTGGCGGTGGTGGTGCTGCGGGCGGGAGCCGGGCTGACCCTGGCCGAGGCGAGGCGGCAGGTGGCCGGGCGGGTGTCGCGGGCGGCGGCACCGCGGGAGCTGCGGGTCGTCGATGCGCTGCCGCTGCTGGCCTCCGGCAAGCTCGACCGGCGGGCGCTGCTGCGGGAGCCGCGGTGACCACCGTCGGCCAGTGGATCGAGGGCGCCCGGCCGCGCACGCTGCCGGCGGCGGTCGCGCCGGTGCTCGTCGGCACCGGCGCCGCGGCCGCCGGTGGTGACGTACGGATCGGCCGCGCGCTGCTCGCGCTCGTCGTCTCGCTGCCGCTGCAGGTCGCGGTCAACTACGCCAACGACTACAGCGACGGCATCCGCGGCACCGACACGCAGCGGGTCGGGCCGCTGCGGCTGGTGGGCTCGGGGGTGAGCAGCCCGGCGGCGGTGAAGCGGGCCGCGGTGGCCGCGTTCGCGGTCGCGGCGGCGGCCGGGCTGGTGCTGGCCGCGCTGACCACCTGGTGGCTGCTCGCGATCGGCGCGGCCGCGATGCTGGCGGCGTGGTTCTACACCGGCGGCTCCCGGCCGTACGGCTACCGCGCGCTCGGCGAGCTGTCGGTGTTCGTCTTCTTCGGCCTGGTCGCGACCATCGGTACCGCGTACGTCCAGCTGGAGCGGGTGACCGCGACCGCCGTCGCGGGCGGCATCGGGTGCGGGGCGCTGGCCTGCGCGCTGCTCGTGGTGAACAACCTGCGCGACATCCCGACGGACAGCGTGACCGGGAAGCGCACGCTGGCCGTGGTCCTCGGCGAGCGCCGGACCCGGGCGCTGTACGGGGGCCTGGTCGCGGTCGCGTTCCTCGTCGCCGTCGCCCTGGCCCCGGTGACCCCGTGGACCCTGCTCACCCTGGCCGCCGTCCCGCTCGCCGCCCGCCCGGCCCGGACGGTCGCCGCCGGCCGCCGGGGCCGCGATCTCGTCCCCGCCCTGCGCGACACCGGCCGCCTGCAACTCGCCTACGCCGTCCTGCTCGCGGTCGCCCTCTTCCTCGCCTGACCCGAGCCGCGTACGACGGCGGGCACTATC
>Ga0308176_10001089_pt1 | contig 17052 bp, 17 predicted proteins | sample PhyCR2_3_FD_203890 | JGI IMG/M metagenome (GOLD analysis project Ga0308176, IMG submission 203890) | Soil microbial communities from UC Gill Tract Community Farm, Albany, California, United States - DLSLS.C.R2 | ecosystem: Environmental > Terrestrial > Soil > Agricultural land | place: USA...
GCCCCCCAGCGGGCAGGCGCGCAGCGCCGTAGCCCGCGGGGCTCGCTGGTGGTGACAGCACAGTGATCGCCGTGGCCCGGGAGGCAACTGCGGAGCAGAGAAGCCCGGGGGAACCAGCGCCTATGCGAGCGGTTCCGAGGAGGAACCCCGCGCGTGGCAGCCGCGCGGGCCACGCGCAAGCACAGCGCCCGCGTTCTACGGCAGCTGCGCGGGCACGGCGCCACGCGAGCTATCGCCGAGGGCTGCTAGTTCAAGGAGATCCGGGTAGTGAGAAACTCGACCATCGCCGCGTTGAAGTCGTCGGGGTCCTGCCACAACGCGAAGTGGCTGGCGTCCTGGAACACCTTGAGCTGGGCGTTCGGGATGAGCTTGGCCATCTCCTCGATCTGATCGAGCACGATCACCTCGTCGTGATCGCCGTCTGCCATCATCACCGGCGCCTTGATCGAGCGCAGCTGATCCTTGGTGATCCCGGTCGGGCCGCGCCACAGCGGCAGCAGCGCATCGACCAGCCCGTTGTACGGCACGCCGGACCTGGCCAGCCGCTCGTAGTCGCTGCGGCACTTGGCCGAGTAGGCGGCGAACGTCGTGGTCCGCGTGGCGCGCGACTTCGAGCCGTTCGCGTCGTAGTTGGCGCCGAACACGAATAACCGATCGACGCGGTCGGCGAACGCGATCCCCAGCTTGAGCGCGACCTCGCCGCCGTCGCTCCAGCCGACCACCGAGGCGCGCTTGATCGCGAGCTTGTCGAGCACGGCGATCACGTCGGCCGCCATCTGGTCGTAGGTGATCGTCCCCTTGCCCTTGGTGCTGCGGCCCTGGCCGCGGCTGTCGATCGCGATGACCTGGAACTTGTCGACCAGCGCGGGCAGCTGGAACCCGAAGTGCTCGGAGTTGCCCAGCCCGCCGTGCAGGAGGACGACCGGCTCGCCCTTGCCGTAGATCGTATAGAAGATCTTTGCCCCGGCGACCTCGACCTCGCCCTGGTCATCGGCCTTGGGCATCGCCGGCGGCAACGGCAGGGTCTGCCAGCGTGGCCGTTCGGCCCGCGGCTTGCCGGCATGTCCGGTCGCCGAGAGCGCCACCAGGGTGCCAAAAACAACGGCTATCAGCGCCGCGCGCGGAAGACCCACCTATTCATCATGGGCGCGCGCGCGCGCGTTTGCGAGCAGTTTCACGGGGTGGCGCGACCCACCTGGCGATCGATCTCCTTGGCGATCTTGTCGCCCACGCGGATCACGTAGTCGACCTCCGCGAAAGGTGTAGGTTCTTCGCCCATCCCCTGTAGATTTTTGCCAAGCGACTGGATGATCCGCAGGTGCGGCGACTGCTTCTGGAGCCGCGCCAGGCCATGACCGGCGCGATCTGGCGCGGCGCGTAACAGGGTGCTGCCGGCGTCGATGATCGCGCTGCCGACCGCCCGCTTGAGCTTCGCGTCGGTCTGCGTCGACAGGTGCACGAAGTCGCTGAGCAGATCGACCGTGATCCGGCCCTTGGTGCCCTGCAGCGTGAGCGTCCGGCGGTTCTGCTCGCAGTTCGCCGAGTACTGGAACGTGCCGATGCAGCGCTCACCCTTGAGCACGACGAGCACCTCGTCGGCCGGGGCACCGGGGGGCGCGGCCGGGGTGCGCAGCGCGGTCACGCTCGAGACGTCGAGCGGCCCGACGAACCAGTGCGCCAGGTAGAGCTCGTGCGGCATGGTCTCGAACCACCGGCCGCCCGGCAGCTTGTGCGACCAGTGGCTGTCGCCGACCAGCATGCGATCCGACGATGGGTGGGTCAGGAACTCGCGGTGGATCCGGATCACGTCGCCGATCCGGCCGGCGTCGACCCACTGCTTGGCGGTCTGGACGCTGCGCAGGAACTTGCCGTTGTGGATCACCGCGAGCTTGGTCCTGGACTCGATGACACGCGCCGACAGCCGATCCCAGTCCTCGATCCGGGTGACGACCGGCTTCTCCATCACGATGTGGCGGTGGCCGGCGATCGCCTGCTCCGCGATCGCGGCGTGGCTCTGCGGCGGCGTGCACACGTCGACGACGTCGCACTCGGCGATCAGCTGATCGAGCCGATCGTAGACCGTGCCGATCGCGAACTCCTTGGCGCGCTTGCCGGCCTGCTCGGTGTTCGTGTCGATCACGCCGCGGACCTGGAACCCCGGCGTACGCTGCCACGCCTTGATGTGCGCCGCGGAGATCACCCCGCAGCCGACAATGCCTACATTCATGATCATCCTTCTCGCTTGGTTTCCTACGGCGTGGTGTGCGGCGGGGCCGCCGGCGCGGTCGGGAGGACGCTGGCGCCGCCGCAGGCGTCGGGCAGCGGCTGGTCCGAGCTGACCGGGGCGAACCCGGACGCCGGCCCGCGGCATTGCATCGTGGCGGCGGGGCCGGCGCGGTTCTGGCGCAGCGCGACGGACGACAGCTTGTGATCGGCGCGCAGGGTCGCGGTGACCAGCGCGCCGACGGCCCCGTGCACGTCGTTGTCCTCGACGGCGAGCCCGGCGATATCGGCGATCACCGCGTTGGCCTGGACGATCGCGACGCGCGGATCCGCGGCGGTGTAGTCGATCGTATTGTGGCGGACGACGAACCCGCCGACCGAGATCGAGCCGATCACCGGATACGCGGTCGCCTGCTCGATCGTGTTGTCCTCGATCGTGAGGTCGTGGGGCACCGAGCCGTTGTTGTGCGCCGCGCGGATCACGAAGCCGGGGTCCGAGCTCGCCGGGCGCGATATCGTATTGCGCACGACCCGGATGTCGGTCCCGCGCCGGATGACCGAGATCGTCGGCTTGGGGCCGGCCTTGGGGTGCGCCGTGATCACGTTATCGGCGATCTCGACGCCGGCGACGTTGAGCATGCCCACCCCGCCGCCGTCGAGCGTGGAGCGCTCGATCAGCACGCGGCTGGCGAGATCCTGGCCGATCCCGCCGAGCGTGATCGCCCACGCGCACTGCGCCGCGGGCGGGTGGTGGATCGTCAGATCGACGAGCGTGACGTCGGTGATCGCGCCGCGCCCCGTGGGCTCGAAGTCGATCGGGGTGTCGCCGGTGCCGGTGAACGTATCGCGCACGAGCGTGATGTCGGCGAGCGCGCGCTGGAACGCGACCCCGGAGCGGTCGCAATCGACGAACCGCGTGTCGGCGATCGTCACGTCGGTGACCTCGTGCCCGGGCTCGCCGAGCAGGCGGACGCAGTCGCCGCCGATGCCCTGGCCGACGCGCTGATCGGGCCGGCGCATCGGCCCGAGCGTGACATTTGCGATCACGACGTCCCGGGTGCCGGGCGCGAGCTCGATGAGGTGGGTCTGTTCTTCGGTATCCGAAGCGTCGAGCCCGTCGATCGTCAGATCGCGGATCACGACGTCGTGGGCGCCCTTGACGTAGAGCCCACGCCAGTCGCGGTGGTGCCCGGGCCCCGACATCCGTAGCACCGTCCGGGGCCCGGCGCCGCGGATCACGATCGGCCCGCCGGTCAGATCGCCGATCAGCTCGATCGAGCCGACGTGGCCCGCCGGCCGGGCGAGGTTCCACACCCCGGGACCAACGCAGACCTCCGCGCCCTCGGCGACCGCCTGATCGATCGCCTTCTGGAACGCCGGCGCGTCATCGCCGTGATCGTCGGGCACCGCCCCGTAGCCCTGGGGGTCGATACAGCTGGCGAGCAGCGCGAGCAGCATGGCGTGGGGATTGGACGCCCGGCCGGGCCGGGTCGTTCAGCGGTTCAGGCAATGTTACGGCGATCACCGGCGAGCAGGCGCTCGATCAGGTCCTCGATCAGGTCGGCGACGTTGTGGCGTGCCCGCCCACGGTCATGCAGGTGGCGCGCAAGGAGCGCCTGACCTGCGGCGCGGCGTTCGGACGCGCCGGCCAGGAGCTCGGCCACCCCGGCCGCGACCGCCCCGGCATACACCGGCACCGCCGCGCCGCGCTGGACGTACTCGAACGCGAACGGAAAGCCGGGGATCTCGAGCACGCCGATCGGCAGCCCGAACGCGAGCGCCTCGAGCCCCACGGTCGACGTCAAGACGATCGCCGCGCGGGCCGCCGCGAGCAGCGCGAAGATCGGCGCCGACGGCGGCAACACGGTCACGAGGTCGGCGACCGGGCTCGCCCGCCCCACCGCGACGTAGTCGTCCGGATCCTCGTGCGGGTGGTTCTTGACCACGACCGGCACCTGCTGCGCGCGGAGCAGCGGCGCGGCGTCGGCGAGCAGGCGCGCGAACAGCGCGAGCTTTTGGGCCTTGGTGCCAAACCCCTGGGTCTCGATCGGGTTCGACATGTAGAGCAGCGGCGCGCCGCCGAGCCGGTGCTTGGCGAGGAGCTCCGCGCCCGCCCGGGTCCACGCCGCGGGGTCGAGCTCGTCGAGCCGTGGCGCCCCGGTGACGACGATGTCGCGCTCGGCGACCTTGCACGCGGTGAAGTAGTCCTTGCTGCCTTCGCCCCACGCGCAGATCGCCGTCGCGCCGCCGGTGCCGTACCAGCCGCCGGTGTAGCCCTTCTCGGGCGGGAACCGGATGCCCTCCTGCATCAACACCGAGCGCGCGCCGCGGCGATGGACCTCGACGAGCAGCTTGTCGTACGGGTAGGCCGTGTCGTTGGGCACGACGACCACGTCGGCGCCCGCGATCAGCTGACGGAGCCGCAGCGACAGCGCCTGCCACACCACGGCCTGGGCGAGCTTGCCGCGCCACCAGCTCCTGGGCCCGTCGGTCGAGACCGTCGCCGCCACGCCCGTCGCCGCCGGCTTGCCGCGCAGGTTGTACGGCAGCACGCGGCGCAGCCTGGGATCTTTGGGGGTATCGAGGCCGCGCAGCTCGGCGAGCGAGATCAGCCGGCACGCGACGCCGCGCTTGCCGAGCTCGTCGGCGACCGGCGCCATCATCTCGAGGTGGTGGCGCGGGCTGGTGAACACGAACGCGACGGAGGCCATGCGATCACACCTTGCGATAGCTGCTCATCGTGCGGATCTCGAGCTGCCCTCGATCGCGCATCGCCGCCGCCGCCGCGACGATGCCCTCGAGCGTGGCGAGCTGGCGATCGGGTTCATAGTAGAAATTCGACGGATGAAACCACAGGTGGAAGATGCCACCGGTGCGGCGCGCGGCGCGTAGCCCCAGGCGCGCCTTGCCGATGATCGACGCCGGGTGGATCGCGCGGCGCAGCCCGTTTCTGGCCATGAGCAGCATCGAGCTCGGCAGCTCGACGAGCACGGCGTCACGACCAACGGTGCCGCCGGTGGCCTGCCCGAGAGCCTGCGCGGCAGCCTGCCCCGCGGCGTGCCCGGCAGCCTGCCCCGCGGCGTGCTCGGGGACGTGCCCGAGGAGGTGATCGACTGGCTGGACCGCCGACGGTGGGATCGGCAGGAGCTTATCGGCGAGGTTGGCGACCCGGCCCGCGCCGGTGCCGAGCCGATCGCGCACGGTCATGTACCAGCCGCGATCGGTGCTGCGAAACACGCCGACGCCGGCCTCGCGCAGCAGATCGAGGTGCGCGACCTGGTTGCGCGGAAACACGAATGACGTGAACGGCAGGCCGTGCGCATCGTGCACCCGCCGGGCGGCGGCCAGATCGCGGCGGAGCGCGTCTCGCGGCGTCTCGCCGAAGTACACGTGGCCGTAGCTATGCGATCCGATGTCCTGCGGCACGCGGGCGCGCCGGATCTGCTCGATCACCTCCGGCGCGTACCAGATCCGATCGCCGTGCACCGTCGAGCTCGCCGCGCCGTCGTCGCGCTCCAGCAGGCGTCCGACGATCGCCCACGTCGCGCTGATCTGGTGGGCCTCGAACAGCTCGACCAGCCGGCGCACGATCATGGCCTCGTGTCGCGCGCACCGCTCGTGGTAGTCGGCCGACGGCTTGTCCCAGATCCCCCACGCGAGCTCGACATCGATCGAGATGCAGAGCGCGCCTGGCATTCCGTAGGCGTATCATAGCCCCACCCGGGCGCACCCGGCAGCAGCACCTGTGACCGCAGGTGTATCCTCACGGTGCGCAGCGCAGGTCGCAGTGAGATCGTCGGGCAAGTTGCCACGCAGGTTGCTAAGCAGGTGGACACGCGACAGGTGAACCAGTGCCTCGCCACACCAGAAACCGGACCGGTTGGTGAACGAACCGGCCCCGCATGACCGACCTGCGGTGAGGGACCCATTGCTGAGCGAGCTGGTCGCGGTTGAAATCCTCGCAGCAGCCCCCAAGGCCGTCGGCCCGGCCAGCCTCTCGGGCGAAAAGACGATGAAGCGCGGACCGGCTTCCGTGACCGTCGGCCCGGCCAGCCTCTCGGGCGAAAAGACGATGAAGCGCGGGCCGGCTTCCCGTCTGCCCCGCGAGGACGGCAACGCGACGCGCAGCGACGCGGGCTGGGTTCGGCGCGAGATAAATTGCACGGCCGGGTGGTCATGCGCCGGCCGGTCGTGGAGATGGCACGAACCGTCGGTAGCAATCCGGCGGTCGACGGACGAGCGACGGGCCCAGACCCGCGTCGCAAGCAAGCGTGTCCGCGGTCTCCCGAGCGACCGTTCCGGGGTCACGGTTGAGATTCTCGCAGCAGCCCCCAAGGCCAGGATCCCGGCCACCTCCCCGGGCGAAACGGCGTTGAAACGCGGGCTGGCTTCCCACACCCGCGCCGTCTGGTCGATGCTCGCGGTGACATGCCCAGCGGTTCGCGCAGGCCTGTCCCGCGAGGACGGCAACGCGCCGCGCAGCGACGCGGGCTGGGCCCGGCGCGAGATAAATTGCACGGCCGGGTGGTCATGCGCCGGCCGGTCGTGGAGATGGCACGAACCGTGGGTCGCAATCCGGTCGTCAACGGACGAGCGACGGGCCCAGACCCGCGGCGCAAGCAAGCGTGTCCGCGGTCTCCCGAGCGACCGCTCCGGGGATCGCGGATGGATTTTCACAGCAGCAGGTGCCCCGGGCGGCGACGATGCCGGTCGTGCCCGAGCCGACAGGGATCGCGGATGGATTTTCACAGCAGCAGGTGCCAGGTGAATAACCCGGTCGAGAAGGTCGAGAAGGTCGAGAAGGTCGAGCTGACGATCCGCCCGATGCGCCGGGAGCCCGGTGAGCTCGAGCGGTTCGCCCGCTGCTTCGCCCGTAATGGCTCGCCCAAGCGGCCCGAGATGCTCGCGTGGCAGTACGCCGATAATCCGACCGGCGAGCTGTTCGTCGACTTCGCGCTGGCGCCGGGGCCCGCCGGCGACCTCGCGGCGATCTACGCCACGCTGCCGGTCCGGATCCGGATCGCCGGCCAGGTCGCCCTGGCGACCCAGTCGGTCGATACGATCACCGACGCCGGGTTTCGCGGCCGCGGGCTGTTCGTGACGCTTGCCAGGGCGACGTACGCGCGCGCCGCCGCCGCGGGCGCCAAGCTGGTCTACGGGTTCCCCAACGGCCAGTCGGCGCACGGCTTCTTCGAGCGGCTCGGCTGGACGACGCTCGATCCGGTGCCGTTCCTGATCCGCCCGCTGCGCACGCGCTACCTCGTCGAGCGCCTCAAGCTCGGTGCGTACGCCCGCTTCGTGCCCGATCTGCCGCTGTTCGCGAGCCTTCCGCCGATCGTCGGACGGCTCGGAGGGCGGTTCGGGAGGCGCCGCCGGATCGAGCCCGTCACGCGGTTCGACGAGCGCGCCACCGCGCTGTGGCACGCCGCCTCCGGCGATGCCGTGGTCGCCGTCGAGCGCGACGCGCGCTACCTGAACTGGCGCCTCATCGACAAGCCGAGCGAGAAGTCGAGCGAGCGCTACGACAACGCCGCCGTCGTCGAGGGCGATCGGCTGACGGCGTTTGCCAGCCACTGCGTCAAGGACAAGCACGGCGGCCGGATCGGCTACCTGATGGAGGCGCTGGCGCGCCCCGGGGAGCGCGGGGCGCTGCGCTCGCTGGTCAGCCGCGCGCTCGCCGACATGACGCGGCAGGGCGCCGACGTCGCGCTCGCGTGGTGCCTGCCGCACTCGCCGAGCTACCGGGTGCTCCTGGCGGCAGGCTTCGTGCCGTTCCCCGAGCGCTACCGGCCGATCGAGCTCCACGCCGGCGTGCGCGCCTTCGATGCCAGCCTGGCGAGCACGGTCGCCGACCGCGCGCGCTGGTACCTGAGCTACCTCGACAGCGATACGGTCTGAGTCAGGGCTCGAGTCAGGGCTCGAGCCCGCCGATGAAGGCGAACATGCCGCCGATCACGATCGCCTGCACGATCGCGTAGCGGACGGCGAGCTGCCAGCGCGGCGTGCGGTGCGGCCGCAGCGGCTTCATGCCGAGCTGGTTCTCGAGCAGCAGCAGCACGCCGTGATAGACGCCCCACAGGACGAAGATCCAGCGGTAGCCGTGCCAGATCCCGACGACGAACATCGACGCGAGCACGATCACCGACAGCTGGAAGCCCTGGGCGCGCACGCCGCCGAGCGGGATGAAGACGTTCTCGCGCAGCCAGTCGCCCAGGGTCGCGTGCCAGTTGCGCCAGAACTGGGTCAACGTGGTCGCGGTGAACGGGTTCTTGAAGTTCTCGGGGACGGTGAACCCCAGGAGCCGGCCGATGCCGATCGCGATGTCGGTGTAGCCCGAGAAGTCGAGGAACAGCATCACGTACGTCACGACGAACGCCGCCGGCTGCCGGGCCACGCCGCCGGCATGGAGCGCGGCCGCCCACGAGCTCAAGATCGGCACGGCGACGACCTTCTTGGCCATGCCGACGAGCCCGCGCAGGAGGCCATCGTGGACCGCGTCCCACGACAGCTGCTTTTCGGCGGCGAGCTGCTCGGAGAACGCGTCGAGCCGGTAGATCGGCCCGGCGGTCAGCGTGGGCAGGAACAGCACGTACTGGGCGAGCGTGACGATCGACGGCGGCGCGATGATCCCGCGGGCCGCGGCGAACATGACGTGGATCGCCTTCAGCAGGAAGTACGAGGACCCGATCCAGTGCAGGAGCTCGTTCGACGCCCGCGAGCGCGACAGCGCGATCTCGGGGAAGAAGTACGCCTTGAACCGGAGCAGCGTCGCGACGGCGACGAGGAGCGCCGTGCCGGCGGCGGCCACGATCACCGCGCGCCGGGGGTTCCCGCGCTCCCGGACGCGGTCCGCGATCCGCGCCACCGGGTAGACGATCACGAGCGCCAGGGCACCGAGCGCGACCAGGGTCGACGGCGAGAACACGCACAGCCACGCGATGTTGCCGGCGAGCAGCACCGCGTTGCGCACGCGGGCCCCGGCGAGCCCGCCCAGGGGCCAGTAGGCCGCGAACAAGATCGCGACGAGCGCGAGGAACCGGTAATCGAGAAAGTACATGGCCGGCTAGGTCCGCTGCATCGCTAGATCCGCTGCGCACGCATCTGCACGAGCTCGTCCTCGAAGCCCATCTCGTTCCAGAAGCTGCGCGCGGCCGTATTATGCACGAGGACGTGCAGCTCGATCGAGCCGACGTCGGCGCGCGCGAACCACCCGAACGCGGCGTCGACCAGCGCCCGGCCGACCCGGTGGCGGCGCTCGGCGGGCCGCACGAACAGCTCGCTGATGAAGCCGACCTTGGGCTTCTCCGCCGCGAAGTACGGCGGCAGCCGCTTGGTCTGCGCGGCGAGGAAGCCCAGCAGGCCTACCGCCGGCTCGCCCGGAGCCCGCAGCGCTTCGCCGACGAGGATCACCGAGACCGGCGAGTCGAGCCGGCCGGCGAGCTGGCGCGACCAGATCTCGACCGCGTCGTCGCGCAGTGGCAGCCCCATGCCGTGCGCACGCTGGTGCGCGTACATCTCCCCCCACAGCGCCGCGACCTCGGCGATCTCGTCCTCGCGCGCCGGGCGCACGCGCACGGCCTGGCCTCCTCGATCAGCCATCAGCCATGGCTCGCTTGCCAGGCCTCGAAGTCGACGCGCAGGCCCGCCGGCCAGGCGGCCGGATCGAGCCCGCACTGCGAGAACACGGCGTAGATCCAGCGCTCGAGCCCGAACGCCGTGCACCCGGTGCACACCGGCCGGCCCCGGCTCGTGATGTTGAACGCCTTGCCGAACGTCACCGAGTGAAAGTTGGACGACGCCGCGGCGAGCGAGCCCGACACGAGCGGCAGGCGCAGCTCGTACTTCATGTCGTTCTGGCGCTGGAACGCCGCCTTGACCTCGAAGTCGTTGGTGAAGAACGGATCGTTGGCGGTCTCGAGCCACGCCGCGAGGCCCCAGTCCTCGACGACCGCGCGGACAAGCGCGATGCCGCGCTCGCGCTCCTGCTTCACGAAGTCGGGGCGCCCGACGTAGATCACCTCGCGCATCGTGAAGTCGAGCAGCCGCGCCAGCGTGCGGTGGTTGCCCGCCTCGTAGCGGTGGCAGCGCGACCGCGCGGTCACGACGAAGCCGTCGCCCGGAAGCTGGGAGTTCTCGACCGACGCGTAGCAGTGGTAACAGACCGCCGGGTTCAGCGCGACCACCGGGCTCGCCATCGGCCGCGGCAGCTTGCCCAGGATCGCCGGGGTCCAGCCGCCCGCCTCGCGGAGCTCGTGCGCGAACTGATCGAGGACGTCGAGATCCTCGCGCAGGTGGGTCACGAACTGGACGTGCTCGGGGAACGAGCTGAAGTGGTTGGTGCGGTTCAGCCGATCGGTCGCCATCACGCCCGGGTAGTACTCGCGGCGCGCGTTCGCCGGCCCGGCGACCCGGCGGACGAACCGATCGTCGAGGAACTCGAGCAGCTCGAGCGCGAGCCCGCGCAGCGCGACCTGGCCGACGCCGAGCGGTACGACCCAGCCGCGCGCGACGAGTTCGTCATAGGGCTCGATGACGTCGCGTGCCTCCCCGGGGCGCTCGGTGCGGAACACCTCGCGCACCTCGAAGTCGTCCATCCGCGCAAACCGCGCCGCGAGCCGCTCGAGCTTGCCGCGGATCGCCGCGGCGTCGGCGCCGTCGGCGGCATCGCGGATCCCGACCGCGAGCTCGCCGCCGCGCAGCTCGACGCGCTCGACACGCTCGTCGGCGAACCACGCCGCGTACTGCATGTGCTTGCGGGTCGCCTCGGACGAAATGGGCAGGAGGAGCTCGGCCATGACTACTGGCTAGCGCACGCCGCGCCGGCGGTCGACGACGAACTTGCTGATCTCGGTCAGCGTGTTGAGCGGATACTTCACCAGATCGTTGTCGCTGATCTTGATCTGATAGGTCGCCTCGAGGTGGGTGATCAGCTGCTGCGCGCCGAACGAGTCGAGGTAGCCGTTGTCGAACAGGTGGACGTCGCTCGTGAAGACCGGATCGTCCGCCGCGACGTCGAACGTCGAACGGATGAAGGCGTCGAGCTCCTGGAGTACGGGCAAGACGGCGGTGGCGTCGCTGGTCATGGTGGTCCCGGTATCTCGGGCGTCCCGAGAGGTCATGTGTTCCATACGCCCCCATTCCAAAACGTGTCAACGGCCATGCCGTTATGAGTCCCCGGCAGGTGCCCGCGTTCACGGGATCGAGCCGGTTCACCATGCCGTGTGCGTTGACGTACGCCGGTTCGCCGCATAGGCTTCGAGGGTTTCAGGTCGCAGAACGGCAAGCCTCATGGCCACCACGACCGTAGCCGACGCGGGTTCCGCGCCAGCGACCGCGACCGCGGCGGCGCCAAGCCCCCGCCGCGGCCTGCTCGGCTGGTACCGGCGCTACTACCTGCTCGTCAACCTGCCGGTGCTGCTGCTCGTGACCGAGCTGGCGCTGCGCCGCGTGGACCTGGTCCATCGCTTCCCGTTCAACGACAAGGACGATCTCTCGAAGGCGTTCCGGAGCTACGACGCCGCGCCGCCTGGGCCCGACGACGCGGTGATGCTCCTGTTCGGCAACTCCGCCACCGATCGCGGCTTCGATCCGGCGGCGATCGAGCAGGCGATCGGCAACCCGCACCTGCGGGTCTACAACTTCGGCCTCAAGGCCGCGCGGATCGACGACGAGCGCGGCCTCCTCGAGCTCGTGCGCGCGCGGGGCATCACGCCGCGCTTCGTCGTGCTGGGCATCAATCCCTATCTGCTCGATGATCAAGTAAACACCGATACGCTCTATCCGTGGCTCCACCGGCGCACACCGTACTTGTACTTTCACCGCTCGCGGTTTCGCACCAAGCTATGGTTCTGGATCAAGTCCCTGGCCAGGGGCGCGAAGAAGCCGGCCAAGGCGGACCGCGACGCCGACCCCGTGCCCGAGGCGGAGGCGCGGATCTCCGAGGCCGCCATCCACGCCTACGTGAGCGAGTTCGACCGCCGCCCGGCGGCCGACTACCCGATGGTCGGCGAGCTCGCCGGCTTCATCGCCTGGCTCGAGCAGCAGAACATTCGTACGTACGTCGTGATCCTGCCGATGGCGGTCACCGGGACGAGCCGGGTGCCCGAGTACGAGGGCCTGCTCACCGCGATCCGCGCCCAGGTGCCGGCCCAGAGCCTCGACCTCAGCCGGGCGTCCGACAAGTTCCCCGACGAGCTGTTCTACGACATCGGCCACCCCAACAAGGCCGGCCGCGTCGTGTTCACCCGGGAGCTCGCCGCGTGGCTCAAGACCAAGCCGGAGCTCGCACCATGAATGCCCCGAGCCCCATGCAGCCCCCGAGCCCCCCGGGCCCGAACCACCCGGTCGCGCGCGAGGTCGCGCGCATCGTCCTCCGGACGATCTTCTTCTACCTCCTCCTGCTCGCCGTCCTCTTGCTGTGGCGAGGCACCGGCCTGTTCATCTACGAAGGCTTCTAGGCGGGGCGCTCCACGACGAGTGGCCGCAATTTCCGCGAACCACCTCGGCGAAGCAGTCGGGCGTGCAAGCGCCTCATCACGTCACGGCATGTGGCGCGCTTGCGAAGCTACTGCGCCGCGCAGCATCGTCATCGCTCTACTCGCGAAGCTCCTGACCTCGGTCCTTCACTGCCTGCAAAGCAGGGCGACGGCAGCCGAGGTCTATTATGATCAGCGGCGCATGGGTCACCCGGAGATCTTCGCCCAACGGACGTTCGCCGAAGAGACCGAGCGCATCACGCGAGGCGCCGCCGGCTGGCAGGATCCACCCGAGATCCGACTGGAGAAGATCCAGAGTGACGGCTTCCTCGTAATCCGCCGGCCCCACCTGCTGGGGCACCTGGCACCGCCTTGGCCGCAGGCACAGCCTCACAGCGAGGTAATGATCGAGCTCAAGCTGGCCGGCAATCACCTGGATCGCAAAGCGGTCGAACGCGCCCTGCTCCGGCGCCAAGCTCGGCAGGTACAGCGGCTCGAGGAGCAGGAGGCCGCGTGGCTGGGCGAGGAGCCCCTATGGCTCGTGGCCCCGCACCTGCCGGAGTGGCTCGAACAGATGCGTCGCCCCGTGCGCTTCGCGCCGGGCTGCTACTGGATCGAACCACAGTGGCACAGGTTCCTGTGGATCGCGGCGAACGAGCTGCCACTCCTCGACGAGCTAGTCCCGTTCCTGATGTCCCGATCCGGTCAAGCACTCGATGAATTTCAGCCGATGGGTGGTCCCACGCCGGCCGTTCGAGTGGGTGCTTTCCATGCTAGAATACCTCCCGGTGTCGATGCCAACTCGCCAGGAGCTGCTCTCGAGGTTCGGCAAGGTCGACGATCCCGAGATCGAGGCCCGGCGGCAGCACATTCTCGAAGTCCTCCTGGAAGCCAGCCCCCAGACGCAGCAGCAGCTCCGCCTGGAAGGCCGCCTGACCGAGGCGCGTGACGCCCTGCGCCGTGTGCTAGCGCACCGGCAGCTGATGCCGGGCCAGGGCGACGACGCGCGCATCGAAGCGTGCACCGACCTCGCGACCTTGAAGCGCTGGCAAGACCAAGCGTTCACCGCGGCCAGCGTCTCCGAAGCGCTGGGGTAGCCGGCAGCCGCGCGGGCCACGCTCAAGCGCGGCGCACGCGATCTACACCCTCGGCGGCTAGTCCGGGACGAGCTGGAGGGTGATCGCGAAGTTGGCCTCGGTCGGGTCGCCGCCTTTGTCCTTCGGGATCGGGAACCGCCAGGCGGTCATGAGGTTGCTGATGCACGCATCGACCTCGCCCGAGAAGCCATGCGCGGCGCCCTTCACGGTCCGGCCGGTCTCGTTGATCGTGAGCGACAGGGTGATCTTGCCGCGCGCGCTGGCGTCCTTTTTGAGGAAGTCCTTGTAGCAGCGCTTGAGGCCGGCCATGTAGGCCGATTGAATCTTCGACAGCACCGCCTCGGGGCTGAGGGTCGTGTCGTCGATCGCCTGCTTCTCGGCGACCGAGATCCGGCCGGTCGGGGCCTTCTCCTGGTTCTTGCCGCCGCCGGCGCTCTCCGTGCTGCCGGGGCCGTTGATATCGGGGCCATGGCCGGTGCCGACGCGGACGTCGCCATCGCCGCGCGAGCCGCGACCGGCGCCGCCGCCGACCTTGACGGTCTGCCCGCCCTCGCGGACCTCGTTGATCTGCGCGCCGAGCTCGGCGCCGGGGCGCCGCTTGCTCATGTCGCCCTCGCTCGTGCCGTTCACGCCTTCGCCGGTGAGCAGATCGGCGAACTTCGCGGCCTCCTGCTCCTGCAGCGCGACCTGATCGGCCTTGCTCTTGCCGCCGTCGTCGCCCTTGTCGGGAGCCTTGGGCTTGGCCGGGCCCTTCTCGGGCTTCTTCTCGGCGGCGGCGCTGCCCGCGGCCGAGCCCTGCGAGAGATCAGGCTTGGGCTGGCTCAGATCGACGGTATAGGTGTCCTGCTTGAAGGTGAGGTTGTAGGCGCGCTCGGCGATGCCGTTGTCCGTATCGACGTCGGTGAACAGCGCGATGATGACGATCGCGAAGTGCACGATGATCGAGGCGCCCATGATCACCGAGAGCCGCGGATCGAAGCGATCGGCGAACGTGCCGCGCACCGACGCGGGCAGCATCGGCTTGGGCTGGCGCGGCGGCTCGGTGACGAACTGGAACAGGATCGTGAGATCACCGAGCGACAGCTTGCCGCGCGCGCTCTCGCTCAGCGGGACCTGGAAGTACGCGCCCTGGTTCTGCGCCCCGTGCGCCTTGAGCGCGTCGAGCGTGTTCACCTGACCGCTGCTGTCGCTGAGCCGGCCGTCCATCTTGGCGAGGAAGCGCAGCGAGTAGCGTCCCTCGTCGAGCGCGAACAGCGTGAACTCGAGCGGCAGGCCCTCGACCGGGATCGAGAACGTGTTCCGCATCGACTGGCCGATCGTCACCGGCGCGCGCTCGCGGATCAGCCGCTCCTCGACGATCTTGCCGCCGAGCAGGACGCCGATCCGCAGGATCCGGGGCCGCGGGCCCGCCGGTTGCGGCGCCGGGTTCGGCCGTGCCTGCCCGGCCGCCATCAGAACGGCGCCTTCTTGACGGTCGCGAGGATCAACGGCAGGAAGTCCTGCTTGAGGCTCTCCCATTCGTAGTCGATGTTCTTGGCGGTGAGCACGTAGACGACGCTGGGCCGCGGGACCTTGCCGCACACCGAGACGATCGTATCGATCACCGTGACCGGCTTGCCGTTGACGTACTCGATGTGAAACTTGCCCTGCTTCTTGTCGCCTGGCTCGCTCGTCTCATCGGGGCAACCCTCGGCGTGCGCCGAGGGTGCGAAGCGCCCTCCGCGCAGCGGGGCGGCGGTGAAGGCGGCGGCGGCGAGGATGGTCAGGGCAAGCTTCTTCATGGCCGGTCTTTCGTACGTGGCATACGTGGCATACGTGGATGGCGTGGATGGCGTGCGGGGTAACCTGTCGAGCCAGGGCCCGGGCGTGACCTACGGTTTGCTCCCGCCCTTGGCGCCACCCTTGGCCTTGGGCGTGGCCGGTGCCGGTGAGGGAGCGCCCGAACCTGTGGTCGACGGCGTCGACGCGCCGCCTTTTCCCTTCTTCAGCATCTTCTCGGCACGCTTGATCGCCTTGGTCACATCCTTCATGCGATCGTCGTACAGCTTCATCTCGAGGCTCGGCATGTTCTTGTACTGGTCGAAGTAGCCCTTCGCGGTGTTCAGGCGAAGCAGCGTGTCCGGGAGGCCGGGGAAGGGATCATTGTCGAGATAAAGCAGGCCAAGGTTGTAGTATGCAGGGCCGTAGCTGCTGTTGCTTTGCAAGGCACGCTTGTACGCGGCTTCGGCTTTCTGGACGTTGGCGTCGCGGTCGGGGCTGCCGGCGGGGTAGTCCGCGGCGTGGCCGCGATAGGCCGAGCCGAGCGAGGTCAGGGTGACGGCGTCGGTCCTGCCGAACTGATTCACCAGGCGCTCGAAGGTCGACAGCGCCTCCGCGTACTGGGTGTTCTGCAGTTGATGGACGCCCAGGTTGATGAGCGCGCTGGCATGATTGGGGTTGAGCTCGACGGTCTTCTTGAAAGATAGCACCGCTTGTTCGGGTCGGTTGGTATGGTCGTAGATCAGGCCATAAACGTAATAGACATTAGCATTTTGCTTGGCGGTCTCGCGCTTGAAGAGATCGTCGAGCACGAGCTCGGCGGTGTCGTAAAGCTTCTTGTGGTAGTACGCAAATGCGACCATCGCGGCGGCATCCACGTTGGCCGCGTCGATCGCCAGCGCGAGCCGGGCTTCGCGCAGCGCGGTCTCGGCATCCGGAGTGGAGGTCGACAGGGCTGCACGTGCGACTTGTAGGTGCTGGTCGACCTGGGTCTTGGCCTGCACCGGATCCGGGTCGTAGTTCGGCATCGTGACGACCGGAGCGGCCGGCTCGTCGGCCACCGGGCCACTACCGGTGGGGCTGGGCGTCGAGCTCGCACCACCGGTCGAATTGCCACCTACCGGAGCGGGGCTGGCGGTAGGCCCGGTGCTGGACGCGCTGGCGGCGCTGCCTGGGGTTCCGGTGTCCCGCATCGACTGGGAGTCACCACCCGACGTCGCCTTGTCGGGTGTGGTCTTCTCCTTCTTGTCACCACCTCCGCAGGCGGCGAGGACGCAGGCAAGACAGGCAAGCAGGCCGTGTCCGAAGCGGCCAGGACCGGGCATCCACCTGAAAACGCAGCACCGAGGCGTTGGATCTAGGGTCATGGCGCGTCCGTTCCCTGGAGGATCTCCTGGCGCAAGGGCGTGTATTCGTTTGGGAACTCTCGGCCCAGGTTCTCGAGCGCCTTGCGGCTCCACTTGTTCGAGATCCCGCCCTTCTTTGCCAGGTCGTAGACC
>Ga0308176_10001091_pt1 | contig 17051 bp, 15 predicted proteins | sample PhyCR2_3_FD_203890 | JGI IMG/M metagenome (GOLD analysis project Ga0308176, IMG submission 203890) | Soil microbial communities from UC Gill Tract Community Farm, Albany, California, United States - DLSLS.C.R2 | ecosystem: Environmental > Terrestrial > Soil > Agricultural land | place: USA...
CTACTACGACAAGGAACTCGCCGTGTACCGGGACCGGCTGAGCTCAGGCGCGATCTCGCGAGTCGATTTCCAGCGGGTCGAACTGCAACGCGCACAGTTCGAATCGGACCTGCTTTCGGCGCAAGTAGATGTGCGAACAGCCAAGATCGACTTACTCACGTTTCTACGGGATTCCACGCCTGTAGACCAATTCGATGTCAGTGCGCCTTTTGACTTCGTCGATCAGCCGCACACCCTGGACGAGTTGCGGCAGGCCGCCCTCGCCACAAGGCCTGACTTGAAGCAGGCCGATCAGGCGGTGGACAAAGCACGCACGGACCACCAGCTCGCGGTCGCAAACGGGTCGGCAGATCCAACGTTTGGGGGGTCGGTTTCATGGCAACCGCCGCCGTACAACACGTACGCGGGATTCAGCGTCACGGTGCCGATTCGAATTTTCGATAAGAACCAGGGCGAAAAAGCAAGAACGTCCATTGAGATCACACACAGCGAGCGGCTCAGAGACGCCGCCCAATCGGGAGCCTTGCGCGATGTCGATTCGGCGTACGCCACTCTCGAGAGCACGCTTCAGCAGTTGCGTCCTTACAAGCAGAGGTATCTGCGGGAGGCGCAGGAGATACGTGATACCGTCTCATTTGCTTACGGGAACGGGGCGTCTTCGCTGCTCGAGTTTCTTGATGCCCAACGTGCTTTCCGGGACACGCAGCTTAGTTATCTGAACCTTGTCGGCGCCTATCTGGCCGCCGCGAACCAGGTGAATTTTGCAGTAGGACGCGAGGTAATTCAATGAGAAAAGCAACCTTTGCCATGACGGCGCCTACGCTGTTGGGTTATCTGCTGCTGGCCGGTTGCCATTCCGCACCGAAGACGGTTGATGAAGCCGCGGCAGCACCACCGAAGACACCCATTGTTAACGAGCCTGATCTAAACGTCGTGAAGGTGGACCGCCCCGAGAGATTCGCTCTCACAACCGCCGAGAAGCATGTGGATCGTCCGGAAATTCATGCCACAGGATCGGTCAGTCCCGATGTTGAGCGCTCGGTACCGGTGGTTTCGCTCGCTTCCGGACGCGTAATCGAGATTCATGGAAAGTTAGGAGACGATGTCAAGAAGGGCCAACTGCTGTTGAAGGTCCTCAGCAACGACATCTCCACTGCGACCCAGACCTATCAGCAGGCCAAAGCCGACGAGGCTCTCGCGCACAAGCAACTAGACCGCGCCAAGCTGCTGTACGATCACGGCGCAGTCTCTTTGAATGAATTGCAGGTCGCCGAAGGCGCAGAAGAGAAGGCCAAGGTAGCTCTTTCGGCAGCTGCGCAATTTCTCCGCACCCTGGGCGGCGATCCGGATAGCGCAGCGGCGGTCGTGAACATCGAAGCTCCCCAAACGGGAACCATCGTGGAACAAAACGTAGTCCTTTCGGCGACGGTTCGTACCGACAGCCAGCAACCCCTCTTTACCATTGCTGATCTTTCGCGCGTTTGGGTACTTTGCGATGTGTACGAGAATGATCTGCCTTCGGTGAAGATCGGCGACATCGCGGACATACAACTCAACGCCTATCCGGACCTTGTATTGCACGGGCGAATCAGCAATATCGGCAAGGTGCTCGACCCCAACCTGCGTACTGCAAAGGTCCGAATCGAGATGGCCAATCCGGGCATGATGCGATCCGGAATGTTCGTAACGGCCACCTTCTATGGGCAACAGCGCCGGAACTATGCCAGTGTTCCGAGCAGCGCAATCATTCACCTCCATGACCGCGACTGGGTTTTTCTGCCGGAGACCGATGGTCAGTTCCGGCGCCACGAGATAACGGGCGGGAAGATCGCCGGCAACGATCAGGAAGTGATCGCCGGCCTCAAACCTGGTGACAAAGTCGTTGCGAATGCGTTAGAGCTGAACGCCGAAAGTGCTCAGTAGGAAGGCCCGGTGAGAAGGAACACGTTGTCATGATTCGCGCATTTGTTGATTATTCACTGCGCAACAAGCTTTTGGTGCTGATCGTCGGCATCCTGCTGCTTGCCTGGGGTGCGTTCTCGTTCAAGAATCTGCCGGTGGAAGCCTATCCGGATGTTGCCAACAACTATGTCCAGATTATTACCCAATGGCCCGGGCGCGCAGGCGAAGAAGTAGAACAACAGGTAACGATCCCCATCGAGGTTCAGATGGCCGGGATCCCTTATCTCACGAACATTCGTTCGCTCTCGGAGTTCGGACTTTCGGTAGTCACGATGATTTTCGATGACGCCTCTGCCAACGACTGGAACCGGCAGAAGGTTCTGGAGCGAATCTCCGGGCTTACGCTGCCGAATAACCTGCAGCCTGTGATCGGGCCGAACTACAGCCCTGTTGGTCAGTTGTTTTGGTACACCCTCAAGAGCACCAACCCGAAATACGACTTGATGGAGCTGAAATCGCTCCAGGACTGGGTGCTCGAGAAGCAGCTCAAGTCGGTTCCGGATGTCGTGGACGTTTCGAGCTTTGGCGGGATCACTCGCGAATATCAGGTTCAGGTTGATCCCAACAAACTCACCGCGTACAACCTCGGCATTGGCCAGGTAGAGCAGGCGCTGACGAACAACAACGTGAATGCCGGCGGCAGTTTCATTCAGGAAGGCCAACAGCAGGTGAACGTTCGCGAAGTCGGCCTCCTCAAAGATGTCAAGGACATCGGCAGAACCGTCCTGAAGTCACAGAACGGCACGCCCATCATGGTGCGTGATCTGGCGTTTGTCACCCAAGGTCCCAAGATCCGGCTCGGACAGGTGTCCAAAGCCATCCACCGCAAAGATGGCGTAGTGGTCGACGACGAGGACGTAGTCGAGGGAATCGTTCTCCTCAGAAAAGGCGCGAACGGAGATGCGATGCTCCAGGCGCTTCACGCAAAAGTCGACGAGTTGAACGACCACCTTCTGCCGCCGGGCGTGAAGATCGTACCCTTCCTTGATCGCAGCGACCTCGTGCACTTCACTACGCATACGGTGATGCACAATTTGACCGAAGGCATCCTCCTTGTCTCGATCGTTCTGTTCCTGTTCCTGGGGAATGTCCGGTCGGCGATTATCGTCGTTTTGACGATTCCTTTTTCGCTTCTCTTTGCTTCCATTTGTCTCGATTTGAGCCACGTTCCCGCGAACCTGCTTTCTTTGGGAGCGCTTGACTTCGGAATGGTCGTGGACGGGTCGGTGGTAGTAGTCGAAAACATATTACGGCATATCAGCCGGCGCGATCACGAGCGAACCGTCATGGAGATCATACGGGAGGCCGTTCATGAGATCCAGAGGCCGGTGTTCTTCGCGCGCGCGATCATCATCACCGCTTACCTGCCAATCTTCACGTTGCAGCACGTAGAAGGCAGACTGTTCCGTCCAATGGCCCTGACCGTTGCCTTTGCTCTCCTGGGAGCCTTGCTGTTCTCGCTGTCGATTCTGCCGGTGCTCGCGCTCATTCTCTTCGGCCGCAACACCAAGGAGTGGCGCAACCCCGTCCTGCAGGCCATTATCCGGGGCTATAGAGCTTCGCTCGAATGGTCGATGAGTTCGCTTCCGCGGCGTCTTACCGTTATTGGAACTGCCGTGGGACTCCTGGGAATTTCGGTATTCCTGGCCGTCAGTGGCGCTATCGGCTCGGAGTTCCTTCCTCACCTGGATGAAGGCGCTATCTGGGTCCGTGGCACCCTGGCACCGAGCACGGGTCCGGCTGAGGGCGCTCACGTCATGAAGCAGGCACGGCTGACTCTCGCAAGTTTCCCCGAAGTTACGAAAGTTGTGAGCCAGCTTGGCCGTCCCGATGACGGGACCGATCCCTCGCTCTTCTCCAATACGGAATACTTTGTCGACTTGAAGCCGAAGGAGCAGTGGCGTCCCGTGTTTGGCCAGAACAAGGAAGAGCTTATCCGCGCCATGGGACGCGAGGTGGACAAGATTCCAGGCGCACTCTGGAACTTCTCACAGCCGATCGCCGACAACATGGAAGAAGCCGTTAGCGGCGTCAAGGGCGAACTGGCGATCAAGATCTTCGGAACAGATCTGCCCGAGCTTGAAGCGAAAGGCGAAGAGATCATTCGCGTGATGAGCAAGATCAAAGGTGTCCAGGACCTCGGGCTATTTCGAGTGATCGGCCAGCCCAATCTCAACATCACGGTAGACCGCGCGAAGGCAAGCCGTTACGGTTTGAATGTTGCCGACATTCAGGATGCGGTGGAGACCGCCATCGGAGGCAAAGCCGTCGGCAACATACTGCAAGGTGAGCAACGCTACGACCTGGTTGTGCGTTATCAACCCGAGTATCGCGGTACGCCCGATGCGATCCGCAACATCCGTCTGGTGACGTCTTCCGGTGAACGTGTGTCCTTAGACCAGGTTTGCTCTGTCAGCTTGCGCGACGGGGCGTCCCAGATTTACCGCGAAAATAACTCGCGTTATGTCGCAATGAAGTACAGCGTCCGCGGACGCGACCTGGGCAGCACGGTCGAGGAAGCGATTCAGCGCGTGGGCCACGACGTCAAACTGCCAACGGGTTATTACCTGGAATGGGCGGGCGAGTACGCAAGTGCAAAGCGCGCGAACGCTCGGCTTGCCGTCATTGTGCCCGTTACCGTCGCCGTTATTTTCTTCCTTCTGTATTCCATGTTCGGCTCCTTCAAGTGGGCCGGATTGGCAATGGTCAGCTTGCTATTGTCGCCGATCGGAGCCTTACTCGCGCTTTACTTTACCGGAACACATTTCAGCGTATCCTCGGGCGTGGGTACCCTCGCGCTCTTTGGCGTCGCAGTAGAAACCGGCGTCATCATGATCGAATACATCAACCAGCTAAGAGTGCGCGGTTACAGTATTCACGAGGCAGCAGTAGAAGGAGCTGTTCTCCGGCTTCGTCCCATCATGATGACGATGCTCGTAGCCACACTCGGCCTGCTCCCCGCCGCTATCTCGACCGGTATCGGATCGGATTCTCAGAAGCCATTCGCGATCGTCATCGTTGGCGGCTTGAGCGCGACGCTGCTGCTCAGTATCTACGCCATCCCGACCATCTACACCTGGATCGCGGGGCCGAACGACGTTCTACCGGGTTATGAACCGGAACTCGCGGAACCTCACGGGGTCTAATCCTTCGGACCGCCCTGAAGGGGTTTGGGGCGGTCCGAAATCTCTCAACTCAAAGCGCTTCCACGAGCACGGCTGTGCCGTATGCCAGCACTTCCGTGACACCGTCCATCACTTCATTGGCGTCATATCGCATCCCCACGACACCGTTCGCCCCGATCTCGAAAGCATGGAGGAGCATGAGATCGAAAGCCTCCGCGCGGGCTTTCTCGCATAAGTTTGTGAACGCGGTAATGTTGCCGCCCACGATCGTTTGCAGCGATCCGCCGATGGTACCGAAGATCGATCGTGAGCGCACGGTGATGCCTCGCACAATGCCCAATGTGCGGACCACTCGATACCCGTGTAGATCAAATGCAGTAGTGACGCGAGATCTCTCGATCATTCGTCTACTCTAGCCGAGAGACTTTGCACGCGATGCCGGATCGCAAACTGGTTTTACTTCGGAGGCTCTGTGCCGCCGCCGAAGATTCTATGGAAGAATGCCTTCCATCGCCACTGCCGCTCCTGACATTCAGGAGCCGGTGCAAAGCCAAGGCTCTTGTCACTTCGTTGAACGGCGAGCGACTGTAATTCCGTCCCCGGCGCCTGGACATTCACGGTAAGGAATGAGCGGCAGCTATCGGTTTCTGCGATTTCCCACGAGCCCGTCTTCCTTTTCGCCGGACCCCAGTCCTCAAGGAACCGTTGGTAGTCGTAGTTGGGGCACGGGTGCTGCGCAGTGCAGCCCCAGGTTTGGTAGGCCTTTTGGTATTGCCCAGCGTTCACCTCGCTTAGAAACTGCTTGGCAACCCGCTTTTCGAAGTAGTTGTGAAGTATCAGATACGCGACTAGTGCTAGAACGATGACGCTAGCCGCAGCGACCAATATGGCCTTCAGTGTCCGGTTCCGGCGGGTTTCTTCGACTCCGTACTGTTGTAGATAGCTGCCCATAAGTAATTCGACCTTGGGCGGCGCCGATGAGCGCGCCTCTACTTTGCAGGATACGCCTTATCGTATGCGGCGGTGGCTTCCGTTGTAATCTCGAGTGCCGGCTTGAAGTAAATAGTGTTGGTTGTATCCACCACTACGTCGATACCGCGCTCCTCCGCGATCTTCTTAACGACATCGGTCATCTGACGGCCGGCTTTTCCCAAAATGTCCTGGCGTTCATTGTTGACGTCGCTCTGCAGGTCTTCGGAAAGACGCTGCAACTCCTTCTGTTTCGAAACGCCGTCCGCACGAAGCTGCGCTTCGCGATCGGGAGCGATGTTCTGCACGCCGAGTTGCTGCTGGATCGTCTGGAGCTGGGTTTGAAGCCTCTGTATCGCGTCCTGGCGCGGTTTGTATTTGGTCTCGAGAGTGGTTTGAGCCTTCTTGATTTCCTGAGTGTCGGCAACGGCTTTCTGCGCGTTGATGATGGCCACCTTTGCAGGCGCAATCGCCTGGGCATTGGCGGTGACAGCGGGGACAAACGCGGCAGCAGCAAGGAGCAAAACGCTCCGGACATTCAAAACCATTACAGTAATCAACTCCTGTGAACTTGTGGGGCAGATCTGCCGGCGCTCGATCCGGCGTTCTGCCATGGAAAGTGTGACGCTCTCAGGCTAACATGCGTGTACAACGTAACGATCACGTTGTGATCCGGCCTGCGCTGTCGATCGTCAGAGTTTGGCCTCGCCATCTCACCGTGTCGCCACAGTAAGAAGCAGCCCAAACAGCAAAGGCATACAGATCCCAGGCAGGTGCAAGCCAAAACAAGGAAGAAATGACTCTGTGCCGGAGGATGAAGCGGCTGAAAAAGAGCGCGGATAGCATCCGCAACCCGATCAGGGCAAAGGCCGGGCGAAAGTCACCCCAACACAGAGCAATGGCAGCCCACAGGCCGGCGTGAGTAACCGGAAGCCCGGCATAACCGGCTCCCTTGGAAGCTCGGATGGTGCGCGCCCACCTGAGCTGGTGATGCCAAACCCCAGCCCAGCTATCTTCGCCCAAGGACGTTTCGACCACGTACTTCGAGAGAAGGGCTCGCTTACCCAGACCGGTGACGCGCTTTGCCAACTGATAATCGTCAGCGATATAACTGCCGATAGCGGCGAAACCACCCGCTTTGGACAAGTCTGCGGCTCGAAACGCAAGCGTTGATCCAAAACCAAACTCTCGCACTCCGAGCGCCTGAGCGACGAACGTGCTGGGCATGAAATCGGTTGTAATGCCGAGCGACTCCCAGGTTGCGGGTGCGTTATGCGCCATAGCCCGGTAAGGACAGGTCACGATGCCAACGGACGAGTCTTGGAGCGGTGCGACCACTGACGAAAGATAGTTCTGTTCCACGCGGATATCGCCGTCATTGATTACCCAAACCGGATACCGGGCGTGCTGCGCAAGAGCGCATAGCGTGCCCACTTTACCGTTCGGGAAATCGGGACTTCCAGTGACCAGCTTAATAGCCAGATTCGGGAACTGGGCCTGAAGGCGGCGAACATGGGCGGCTGCGGGGTCGCTTTCGTGCCGGACACCGAACAGGACTTCGAATTCCGGATAATCCTGTTGAACCTGGGAAAGAAGAGCCGCTTCCGTATTCGGATCAAGGCCCCGTAGCGGCTTCAGCACTGAGACGCCAGGCTGGAATGGGGTCGCATCCCCCTTGAGCCGGCTTTGGCGTTTTCGCCGCCAGATCTGATTGGCTCCAGCGGCGATTGCCAGAATCTGGTACGCCGCAGGGATGAGCAGAGCCAGCTTAAAAACGCGCACTCCCGTCGCTTACCGGGCCAGCAGCAGCACGCCGCCAAGTACAAGCAGCGTGCCGGCCGCGCGGCGCTTGCCTACGCTCTCGCGGAGCAGAAATTTTGCGAGCAGGGTCTCCAGCACGAAGGTCGCGGCTGAGGCCGGAACGGCAAAGCTTAACGGAGCTATCTGGACCAGCGCCATGAAGGCGAAGAACGAAAACGCCATACAAACGATGGACAGAAGAAGATACTTCCGGCTTGCGATCATCTTCAGCAGCCGGGCCAATCCCTTCACGTCCACGGCCTGTTCTCCGCTCCGTTTCATTTCATAGCTCTGGAGCAGGTCCCCGAAGACCGTCGCAAACACAATAATCGAAAGCAGGACCCACTTCATGGCTGTTCCGATACCGACTCACACGACGTTCTGCTGTCCGTGGTGCCAACAATGGTCGTACCGAGGAAGATCAGGCCAGTGCCGATCCAATGGGCGCCCGTAACCGTCTCGTTCAGAAAAAACTTGCCGAAGACTGCTGCCAAAACGTAACCCAAGCTGGTCAGCGGAAGAACAAAGCTTAAATCGGCCCAACTAAGCAGCGTCATCCGGCTCAGCAACCACAGAATGAGCAGTAAGATACCGGCGGCGACGGCCGGATCCAGCATTACCCGCAGAAACGAAAGCGGGTTGAGAGTGACGGTCTCCCCTGCATGTTTCATGCCCCAGGCGAGCAAAAGGTTGCCCAGGGCATTGAAACAGATCACACCGAAAACCAGTGCGAAGATGCGGAGTCTCGCTACGGGGCGTTCAGACCCGCAAGAGACCGCGTGCATCGCAGAACTGGGGACGCTCTCTAACTCCAGGCTAATCTCCCGTACTCAGAACAGCAGGTGTTTCCTTCTGTTCGCGATGTTCTTTCACGAACTGTTTGCGCTTCGAGCGCAGGGCCAGGTACTCGCGAGCTTCTTTGTATAGTCTCTTCCGCTCGTCATTGTTGAACATGGCTTTGCGGACCAGGCGGAAGGCAACCTTGGGCCGGAAGTAGAACTCCCCGTAGAAGCGCTCCACCCAATCCACGAGTTCGCCCTTGTCCAGACCCGGATATTGATAATTCGGCAATTGATGACCCGCATCGTCCGTCATCTTTTCGTCGATTGTAATCAGACCGTTTTTCTTGACGTGGTCGTAAAACTCGGTGCCGGGGAACGGATGGCCAATGGAGACCTGAATCGTCTCGACATCCAACTCTTTGGCGAAGTCGATGCTTTTCCGGATCGTATCGCGCGTCTCGCCCGGCAGGCCCACGATGAAGTCTCCGTGGACCACTAATCCAAGCTTCTTGCAATTCGCGGTGAAGCGGCGAGCCATGTCAATGGTTGCGCCCTTCTTGATGTTCTTCAGGATCTGCTGATCACCGGACTCATAGCCGACGATCAGTAGCCGGCAACCAGCTTCTTTCATCGCCTTCAGGGTTTCGTAGTCGGTGGTAACCCGTGACGTACAGCTCCAGGTGAACTTCAGCTCTTTGAGCTTGCCGCAAAGTTCGAGCGTTCGCGCCTTCTGGTAATTGAAGGTGTCATCGTCGAAGAAGATTTCCTTCAGGCCCGGGAAGTTCTCGAGCGCGTAGCGGCATTCGTTGACGATGTCATCGGACGATCGCAGGCGCCACCGGTGGCCGGAATGCGTCTGGGGCCAAAGGCAGAACGTGCACTGGGCCGGACATCCGCGGCTCGTGTAGAAGGACAGATAAGGATTGAGAAGAAACGGAACGTTGTAGCGTTTAAAATCCAGATCCCGTTTGTAGACCTTCGTCACCCAGGGGAGCGCATCCAGATCTTCGATGGGCGATGACTCCGGGTTGTGCTGGAATCCGCCGTTCTTCCGGAACACCACACCCGGAAGTTCCTCGAGGGGTTTGCCGAGAGCGTAATCGCGAATCTGGTAATCGAACTCGCGCTTGACTACAAAGTCAATGGCAGAGGACGCCCGAAGGCTCTCTTCCGGACGAACAGTGACGTGAGGCCCAACAAACACTATTTTGAGGTTGGGATTCGAATCCTTCATCATCTCCGCGATTTTCACGTCTACATGAAAACCAGGAGTGGAGGTAAACAGGACCAGAAGCTCGAAATCCGGAGCCATTGCAACCGTCTGGTCAATGGAGATCTTGTGGGCGGGTGCGTCGACAACTTTGCTGTCGGGAATCATGCCGGCCGGGTAGCAGAGCCACACGGGATACCAGTACGATTCGATCTCTCGCGACGCAGGCCAGCGCGAACCCGCACCACCATCGAAGCCCTCAAACGAAGGAGGGTTAAGGAAAAGCGTTCTCATGGACTCCTAGGGACTAATTATTCAGGTTACTTGGTTCGGACTTCGGGCTCAAGCCTGCAAGGTTGACCGGGTGATACTCCCTGGTGTACGGAAGTTGTTGACATTCAGAGGGAACCCGCGACTGTTCATCGGACCGCTGATGGCTCGAAACCTTCGTTCCGACATCACCCGTCTGCCCGTCATCGGTGTGGTTGAAGTTGGAATAGTTGATGTTCAGCTCGACTTTGCCTACGAGCCGCGTGTCGATCGTACTAGTAATGTACGAGGGAACTGATAAGCCGTCCTGAATGGAAAATCCCCGCTCGAACTCCACTTTCTTGAAGAAGAGACTGGGATTTTTCACGAACCGTCCCTTCTCCAGAACGGGTAGATAGAGATGAGCGTCGAGCCAGAGTTCACCCTTATAGAGACCTACCCGCTTCTTTCTGGGTTGCACCTGAAACACGAAAGCAGACGCCCCGGACGGAGTCTGGCGCTCGCCCCGGTAATGGAATTTGTAGTTTTGCGGCGTGATGTCGATGTTTTCCTTGTCCTGGCTCTGCCGCTCCGCGTCGAGATATCGCGCAATAATCTCTTTCTTGACGAAGTTCGGTCCCTGGAATGCCGCCACCCGGTACGTAACCTGCCCAACACGCGAGATCATTCGTAGGGCCCGCAGCTTTCCATTCTCCTTCAACTTGGGCACGTTCGCGCTGATTTCGACCTCCATGGAGGCTCCGCGCAGATCTGGCGTATGGCCCTTCGCCTCGAGATATTTCTGAAGGATCTCGGAGCCCACGGGATCGCCTGATTCTTCGCGCGCCGGGATATCGGGCGCAGCAAGCGCGGAAGCAACTACTCCGAAGAGACAAATTGCCGTTAGTAAGGCTGACGGAAGTATACGTCGCAAAGCAGCGGGGCGGGTCCTAGAGGCCGTCCAAAACTCAATACTTTCTAGCGGATGCCACATTTTAGCAGATGTCGCGAACCTCAATTGTGCGGTGGGAAACTACACGGGTTAGATGAAGGAGTCGCGTCCTGGTTGCAGGTCGGAAGCCGATTTCGAGAGTTGAGGAATAAACGGGTAGCAATCGATGTCAAACACGATCTATAGCGAGTACGAAGGCAAGCCCACGGGAGTTCCTGGATAGAGAAGGCCGGCCCTAACGGAAAGGTATGATATCGGGAAATCCGTTGAGGGCGGACCTGGCAGAATATGCGACGGGAGTATCACAACTGGTTCAGTCCGAGACTCGAGCGGCACATGGAGTTGCTCGCCTACGGTCATTCGGGAACTCCGGTTCTCGTGTTCCCGACATCTCAGGGCAAGTTCTACGAATACGAGAACTCCGGGATGATCCACGCGGTCTCGCAAAAGATTGAATCGGGCCAGCTGCAATTCTTTTGCGTGGACAGCGTTGACGGAGAAAGCTGGTACAACCGTGGGATCCACCCTAGCGAGCGCGTACGGCGGGCAATCACTTACGAAGAGTACGTTCTTCACGAAGTCGTCCCGCTCATGCGCAACCTCAATGGGAACACCCAAATCACGGCCACCGGGTGCAGCCTGGGCGCTTACTATGCACTAAACCTCGCGCTAAGGCACCCCGACGTCACCTCGGCCTGTATCGCCATGAGCGGCGCCTTCGACATGAAGCCGTTTATGGACGGTTATTACGACAACGACTTCTACTTCAACAACCCCGTCGACTACGTGCCGAATATGAACGATCCATGGTTCCTTGAGCGGTACGGTCGGATGAGGATCGTCCTCGCCGTCGGAGACCACGACATCTGCCTCGGTGAGAACGTCCGGATGGCACACGTGCTGGGCTCAAAAGGTATCCCGCACTGGCTGGATGTCTGGACGGGTGGCGAACGGCACGATTGGCCGCTGTGGCAGCGGATGGCGAACAAATTTTTCTAAGATTCGAATCGGAGAGAAAGAGCGAATATGCCAAAAATCGGAATCATCTACGGGATGGAGAACACCTTCCCTTCCGCGTTGGTCGATCGGATTAACAGTAAAGGCATACCGGACGTCGTTGCGGAACATATCCGCACGGGCGGAGTAAAGATGGCAGAACCCTGCGGATACCGGGTGATCATCGACCGCATTTCGCACGACATAGATTTCTATCGCACTTACCTGAAGAACGCTGCCCTGAATGGAACCACCATCATCAATAATCCGTTCTGGTGGAGTGCAGACGATAAATTTTTCAACTACGCGCTGGCAAGCAAATTAGGCGTGGCTGTTCCAAACACCGTGGCGCTGCCGCACAAAATGCACCCGCCGGGAACGACCTCGCAGTCCATGCGGAACCTCATATTCCCGTTGAACTGGGATGAGGTTTTCGAATATGTCGGGTTTCCGGCCTTCCTGAAACCCTTTAGCGGGGGTGGATGGAAAAACGTGTATCGGGTCAACTCTCCGGAGGAGTTCTTCTACGCGTATGAACAGACAGGAACGATGTGCATGACTCTGCAGACCGCAGTGGAATTCAACGAATATTTCCGCTGCTATGTTGTGGGGCAGGAAAAGGTTCGTGTGATGGCCTACGATCCCAAGCAGCCGCATCATCTGCGCTACTCACGCGACGGGCGCGCCAGTTCAGACCAATTGCATGATCGGATCGTCCGGGACGCTTGCACGCTCTGCCAGGCACTCGGCTACGACTTCAATACGGTGGAATTCGCCGTAGAGAACGGGATCCCATATGCGATCGACTTCCTTAATCCCGCACCTGATGCGGACATTCACTCGGTCGGCGAGGAGAATTTCGAGTGGGTGGTGGAGAACGTAGCCCAACTCGCCATTGAGAAGGCGCTGGCCGAACCGGGCGCGCGCCAACTTCGGTGGGATCAGTTCCTTCGTTCCGGAACGGAGCAGTCGAAGGGAACCACCGCCTAGCGTTTGCAGGCAGGACGTATGAAGCCGAGTCTGACCATTGGAATCGAAGAAGAGTATCAGACGATTGACCCCGAAACCAGAGATTTAAGGTCCCACGTCGAATCCGAAATCCTCTCCAAAGGCAAGACTTTACTGAAAGAGGCCGTCAAGGCCGAGATGCACCAGTCTGTGGTTGAAATCGGGACCGGGGTTTGTCCGAATATCAACGATGCCAGCCGACAACTAAAGGATCTCCGTTCGCAGATGTGCGGGCTCGCGGCCCAGAACGGATTACGGCTTGCGGCAGCCGGCACGCATCCATTCGCCGACTGGCGCAATCAGGAGATCTTTCCTGACGAGCGTTACCAGCTTATCGTCCAGGATCTGAAGATGGTTGCCCGAGCCAATCTGATCTTCGGATTGCATGTGCACGTAGGAGTAGAGGATCGGGAAGTCGCCATCCACCTGATGAACGCCGCACGGTACTTCCTCCCGCACATACTCGCGCTGTCGACGAATTCGCCGTTTTGGTTGGGCATGGATACGGGCCTGAAATCGTACCGCTGCAAAGTCTTCGACAAATTTCCGCGCACGAACATCCCCGATTACTTCCCTAGCTGGGGAGAATACGACAGCTTCGTCAAACTCCTGATCAAAACGAACTGCATCGATAATGCGAAAAAAATCTGGTGGGATATCCGCCCGCATCCGAACTTCCCCACGCTTGAGTTCCGGATCTGCGATGTGCCGCTACGGGCGGACGAAACACTCGCCATTGCTGCGCTGATTCAGGCAACCATAGCCAAGCTCTACAAGCTGCACGCGGCCAACCAGGGATTCCGGCTCTACCGGCGAGCTCTCGTTATGGAAAACAAGTGGCGCGCACTCCGTTATGGACTCGAAGGCAAGCTCATCGATTTCGGCAAACAAACCGAAGTGCCCGTTCGAGACCTGATTTACGAGTACCTGAATTTCATAGAAGATGTGGTGGACGAGCTAGGCTCTCGTCAACACATCAACTACATTCATCGGATCCTCGAGATGGGAACGGGAGCCGACCGCCAGCTTGGTGTGTATCGGGAAACAGGCGATTTGAAGAAAGTTGTAGATTACATGATCGAAGAAACACAAATAGGCCTGATCCTACAACCCCCGAGCGTGAGCGCTGGAGTGACACAGTGACCGCTGACTTGAGAACCCGGAAGTACGATCGGGAGCTGCAGTTGGGGGCGCGAAATGCTGTGCACGTCTGCCTGCGGGTGCAACCCTCCGAACGGGTGACAGTGATCACGGATCACGCTTGTGAGGAGATTGCGGCCAGTCTGGTTTCGGAACTCGAAGAGACCGGCTGCGAGTTTCACACGTTCGTTCTGGAAGACTTGGCGCCGCGGCCTCTCGTGGACATGCCGCAACTAATCTTAGATGATTTAGCGAAAAGCCAGGTAAGCATCTTTGCGGTACAGGCGCAGCCGAACGAACTCAAGACCCGCATGCAGATGTGCGACGTGGTGAACCAGCATGGCCTGCGCCACGCGCACATGGTGAACATCGAGAAGAAGATCATGCTCGAGGGCATGCGGGCCGACTTTCAGCAGGTTGACGACCTGACTCTTCGCGTCATGAACATCGTCAAGGAGGCGCGTCAGATTCGTGCGGTTACCCCGGCGGGAACGGACATCCGTGCCGACCTCACACCCAATTACCGGTGGATCAAAACCAGTGGAATCATCAGCCGTGAAAAGTGGGGCAACCTGCCCGGAGGAGAAACGTTCACCTCTCCCCTCGATGTGAACGGCACATTCGTTGTGGATGGGGTTGTGGGCGATTACCTATGCGCCAAATTCGGTGATCTCAAGGCTACGCCGCTGACGCTCGAGGTACGCGGGAATCGGCTACGATCCGCCAAGTGCGACAATCCAGAGCTGAAGAAAGAGTTCTGGGAATACACGCACCGGGACGAAAACAGCGATCGCGTGGGGGAGTTTGCGATCGGCACGAACCTCGCCGTGCATGAGGTGGTCGGCAACATTCTTCAGGACGAGAAAATACCTGGAATCCATATGGCTTTCGGAGACCCGTATGGCCGGCACACTGGAGCGACTTGGAGTTCCACCACTCACATCGATGTTGTGGGCCGTGAGTTCGATATCTGGGCGGATGACCACCAGATTATGAGTGGCGGCAAGTTTCTGGTGTAAACGAACCCTGAGTTAGGCGACGACCGCGTGATCCCTGAACTCCGGAAGTCCTTTAATGATCGATGGTCGCCTGAAAAGTATGAGTCACTACTCGGAGGCATCGCTGCTCGCGCCGGAACGAGCGTGCCTTTCCGGTGCAGTGAAACGCCGGTGTTTCTCCCGCCGGACCTACTGTCCACAACTGTTCGGTACGGCCGCGAACTGTACGGGCAATTAGCCGAAAATCCCGATTACCGAGCGGCTTCCGACGTTGCCATCCCGAACCAGTTCCGCGTCCCAAACGAGCCGGAGCATCCGTTGTTTGTGCAAGCCGATTTCGGACTGGTGCGCGACAGTAACGACAAGCTCGAGCCCAAGCTTGTCGAGATCCAGGGCTTCCCGTCCATCTATGCGTTCCAGTTTGCACTTGGCGAGGCCTATCGTGAAGCGTACAAACTTGATGAGTTCGAGGGCGGTCCGATTTCTCATTTACTGGACGGGCTAAGCTCGGACAGCTTCACGGAATTGTTGGCGCGCGTTATTGTCGGCGAACACGAACCACAAGAAGTGGTCCTGCTCGAGATCGATCCGTACGAGCAGAAAACGCTGCCAGATTTCCTGCTGACCCAGCAAATGCTTGGGATCCGCATCGCCTCCCTGACGGAGGTGAAGCGCAAAGGCCGCGAGTTGTTTCTGGACGGGAAGCCGATCCGCAGAATCTACAATCGTGTGATTGCCGACGAACTCGTGGCGAAGAAGATTCAATCGCCATTTGATTTCCGCGACGATCTGGATGTCGAGTGGGCCGGGCACCCGAACTGGTTTTTCCGCCTGAGCAAGTTCTCAATTCCGTGGTTCAGACACCCGAGCGTGCCCCGAACCTGGTTTCTCCACGAATTCCGAGAGCTTCCTGATGATCTCTCGCAGTATGTCCTGAAGCCACTGTTCTCTTTTGCGGGGCAAGGCGTAATCATCGGGCCCACTCAGGCCCAAATCGATGCAATCCCACCGTCCGAGCGCGCCCACTACATTCTGCAGGAGAAAATGGATTTCATCCCTACGGTGAACACCCCTGCCGGCGCGACCAAAGTGGAGATTCGCGTCATGTACATACACCATCGCGGCGAAATGCGAGCCGTTACGACGGTCATCCGGACAGGCAGAGGCAAGATGATGGGCGTCGATTTCAACAAGAATCTCGACTGGGTTGGGGCGTCCGCGGGTTTCTATCTTTCCAGCGCATTGGCGGGTCCCTGACACGGCCCGTAATCAATATCGTGCTTCCCGCATCAGACTTCTGAACAAGATACAGGTAATACTCACATGCCAACCGATCCCCGAGCAGGAAAACCCGCCGACCCCTCTTCGCTGGTGAATCTTCCTCGTCTGACGACCAGCTACTACGTCCTGAAGCCAGATCCGTCGCAAAGCACGCAGCGGGTCGCGTTCGGCACCTCCGGCCATCGCGGATCGTCATTTCACTCAGGATTCAACGAAGACCACATTCTGGCGATTACTCAATCGATCTGCCGCTATCGCCAAGAGCAGCTCACAACGGGGCCGCTGTTTCTCGGGATGGATACGCATGCCTTATCCGAACCCGCTTTTGCCAGCGCCCTCGAGGTGCTTGCGGCCAACGGAATCGAAGTGATGATCGATAGTGAGGGCGGTTATACGCCGACGCCTGCGCTTTCACACGCAATCCTCAAATACAACCTGGGCCGAAAGAGTGAGTTTGCGGACGGGATCGTAATCACGCCGTCGCACAACCCTCCTGAAGATGGCGGCTTCAAATACAATCCGCCGAGTGGTGGACCGGCCGATACGACAGCCACGAAGTGGATTGAAAACGAGGCAAAT
>Ga0308176_10001092_pt1 | contig 17007 bp, 11 predicted proteins | sample PhyCR2_3_FD_203890 | JGI IMG/M metagenome (GOLD analysis project Ga0308176, IMG submission 203890) | Soil microbial communities from UC Gill Tract Community Farm, Albany, California, United States - DLSLS.C.R2 | ecosystem: Environmental > Terrestrial > Soil > Agricultural land | place: USA...
TGATTTAAGCCCGGGACGGAAGCACGTGATACGGCCCTGCGTATCCGTGAATGGCACAAACGGATCCCATCGCAAGCCGGCGCTGACTGCCAGATGTGAACCGAGTTTAAACGTGTCCTGGACGAACAGGCTGCCCATACTGCCTCTTCGATTCGCGTATTCCCCGCCGCCCTGAAGGAAGCGGTCCAAATACCCCAGCACGAAATCAGCGCGGGGGTCGCCCGAATAATTGGTTCCCCGGAAGCGGAAGTCGCCGTTCTGCCGGTAGCTGTTCCTGGCGTCGAAACTGCTTCGGAGAAAGTCGCCACCGATGGCAAGTTCGTGGCCACCCTTTACCCAGTGAATGCTATCCGCGATTTGCCACGTCCCTCGGTCATAATCTCCAGGATGGCCGGTGCTTATGGAAAAATATCCGCTTACGGAGACAATGATTTCGGGAGGCGTGGAGTGAGCTAAGCCATTCACACCCAGGCTGGCGAGGTCATACGGAGCGCCGCTCAGCACCTGCGAGCCGTTGTGAGCGTACGAAAATATGAAGCTGTTCAATAGGTTCGGGCCGAAATTGATTGTGTGACCGAACGCCGCGGTCTGGCTCGGCAAGTTCGTCCCGCGGGTCGATGCTAATAGGTTTGTCCCGTTCGAGATTGGCGAGTTGTAGTAATCCGTGTAGAAGTACCGTGCATACATGCGCTGGCTGCCCGTCAGATAGTCGACGCGCCCGAGATATTGATTTTCGTGCTGTTTGACAGCGCGATCAAAGAAGACAAGACCATCGCCCTGGGACGACAACGGCAGAGCATCGAGCAGCCTCCTGCTTACTGGATCGAATGCGCTCACAGGGATGCGATTCCCGGGGTACGCAGCGCCACTAAACGGATTCTTCAATGCCCTGCTGACGCTCGAGAAATCACCCGAGCGCTGCGCCGCAGTCAGCACAGTGGCTGAGTTTCCCGAAGAGATATTGCGCAGCTGCGTTCCTTGGTACGTCCCGAAGAAGAAAAGTCTGTTTTTGATGATTGCGCCACCCACACTCCCTCCAAATTGATTGCGCTTCAATTGATCGGTGGCTGACGCGAAGTAATTGCGGGCATTCAGTGAACCGTTTCGGAAGAACTCGAAGAGGCTGCCATGCAGTTCGTTTGTACCAGATTTCGTTACTACGTTGACGACTGCGCCGGATCCACGCCCGTATTCTGCGCTGAAGCTATTTGTCTGGACACTGAATTCTTCCACGGCATCCGGGTTAGGGAAGGGATTGTTAACGTTCGTGTACGTGTCCTGGTTGCTGCCGCCATCCAGGTTGTAACTTACGGTATCCGCCCTACCTCCGTTCGCCGAAATGGAAACAGAACTGGGGTAAGTCACCGTCTGCCTGGTATCTCCCACACCGCCGGCATTTCCGGCCGCTAAATCCACCGCGCCCGGCGCCAAGAGGATCAGCGAGGCTGCGTTGCGCCCATCCAAGGGAAGCTCAATAATCTTTTGCTGCTTGATCACCTCGCTCAATGCGCCAGACCTCGTCTCGATCATCTCTGCGCTTGTAGTTACCTGGACCGATTCGGTGACCGATCCGATTTGCAGCTGTACTGGGACGCTCGATGTCTGATCAGCATCGACCTCGATCCCCAACTGTTCCGACCGCCGGAAGCCACTGACTTCAGTGATAAGGGTGTACTTCCCGACAGGTACAAGCGTGAACACGTAGCTGCCATCGCTCGAGCTTTGGATCTGGCGCGTCCAGTTCGTTTGTGAGTTGACGAGCGTCAGCTTTGCAGAGGCGATGCCCGAACCGCTCGGATCATTAATCGATCCGGCAACCGTACCGGTCGGCTCGGCAGCTACACCTAGCAGCGCACCGATAAAAAGCAAAGTAAGCGAAAGGCGCAGAGTCATATACGCTCCAATCAGACAGACTTTGAAAGGTCGCTTCCCCCACGAGGGTTGGAGGCCCACATCAAAGCTGTTAGGTTGCAGTTAACCACATCTGTTTCAGGTCTGCAAGAAAAATATCTGAAGACCGTGAAATAAATCTTCCGCTCACACTGACGGGCTGTTACTATCAATCCACCGTAGTGTTGTCGCGCTGAAGAGGTTGGCAATCCCGAAACTAATCTGAAATTGATGACGGACCTATCGGCAGTTCGAAACTTAGCCCACACAGACCTACCGGACGCGCTCGAACTGTCGAAGCTGGCGGGGTGGAACCAGACCGAAGCAGATTGGCGCCGTCTTCTTACGCTTGCGCCCGATGGCTGTTTCTGCATCGAAGGGGAAGGCCGGGTCGTAGCGACGGCAACCCTGGTCGCATACCAACGTGATTGCGCCTGGGTCGGCATGGTGCTTACACATCCGAACTGGCGCAGTCGCGGCTTCGCTCGCAGGCTGGTCGGACACACGCTGGGCATGGCGGCCTCTTTGGGCATCGGGCGGGTAAAGCTCGATGCCACGGCTCACGGGCAAGATTTGTATGCGTCGTTCGGATTTACGGCGGAGCAGGAGGTTGAGCGTTGGGAGCGGCCCGGGATTTCGGCCCCGAATGAATCTTCGGAGAACTACGCGTCAAGCCTTGATGAAGCGGCATACGGTTACAGCCGCGCAGACTTGCTGGCGTCATTAAATCCGGGAGCGCGCCCGACTGCGCGTGCGAACGCTTATGCGCTGACACGCCCGGGCCTGATCCGCTCGTACCTCGGGCCTTGCATTGCCGAAGATCTCGAGAGCGCGACGCAGCTACTCACTCCCATTCTGAATGCCGTATCCGGAAGTGGATGGTTCTGGGATGTCCTGGTAGAGAACCGGTATGCCATGGCTCTTGCCTCTGCTCTGGGCTTCAGACCGGCTCGCAAGCTGGTCCGTATGAGTCTCGGTCCGCCTCTTAGGGAACGGGAAGAGAAAATATATGCTTTGGCAGGCTTCGAATTCGGATGATTAAAGACGAGGATGAACTCGAGGAGGCGCTATCCCGGCCGACTACGGCGGACATTGAGGCGGCCGGCGAACTGAGCGGAGACCTTCTGATTCTCGGTGTTGGCGGAAAGATGGGTCCCAGCTTCGCGAGGCTTGCGCGGCGCGCGCTGGATGCGGCTGGGTCGCGGCACCGGGTAATCGGAGTTGCGCGTTTCTCGGACGCTCGTGTCGAAGCCGGGCTACAGCACGACGGGATTGAAACCGTCGCGTCTGACTTGCTGGAACCGGGGGCACTCTCACGGCTTCCTGACGCGCCTAATGTCGTGTTTATGGCCGCGAAGAAGTTCGGCACGACGGGCGCCGAAGGCTCTACCTGGGCCATGAACACATTCCTGCCCGGGCTCGTTGCAGAACGATATCGCGCAGCGCGCATCGTCGCGTTCTCAAGCGGTAATGTGTACCCGCTCGTACCCATTTCCAGCGGAGGTGCAACGGAAGACACACCGCTTGCTCCGATTGGAGAATACGCCCAATCTGTTGTCGGGCGGGAGCGCCTGTTCGAGTACGGTTCAGCGCAATGGGGCACGAAGGTGGTGCTTCTTAGGCTCAACTATGCCGTCGAACTCCGGTATGGAGTAATGGTTGACATCGCTTGCGCCGTTTACAAACGCTGCCCGATCGACTTGGCAATGGGCATGGTCAACGTCATCTGGCAGCGAGATGCCAACTCGGTTTGCCTACGCTCGTTCGCGCATTGTCAGGCACCTCCATTGCGGTTGAACGTCACTGGTCCTGAGATGTTGTCGGTACGCTACATCGCGGAGCAGTTTGGGAAAGAGTTTGGTATCGAGCCTGTGTTCAAGGGCGAAGAATCTTCCAGCGCTCTATTGAATAACTCTTCACGCGCAATCGAACTCTTCGGTTATCCGACCGTAGGACTTTTGGAATTGCTGGACTGGATCGCTGATTGGATTCGCAATGGAGGCGCGCTTCTGAACAAAGCGACGGGCTTCCAGATGCGCGAGGGCAAATTCTAGTGGATATCAGAACCCGATTATTGAAGGGAGGCGTCATACCCGCGCATCCGCTTGCGCTGACGGCCGAGCGGAAGCTGGATGAACGGCGGCAGCGGGCATTGACACGCTACTACAGTGCGGCACAGGCAAGCGGAGTTGCCGTCGGCGTGCACACAACGCAGTTTGAAATCCGAAAGGCCGGCCTGTTCGAGCCCATATTGGAGCTTGCATTCGACGAGATTCGCCGGTCGCGTGAGCACGATCGAGAGTTCACGGCAATTGCCGGTGTATGCGGCCGGACGACTCAAGCGCTCGGCGAAGCTGAATTTGCCCGATCTTTCGGTTATGACGCAGCGCTTCTCAGCCTTGGAGCTATGGCCTCTGCTTCAACGGAGGAGCTGATTGAACATTGCAAAGCGGTGGCAGCCGTTATTCCCGTAATTGGATTCTATCTGCAGCCGGCCGTGGGTGGGCGAGTGCTGCCGTTTGAGTTCTGGACGCGTCTGGCAGAGATTCCAAACGTAGTTGCAATTAAAATCGCGCCATTCAACCGCTATCAAACTCTGGATGTGGTTCGGGCGATCGCCTCAGCGGGACGCAGCTCTGAGATCGCCCTATACACAGGGAATGACGACAACATCGTCGTTGATCTTCTAACGAAATTCAACTTCGGCAAGACTTCTGCGCGGATAGTTGGCGGGCTGCTTGGGCATTGGGCCGTGTGGACTCGTTCCGCGGTGCTGCTGTTCCGTCAACTTGCGGAAGCAGGCGATCGTATCGAATCAGAGCTACTGACCTTAGCCCAGCAGGTCACAGACATGAACGCCGCAATTTTCGATCCGGCCAACAACTTCAGGGGCTGCATTCCCGGTATTCACGAAGTACTGCGTCGCCAAGGATTACTTGCGGGCCGCTGGTGCCTGGACCCTGAAGAGGAGCTTTCGCCCGGACAGTCCGAAGAGATCGACCGTGTCTGCCAGGTGTACCCTCGACTATCGAAGCCAGACGATGATCTAATTAGCGAAAATCTGAGCCGATGGCTAGCCTAGAGTCGCGGATTGCCGACATTCGGGATGGCTGGCGCTGCCGGGCTGTTCAAGGCCGAATGTTGAGCCTTCAGAACGTTACGCCGACCAGAATCTGCGCTTGATTGCTGTTCGTCCGGATGATATTACTGAAAGCATTTGAGAGTTGGTTCGAGCCCCAGTGTGTGTAACGGATTTCGGGGCTGACATGCACAGGCCCCAATTTGAACTGAAGGCCACCACCAAGCACGAATCCTACACCCGTCGAACTGGGAACAGATTGGTTGCTCGATGATCCGGTGAGAAACGGGCCGACGTTGCCAAAATCCGACAGGTGGCGAACGGACACACCAGCTCCGACAAATGGAGCAATGGCCCCACCTCCTAAACTGAGCCGAGCCAAAACGGGGAACTCCCACGAACTTGCACTAGCCGAGATGCCCGCGCTTGAGCTAGAGGAATTCTGACTGATCGATAGATGCGTAAATAGAGCATCCGCCGCAACCGATAGTCCGAGCGGCAGTCTGATCCCGAGGGTCGGTCCGATAACGTAGTTGTCCGTTGAGGACGATACGCTTCCCCCTGTTTGCACGGTCTGAATGACATCGTTCAGCGGAACACCCCCTCGCACGCCGATGATGATCGGACTTTCTGCCCAACAGATCGGGGCAAGGACAGCAAGCAAGAATAAGCGAGTTTTCATGTTAACTGCAGGACGGCCATACTCGGAGATTCGTTTCGATTTGCGGTACTGACGAATCCATTTCGGTTGGCGCGATGGCTTGCGAGCAGGATCAAATCGAGATTCGGATAGCCCGGGCAGTTCTCGTCTTTCTAGTAAATATTCGGAGCGGAAAATACTGAAATCCAGCCATAGCGTGACAGCGCTCTGGTACTTAGCATGGAATCAGTGATGAGATCATGCGCGTCCGTTGGGTTATAGCGGGACTGGCCGTTCTTTCCATTCCCCTCGCTTCGTGTTTGAAGCCAGGCTCTGCGGAAACCAATGCCCCCACGGACGATAGTGCTCCGACAGTAGCAGTGGAAAAGGCCGCGCGCGCTGATCTTTCCCGTTCCTTAACGTTGACGGCAGAGTTCATTCCCTTCCAGGAAGTGGAGGTGATGTCGAAAGTTGCCGGTTACATCAAGAAGATAAACGTTGATATCGGAGATCGCGTGCACACAGGTCAGGTGCTCGCGATTCTCGAAGTTCCGGAAATGAATGATGACCTGGCAAAAGCTGCTGCAGGCGTCCAGAGGAGCGAAGCCGAGGTTAAGCGGGCGCAAGGTGACTTAGAGCGCGCACAAGCATCCCACGAAATCGCCCATCTCGCTTACGAACGGCTGCAAGGCGTGGCGAAGACAAGACCCGGACTTGTAGCTCAGCAGGAAATCGATGATGCAAGGGGCAAGGATCTGGCTTCAGAGGCACAGATTACGGCTGCTCAGTCGACCCTCCAGGCTAACCAGCAGCAGACGGCTGTAAACCGTGCTGAGCAGGCCAGGTATAAGACCATGTACAACTACACCAGCGTCGTTGCCCCTTTCGATGGTGTGGTCACCAGGCGGTACGGGAACACCGGCACCATGATCCAAGCCGGCACTAGCTCGCAATCACAGGCTATGCCCGTCGTGAGGCTTTCTCAGAACAGTCTGCTCCGCCTGATGCTCCCTGTGCCTGAATCGGCTGTCTCGCGTATCCGTATAGGTCAGCAGGTCCAAGTGAAGGTTCCCTCGCTGGAAAGCCGTTCGTTTACGGGGAAGGTAGCGCGGTTCACGAATAAGGTAACAACAGCCACTCGGACCATGGAAACGGAAGTAGATGTTCCGAATCCAAAGCTGATTCTCATCCCTGGCATGTACGCCAGCGTCGACTTACGGCTGGAGAATCGGCCCGGAGTTCTCTCGATACCTGTGGCGGCCGCCGATGCGACTGGTGCTGAGCCCCGCGTGTTCAAGGTAACTGCCGAAAACACGATCGACGTGGTTCCGGTCAGATTGGGACTCGAGACCTCCAACCGCGTTGAGGTCTTATCAGGCCTGAAGGAAGGAGATGCCGTCGTCGTTGGGGCACGCGCCGGCCTCAAGCCTGGAGACCGGGTGAAACCGCAGATAGTTTCGATAGGCGCGGTTAAAGCAGAGTCGTAATGTCTAAGTTCGCGATAAAGAACCCGTACTTCATCGTTGTCATCTGCTTAGTCATAGCCGTGGTCGGCGGTGCGGCCGTGTTCCGCATGCCAGTGGATATGTTTCCCTCCATGAACATACCGGTTGTTGCGGTGGCGACCTTTTACAACGGCATGCCGCCGCAGCAGATTGAGAGAAACATCACCTTACCCTTCGAGCGTTTCTTTACGCTGGGCAGCGGCATCGATCACATCGAATCAAGGTCGCTCACCGGCGTTAGCGTCATAAAAGTCTATTTTCAGCCCGGAACAGATCCGAATGCTGCAGTCACTACGGTTTCTAACCTAGCAATGGCACAGCTGCGGCGGTTGCCTCCAGGCACTCTGCCGCCGGTCGTATTGAAGATGGATGCGTCCAGTCAGCCCGTCTGCCTGGTCACTTTTAAGGGACAAGGCTTAAACGAGACGCAGCTTCGCGATCAGGCCCAGTTCAACGTTCGCAACCAGCTCGCGAGTGTTCCGGGGGCATCAGTTCCGCAGCCGTTTGGCGGTCGCTACAGGCAGATCATGGTGTACGCCGACCCGACCAAGCTTGAGGCTTACCAGATGAGCCCGATGGATCTGGTACGAACGATCAACGATTCCAATCTCATCCTCCCGGCAGGCGATATAAAGCTCGGGCCACTCGACTACAGCATCTACACCAATGCCCAGGTCAGCACGATCGCAGATCTAACGAACATGCCCATCAAGACGGTGGGAGTGAACCCGGTACGGGTCGGCGATGTTGCGAAGGCGGAAGACTCGTTCCAGATTCAGACAAACGTCGTTCGTGTCGACAATCAGCGCTCCGTTTACGTTCCTGTGCTGAAGCAAGGTGGAGACACAAACACCATTGCCGTCGTAAATGGAGTCCGGGCAACGATTCAACACCTGTTCGATATCCCGAAGCAACTTGTTACCAATGTCGTTTTCGACCAGTCCCGGTTCGTGAAAACGGCTATTCAAACCCTTCTGCACGAAGGCGGGATGGGGCTCTTTCTGACCTCGTTGATGATTTTGATCTTCCTGGGCAGCTTCCGGGCCACGTTAGCTGTGTTCTTCTCTATTCCGCTATCTGCTCTCGCCACGTTCATCATTCTTCAATTGGGCGGAAGCTCCATCAACAGCATGGTCCTGGGTGGATTGGCTCTGGCCTTTTCACGACTGATTGACAATTCCGTCGTCGTCCTTGAGAACATTTTCCGGCATCTCGAACTCGGGGAAAGCCCCGAACGTGCGGCGCAGAAAGGCGGCAGCGAAGTTGCGCTGCCGGTCTTGGCCGCTACGCTGACGACTGTCATCGTCTTCTTTCCAGTTACGTTTCTATACGGCGTAAGTAAGTTTCTGTTCTCCGCCCTTGCGCTTGCCGTTGTGATCTCGCTATTTGCTTCCTACGCGGTGGCCATGACGGTAGTGCCTCTCTTTTGCGCTCGCTTTATCAAGCATTCAGGAGCGCAACACACCCCGGCCGCCGAGCAGGATTTGACTTACACGGCTCCCCGGTCGTCCGGATACGGTGCTCGGTTCAATGCCTGGTTCAATCGTCATTTCGAACGATTCCTGACCCTTTATGACAGTGCTGTCGAACAGGTTCTCAAGCGACCTAAGCTGACACTGGTTGCGTTTGGCATCTTCTTTCTCGTTTCGTTAGCCTTTTACCCGTTGCTCGGAATGTCCTTCTTCCCCAGGACCGACGCGGGTCAGTTCCAAGTCAATCTAAAGGCCCCTCCGGGCACGCGAATCGATATCACGGAAGCGGAAGTGAAGCGAGTCGAAGATATGATCCGAAAGACCGTCACGCCTGCTGATTTCGGGATGATCGTATCGAACATCGGTTCTGTGCCCGATTTTTCCGCTATTTACTCTCAAAACTCTGGCGTGCACACGGCTACGGTACAAGTCGCATTAACGGATGGACACGAGATAGGCAGTTATGAGTACATGGCGAGGGTCAAACGCAACCTCCAACGTCAGTTCCCGGAACTGACAGCATTCTTTCAGAGCGGTGGCATTGTGGATGCGGTGCTGAACAGTGGCATGCCGGCGCCCATCGATGTCCAGGTTGCCGGGTCGGATATGAAAGCGGCCTACCAGACCGCCGTCGACTTTCAGCGCCAGATTGCCAAAATGCCCGGAGTCGCGGATGCTTACATTCCTCAGGATATTGACTATCCGGCTCTACAGTTGAATATCGATCGCACCCGGGCAGCCGAACTTGGTCTCACTCAGAAGGAAGTGGTCGACAACGTCATCACGGCCCTGACCTCAAACATGATGATCGCTCCCAGTTACTGGGTCGATCCGAAAAACGGCAACAACTATCTGCTGACAGTGCAGTACCCGAGCCAAACGATCCAGTCTCTCGCCGACTTGCGATCCATTCCCTTGCGCGGACCCAACGTTCGCGATTCCACGCGCTTGGACATGGTCAGTTCGATCAAGCGCTTTGGGTCACCAACGGAACTCGATCATTACCAGATCCGGCGCACTATAGACGTGTATGTCCGGCCGCTAGGGGAAGATCTGAGCCGCATTGCAGGCAGTATCGATCGCTTGACCTCTCAAACCAAACTGCCGGAAGGTGTGAATGTGACACTGCGCGGACTAGTGCAAGCCATGCGCACGTCGTTCAAGAGCTTCGGGCTTGGCCTGATTCTGGCCGTTGTACTGCTTTATCTCGTTCTTGTCGCCCAGTTCAGATCATTCTCCGACCCCTTCATTATCATGCTCGCCCTGCCTCCCGGTATCTCAGGCGTGATTGTCACGCTCTTGCTTAGCAAAACAGCTCTGAATGTGATGTCGCTGATGGGGATCGTTATGCTGGCCGGCATTGCGCTATCCAACAGTATCCTGATTGTCGAGTTCGCCCACCACCTGTTAAAGGAAGGCAAGGGAGTGGCGGATGCTATTGCGATCTCATGCCGGGTTCGTCTGCGTCCAGTGCTGATGACGTCGCTCGCCACCATCATCGGTCTCCTGCCCATGGCACTAAAACTTGGTGAAGGCAGCGAATCCTACGCGCCTCTCGCGCGTGCCCTCCTCGGCGGATTGACCCTTTCGGTAGTGTTCACGGTGTTCCTGGTGCCCGCCGGATTTTACCTTCTTTACCGCAATCGCGGCTTTGAACATGCTACTGTCGAGGCCCAGGCGTGATTGCTCGACCCTGGTTTCTGTTTCTAGTCGTAGCTGTTGGTCTCTTTGCACAGGCAGGGACGCCAACGCCAGTACCGGGTGCGCCGCAGGCATCAATCCCCCGCCCTTCGTCACCCGCGGCGGGTGCAATGAAGTTGACCTTGGCCGAGGCAGAGCAGATTGCTCTGAAGAACAACCCGCAAATCGCGCAAGCGCAGTTCGAAGCGAGGGCATATGAAGAAATCACCCGGGAATTTCGCGCCGCCTACTTCCCGACACTCGAGGGCGACATCACGGCCGTTGGTGCAGACTCGGGAAGCCGACTGGCAGCCGGAGCTCTGAATAATCCAGTCGTTTACAACCGCCTTGGCACGGGCGTCATACTGAATGAACTCTTGTCTGACTTCGGTCGGACGGGCAATCTCACCCAATCTGCGCGCTTGCGCGCCCAAGGTCAGCAGCAAGCGGTCAATTACGCAAAGTCTGACATTTTGCTTCGAACGGATGCCGCGTATCTGGGCGTGTTGCGGAGCCGCGCGTTGAGAGGAGTCGCACAAGAGACAGTCAAGGCGAGGCAGGACGTAGCAGATCAGGTGACCGCGCTTTTCCAAAGCAAACTCAGATCATCTCTTGATCTCAGTGTTGCGAACGTTAACGTTGCAGATGCAAAGCTTCTGCTTTCCGACGCCGAGAATGACTTACGTTCCTCCGAGGCACAACTCGCCAGGCAACTCGCTCTGCCCGGAGGCATCAGATTTGACCTGGTCGATCCCGCCACTCCGCCCGCTCCGCTTCCAGAACCGGAGTCACTGATCCAGTCCGCCATGGAAAAGCGCCCCGATCTGGTCCAGCGCCGCTTCAATCTCGAAGCGCAACGCAAGTTTGCACGAGCCGAAGAGCTGCTGACACGCCCGAGCATCGGATTGACGGGAGCCGCCGGGTACGTACCAGCTGCTGATGCGGCAATACCGGGCACGTATGGAGCGGTTGGCGTCAACGTGAGAATCCCGGTCTTCAATGGCGGCTTGTTCCGCGCCCGGAAATTCGAGGCCGAATCTCGAGCAGCGGCCGCGGAGAAAGGTGTTCAGGATCTTGAGTTGCAAATCCAGAGGGATGTCAGGACCGCGTGGTTAAGCGCCAGGAATGCATTCGAACGGCTCGATCTCACGCAACAGCTCTTGGACCAGGCCAAACTGTCACTCGACCTGGCGCAAGCACGCTACAATCTGGGACTTTCGCCTATCGTTGAGCTGAGCCAATCTCAATTGCAATATACATCGGCTGAACTGGCTCGAGCTCGAGCTGAATACGACTACACGGCTCAGGTCAGCATTCTGAACTTCCAGACGGGACAGACGCCCTGATTGAGCTCTATGTGGCCACTTGTTTCGCATACCGGTTCCAAACACACAGGGCTCCCTTGCGAGGTACTGGCATTGCTCCGTAGCCCGCGGGATCGAGAGGCCGTTAGCGATTGTGCCCAGGCAATCGGTTGGAAATTGAAGCTATTGGAGACGGTTGATCAGGCCCTCTCCGTTGCCGCTTCCGAAGCGGTGGCTCTCATCATCGTAGACCGCGATCTCTCGGAGCACGACTGGCGCACCTCGGTGCAAAGTTTGGCGAATACGGTGAGCACTCCTTGCGTGCTACTGGCTTCGTCTGTAGTAGATCCCTACCTTTTTCAGGAACTCGTTAAGAATGGGGGCTTCGATGTCATCCCCAAACCCATTGAAAGCAAGGAACTGGCGCGCCTGGGCCGGCTGGCGTTTACGTACTGGCGAAATCAGCACACCAGCATAGCTAGTGGATGATGCCCTTCCTCATCGCATAAAGGATCAGTTCGGCGATCGAGTTTACGTTTAGCTTGCGCATGATGTTGGCCCGATGAGTGTCTATCGTGTGCGCGCTGAGATTCAGATCAGCTGCGATCTCCTTGGCTGTTCTTCCCTCGGCCATCAACTGCAACAGTTCCCGTTCCCTCGCGGTCAGCAATTCATAGCTGTCCTCTACGCCCCGTTGGCGAATCTCACGAATATAATCCTGCACGAGCATGTTGCTGATCGCGGGAGAAAAGAACGGTTTGCCCGTCATGACATGGCGAACAGCGGCGATCAGATCACTCTCGGCAGAATCCTTAAGTAAGTAGCCCTTGACGCCTGCTTTCAGAGCCCGCAAGACGTAGCTCTCGTCCGAATGCATGCTGAGAACGACAACGGCCGTCCTTGGTCTCGAGGCCGTAATGCGAGCGGCCGCATCGATCCCGTTCAGAACCGGCATCGCAACATCCATAACAACCACATCAGGCGAGATTGCTTCTACTAGCTGAATGGCCGCTCGTCCATCGGCCGCTTCGCCGACCACCACAAAGTCGGCTTCTCTTTCGAGGAGAAGCTTGAGCCCGCTCCGCATAACCGTATGATCGTCGGCCAATAATATTCGAATTTGTTTAGGAACGGCCATGTACGTGAACTTGGCTATCTAGGCTGGTCAGGGTTAGGCAAATTGATGAAAAGCAATGTTCCAGTGCCCTCTTCTGAATCGATGGAAAACGTACCACCGAGGCGACGAACGCGTTCCTCTATCCCAAGTAATCCTAGTCCGCGGTTCTTTGGAGGGAAGCCACGCCCGTCATCTTGAATCGAGAGGGACAGATGATGAGGAGTGTATTGCAGTTGAATCCGGACGTTCCCTGCACCAGCGTGCCGAACCGCGTTATAGAGACCTTCCTGAACGATCCGATAGATAGAAGTTTTGTACTCATCCGGCAGATTCTCGGGGACAGTATCGGCGACGACGCTCACCCGCATACCTGAGCTGCGGGATGTCTCTCTGGCTTGCCACTCGAGGGCGGGCACGAGCCCGAGATCGTCCAGCATGGACGGCCGCAATAGGAGTGACATGTTCCTGACGAGCGAGACGCACCTTTCCGCGATCTTCCTGATAACCCCGATCTGTTCGCGAATACTCGGTTCAGCATTCACAGGCACAGCTTTGTTCAGGTTTCCAATGCCCAGCAACAGTGCCGACAACGCCTGGCCGATTTCGTCGTGCAGTTCCCGTGAAATACGACGGCGCTCCTCTTCCTGCGCATCCACCAGCTTGGTCGAGAGACGTTGTGCTTCTTGTCGAGCCTGCTCCGCTTCGCGATAGCGTTGCCGGGCCTCCTGCTCCAGTTTGAAAATTCGCTGCATGCTAAACGCGGCCAGCATCAAGCCAACAAGAAGCGTCAGAACGCACAAAACAATCAGCCTGGCTCTGAAGGCTTCGAACAAGCGGCTGATCAGAACGTTGCCGGCTTCGAGTTGGCGTTGGTTCACTTCGCCTACCCGGCCGGCGATGTTGATCATGATTGTTCTACGCGGTAGAACCTCCTCTCTCATGAAAGCCCGCCCACGTACCCTTCGCTGCTCGGCATTCCATTCGAGTGCGGGCTCCAGGGTGCCGAAATAGGCGGAGATCTCTTTAGTCAACGCCTCAAAAACACCCGATTCCTCCGGCCGCAGGATCGCGCGGTATCTTCCAATGGCCTGCTCGATCCGTCTCCTCGCTCGGGAGAAGTCATTGCGGTAGCTTTCCGCTTGCTGATTTTCGTTCTCAAGGAGGAAGTCCCTGACGTAGGTGCCCGAGAGATAGATGTCCGAACGAAGTTGCTCGAGGACGCGAGCGCGTTGGAGGTAATCGTTCCGGATCCGATCGTTTTCCACCTCCACCCGACTGACCACTGAAAGGGCACTTATGGCAACAAAGCTGAGCAGCGTGAGTAGGCCGCCGAAGCCGATCCATAAGAAAAGGCGCATCCCGCGGGCACTGGCGGTTCTCACGGGTCCACGGGGGAGGCGTCCTACCATGAGGGGCCGCGCACGCTTCCGGCGTGACAAGCTGTATTCCGTTGCGGGATGAGACCCATCCATTGTCCAGACGCAGTTTCGGACGGGAATGCTTCTTCGGGCGCGCTGATTGCGCTGGCACAATAGCGTCGCCGGGCTTCGATCCGTCCACGCGTTCTTCCTCGAGCAGCGCCGCCAAACCGCGCGACGTAATGCATTAGCAGTCGCCTGCAACGGAAAGTCACCGCTGCCTAGGGAACTTCGCCCCCCGCTTTCGAGTCGCACAGAAGCACGCCCTCTACCCGGCCGGCGTGTGCAGGGATGAATGTAGGGACATCCGCTCCAGCTCGAAACGAGTGTCCAGCGTCGAAGACGAAACTGACAAGTTTCGGATCCGCGTTTTCGATCAGGCAGTGAATCTTGAGCTCGCTGCTCTGAAACTCGAGAGCGTGATTGTGGTATGCCACGACAGACCTCTTCGAACGGAGACTTCGCCGGCAGAGTTCAAACCCGGTACCTTGTCTGCCAGGTCGGTGTTCGATTCGCAAGGTGATCCACTGAGGATCACATATTGAGCACCAAGCCTGGCGCCCAAGCCGACCACTTTCGAGTACAACGTCTCAGGTTGTTCGGCACGCGCTCCAAGATACGGATGGACAATACTCTGATAGTCCGATTCCTAGTACGATAGTGACTTCCAATCATGTTCATTCAAAGTGAGGCAGAGCGATACGACGCCGTGGTTGTGGGATCAGGCGCGACCGGCGGTTGGGCGGCCAAACGGCTGACCGAAGCGGGCATGAAAGTCGCAATGCTGGAAGCAGGAAGGCGCATTCCGCCAACTGAGTTCACTGAACATGAGCCGCCTTGGAAGCTGGCGTACCTGGGCCATTCGCCGCTCGTCTCTGCGACACGCCCTATTCAAAGCACATGCCCGTCTTGCACTGAATACAACTACAAATGGTTCGTCAACGATCACGAGAATCCATATACGCAGGAGAAGCCGTTTACCTGGATTCGCATGCGCGTCCTCGGCGGACGATCGTTGAGTTGGGGACGCCAGGCGTATCGGATGGGCAATCTCGATTTCAAGGCGGCTTCGCGCGACGGTTACGGCGATGATTGGCCGATCAGCTACGAAGATCTCGCGCCATATTACGATCTGGTCGAGAGCTACATCGGGGTCAGCGGGAGTTCAGAGGGGCTGGCGCAACTTCCCGACGGGCAGTTCCTGCCACCCATGGAGTTCACGTGTGGCGAAAAAGTCTTCAAGCGACAAGTGGAGCGCCAGTTTGGCCGTCGGGTCACAATCGGTCGGGCAGCCATCCTGACGAAGCCACACAACGGCCGGCCCGCGTGTCACTATTGCGGCCCATGCCATCGCGGTTGCACTACCAAATCTTATTTCAACAGTCCAGCGACCACGCTTGCCGACGCGCAAAGAACCGGTCGTCTGACAATCCTGACGGAGTCAGTTGCCGCTCGTGTGCTGATGAAAGACGGCAAGGCGGACGGGATCGAGTACATCGACGCAAATAACAGGACGCTTCACAACGTATTCGGAAAGCTCATCGTTCTGTGTGCTTCGTCGCTCGAGTCAGTTCGTTTGCTCTTGAATTCGGGCATTTGTAACTCGAGCGGCGTGTTGGGCCAGTACATTTTGGACAACATGTTCCGTGGTGGAGCCGATGGCTTCATACCGGCTGGAGAGCCATCGCCCTGGAATGGCGCTCCGGCCAGGCCGAACGGTATCTATATTCCACGATTTCGAAACATCAAAGAGAAGGAAACGAACGGATTCATTCGCGGTTACGGTTACCAGGGTGGTTGCACGCCCACGTTTGACTTCTCTGCTCCGGGATTTGGTGTGTCGTTTAAGGAGGGTGTCCGCAAAGGTGCGTGGGGAATGCGGTTGAACCTTTACACGGAGTGCCTGGCCCGCAAAGAGAACCGGGTTGCCATCGACCATTCACGCTCGGATGCGTGGGGCGTCCCCATCCTGAAGATGAACATGGCCTGGAGCGACAACGAGCTCAAGATGTTCGCCGACGCGCAGCACGAAGCCATGGAGATGTTGAAAGCTGCCGGAGCCGAGAGCATGAAGCTCTATGACGAGCGCTCAAAGCCGGGCGCGGGTATCCATGAGACTGGCGGCGCGCGCATGGGAGACAACGGTCGGACCAGCGTGCTGAACCGCTTCAACCAGGCGCATGACGTGAAGAACCTATTCGTCACCGACGGCGCGTGCTTTGTCTCGAACGGATGTCAGAATCCAACGCTCACGATGATGGCGATTACAGTTCGCGCCTGTGATTACATCGTCCATGAGTACGCCAAACAGATCGCATGAACCCTAGAACAACAGAGCTTCGCGTTGCGCTGTTGGGACAAGGATTCATGGGGAAGGCTCACTCGAACGCCTTCGCCCAGGTGAGCCGCTTCTTCGACACACCTTACAAACTGCGCATGCAAGTACTCTGCGGCAGAGATTCTGCAAGTTTGGCAGCGAACGCGTCTGCGTGGGGCTGGGAAGAGACTGCGAGCGACTGGCGAGCCGTAGTCGACCGCTCGGATATCGACATCATTGATATCGCTCTTCCGAACCACATGCACCGCGATGTAGCGATAGCTTCTCTCAAGGCCGGCAAAATTGTGTTTTGTGAGAAGCCACTCGCAAATACAGCCGAGCACGCGAGAGAGATGGTAGCGGCTGCACAGGGCCTGCGCACCATGGTGTGGTTCAACTATCGTCGTGTCCCGGCCGTCGCGTACGCAAGTGAGCTCATCCAGGGAGGCCACATCGGTCAGGTATTTCATTACCGCGGCATGTACCAGCAGCAATGGGGACCTGACAAGTCGCGGCCGGTGACCTGGAAGATGGATCCGGAACAAGCGGGCCACGGAGTCATCGGGGATCTACTCTCGCACTCTG
>Ga0308176_10001093_pt1 | contig 17004 bp, 11 predicted proteins | sample PhyCR2_3_FD_203890 | JGI IMG/M metagenome (GOLD analysis project Ga0308176, IMG submission 203890) | Soil microbial communities from UC Gill Tract Community Farm, Albany, California, United States - DLSLS.C.R2 | ecosystem: Environmental > Terrestrial > Soil > Agricultural land | place: USA...
CCATAGCAAATCGCAGGAAATGTTATCCTCAATTCGAGTAAATTCCGCGATTAATTATCCAGGAATTCCGCACATCGGGCGCGTCCCACAGGCGCGATGGAATGTGCCGCATCCAGTATTATTGATTTCTTAACGGAGGAACGCTATCAAGAAAAAAAATATTCCCTCGATTTTGAGCCAGGAATAAGTCTATATGGATGTGCTGGTTTTGCAAGAGGGATAAGAGAAACAACGGAGAAGAAAAAGAGGACAAGGAGATTACGAACAGAATTTCAAGTGCATGAGAAGGGATACGATGAACACATTGCCCAACATTCCATGCCTCGCAACTGTTATGAGGACGACGGCATAGTGAGCGAGTGCCTAATGCGTCTTCTGGCCTGCTTTTTTATATTGTCCACACCCCCTCAGCGAAGTAATATGTCAGCCGGCCATTACCCGATTGGTAATGTATCCAAGGGCCTCTTCCACCTGGTCGATGAGAATGAGGCATAGCTCGCCAGCTTTCAGGTTATTGAAGGCTGCATCGATAGCCACAAACTCACCCCGGATCTCCTTGACCTCCCTGGCGCGCTTTGCGTTTTCCAGACCTTGCCGCAACAGGCTGAGTACTTCGCCGTCGGCCCGGCCCCGCTGGCATTGATCCTGATACAGCACTACCTCGTCAAATGCATCGCCCAGTATTGCTGTCTGCTGACGGATGTCATCGTCGCGCCGATCGCCAGCTCCACTGATAACTACAGACCGCCGCTTGGCTGGCATGCTGTCGATGGCATGCACCAGGGCACGGATCGCATCGGCGTTATGGCCGTAATCGGCGATAAGCGTAGCGCCTCGATGGCTGAAGAGATTGAAGCGACCCGGTGCAGTTTGCGTATCGCTGACGAAGTTCGCCAAACCGGCACGAATGGTTTCCCAACCGAGGCCAAGCGCCCAGCCCGCTCCAATGGCCGCCATAGCGTTTTCAATCTGAAACGCGATCGTTCCATTCTGCGTCACGGGCACGGCAGCCAAAGGAATACGATGCTCGATGCCCGCTTCCGCAGCGACGATCGACCCATCATCAAGATAAATGACCCGCTTGCGCTGGGCGCGATGTTTCATTATTACAGGATTGTTCGGGTGGCGCGCAAAAAATGTCACAGAACCCGGACAATAAGCTGCCATCCCTGCTACCAGGGGATCGGCCGCATTGAGCACCGCCATGCCGCTACCCGGCGTAACATTTTGCACAATGACACGTTTGACCGCCGTCAAATCCTCTACTGTATTGATGTAGGAAAGGCCGAGGTGATCGCCTCCGCCGATATTGGTTACCACGGCAACATCACAACAGTCGAAGCCCAATCCTTCGCGAATGATGCCCCCACGCGCAGTCTCAAACACCGCAGCATCTGCATCGGGGTGAAGCAACACCTTCTTCGCGCTTTTGGGACCGCTGCAATCGCCCGTATCGATACGCTGGCCAGCCACATAGACGCCATCCGTGCTGGTCATACCGACCCGCAGACCTTGACTATTGAAGATACTGGCAATCAATCGCACCGTTGTAGTTTTACCGTTGGTGCCACTCACTGCAACCACGGGAATTCGCGCATTGCCGCTATCCCTGAACATATTGGCAATAATCGCCTCTCCCACCTCGCGTCCTTTACCGAATGACGGCTGTAAATGCATGCGAAGACCCGGCGCTGCATTTATTTCGAGAATGGCGCCTTGTCCCTCCAAGGGCTCGGATATGCTCTTACAGACGACATCAACCCCGCATACATCAAGGCCGACCATCTCCGCTGCAGCTTCGACCCGCGCCGCCAGCTCTGGATGAACTTCATCAGTTACATCGGTGGCCGTGCCTCCGGTGGATAGATTGGCATTATTGCGCAGGAAAACTCTCATACTTGTAGGAGGTATCGATTCCGCCGTCAACCCCTGGGTTGCCAGGTGAGCGAGGGCAATTTCATCAAAGCTGATCCTGGTCAGAGCGTTGGCGTGCCCTTCGCCGCGTCTGGGATCGCTGTTGACCTGCTCCACCAGTTGAAAAACGCTGGATACGCCATCACCCGTTACTTGGGGCGGGTCGCGGCGTGCGGCAGCGATCAGCTTATTTCCGATCACCAGCATGCGGTAGTCTTGACCAGGAATATATTGTTCCACCAGAACCTCGCCGCTGATCTCGGCTGCCAACCTGTATGCCGTTTCAACCTGCTCGCGCCCCGCCAGGTTTACGCCTACACCTTTTCCCTGATTGCCGTCCCGCGGCTTCACAACAATTGGACCGCCTATCTCACAAGCTGCCATCCATGCATCTTCCGCGTTTATTACCGGCCTGCCCCCGGGGACAGGTATACCTGCGGCACTTAGCAATAGCCGGGTCAATTCCTTGTCCTGGGCAATCGATTCAGCAACCGCGCCGGTCAGGTCCGTTTCCGCTGCCAGGACGCGGCGTTGCCGGTTACCCCAGCCAAACTGAACCATGCTTCCGTCAGTCAGCCTGCGGAAGGGAATACCGCGATCCACAGCGGCACGGACAATTGCACCCGTACTCGGCCCCAGGCGTATGTCCTCATTCAATTCGCGCAGGCGGCCCACCGCATCTATTGCATTGAAGGAGGTATTCTCGATCGCAGCGCAGCATAAGGATTGTGAGAGTTCAATAGCGAGCTGGCCTACCGCTTCTTCGCTATACTCGACAATGATTTGATAGACGTCCTCTTCCAGCGTCTGAATGGTTTTACTGAAAGTTACCGGGCAGCCCGCCGTAATCTGAAGACACAGCGCGGCACGTTCAACCGCGTGCGCCAGGGTCATGGCTCCATAATCTCGCCCCCGCTCAGGCAAGGAGATTTGCGGAAACAAGTCCTGCAGGCGTTCGAAAAAATCTGGAACATTATCTGTAAAGGGTTCGGGCTTGTTACAGGAAACAATAGCTTGTATAGCCGTATGACAACTCCACAAGTTTGGACCGCGCAACGCGCGGATGCGTGATACTTCCATTAATATTCTCCTAGTAATTCGGGCCCGCTATTTCAGGCTCAGCATGAGGGCGTCCTACTCCCGCGCCTTTACCGGCCGAATTCTTGTTGAAATCCTGCAAACCTTCGATTCCGTTGCGGATAAGATCAGGTTCCATGCCGAAGGCCCAAGCCACAGCTACCGCCGCAAGAACATTTTCGACCTGCCGAATCCCAGTCCGGTTATTGATTGATGTAATATCAGGCAATCTGGCCAATGGCAGTTCACCAGGACCGCTGACAAGGCAAATTTCCCTCCCGCGCAGAATTACTGCACGATTGCCTGGTGCTGAACCTGTGAGCGACGGCCGCGACCGATGCTGCGCAATGAGGGAAAGGTCGGGATTGGAGCTAAAATAAATGACTTCGCCATCGCACAGCGCGGCCATATCCGCAAGGATTGGTTCACCGGCATTCAGAACGGCAGTGCCTGAGGGGAGCACCACATCCACCTGGGTGCGCAATATATCGAAAACCTGTTTTGGTGTTTCAATATCGTGGCGGCCAAAATGATCGGGCAAGTCAACATTTGTAATGACTCCGACCTGGCAGCGATCGTATGCCAGCCCCTCACACAGAATGCTATCGGCGCCGTTTTCCAAAATCGCGGCTTCGATCGAACGGTTTATTAAAATGCGATTGGCTGCCTTCCAGTTGGCATGGTCGCCTTTATAGACCAGCCTGCGATTCAGATAATACCCATCGCTACAGGCAAGCCCGGTATGCTTGCCTGATAGCGCAAGCAAGTAGTCAACCATTTGCGCAACGGCGGTCTTACCGCAAGTTCCCGAAATTCCTATGACAGGAATTCGACCACCATCATGGTTGGGAAAGAGATGATTGACGATAGCTTCGCCTACTGGCCGAGGTTTCCCCACCGCAGGCCTGATGTGCATCAAAAGGCTGGGCCCCGCATTGACCTCAACAATGGCGCCCCCCTGTTCCTCCAGCGGCCTTGAAATATCGCCGGCAACAAGATCGATGCCGGCAATATCCAAGCCGACAATACGTGCTGCCAGCGAGGCAGCAGCAGCGATAGCAGGATGCACCTCATCGGTAACATCGAAAGCATGGTTACCGTTGCGCTGAATAAGAACCTGGAAGCCCGCTGGAGGTATGGACTTGCTGGTGAAACCTTGACGGGCGATTTCCATCCTTGCTGCACTGTCCAGGCTGATCACATTGAGTGGATGATCTTCAGTGGCACCCCGGCGCGGGTCCGAATTGATCTGGAGCTTGATGAGCCTTGCAATTGTTGACTTGCCATCGCCCATTACCGACACAGAATCACCGCGGCTCGCGGCAACCAGGCGGCCGCCGACAACCAGGAGCCGATGCTCGGTACCCGGAATATAACGTTCGACCAACACGCCGGTGCCTTCTTCCAGGGCTACCTGGTAGGCCGACTCGATCTCTTCCCGCGTGTCAAGTTCAATGAATACGCCCCGCCCATGGTTGCCATCACAAGGCTTGACGACAACCGGCAGGCCGATTTCCTCAGCACCCTGCCAGGCGTCCTCGGCGCTGGTGACGATACGACCTTCCGGGACAGGAACTCCGCAAGAGCGCAGCAGCGACTTTGTCAAGTCCTTGTCGCGCGAAATGGTTTCGGCAATTGCTGGCGTGCGGTCGGTTTCAGCCGTCCAGATACGCTGGCTGCGATTGCCGTAACCGAGCTGTACCAGGTTGCCTTTGGCCAACAGGCGGGTCGCGGGGATATTCCGGCTGGCGGCAGCCTCGACAATACAGGCGGTCGACGGCCCCAGCCAGAGCGAATCGACCATGACGCGCAGGCGTTCAATTGCCTTTGCAACTTCGTATGGTTCATGCCGATACCGTGGGTCTTCCATTGCCGCAAGCACAAGCTCGCGCGCCTCAAACAGCGCGCTTCTTCCGATGTCTTCGTGCCAGGCGCTGACTACAACTTTATATACACCCCGGACCGAAGTTTCCCTTGCTTTGCCAAAACCGGCAGGTATGCCTGCCAACGTTTGCAATTCGAGTGTTACATGCTCGAGAATGTGGCCGGGCCAGGTTCCCTCCTTTACCCGACGCAAAAAGCCACCGCGCTCACCGTAACTGCAGCGGTGTTCTACGAGAGATGGAAGCCATGATGAGAGCTGTTCGTAAAAACCGGGAATGATATTGGAAGGAAAATCCTCAAGCTCTCCGATATCGACGATTGCCTGAAGAACCGGCTGATAACACCAGATGTTTGGGCCATTCAGATATCGCATCTCCAGGAATTTGATATCTCGCCGTTTTTCCTCCACGTTGGCATCGTTGGTATTCGTGCATGTCTGCATAAAGATGTGCAAGAGTGGTTGAAGTTGGACTAACGCTGTTCACATACATCGGTTTACAGCTTCACAAATTAAATTACCCTGGCTATTATCTTGCCGAGTGAAACCGGTTCAGCGCAGCTCCCACCTTTTCTCATCCCGAAGATTTTCCGCACAACCATCCTCGTCCCCGCCGAGCTCAGGAATATAACGGCTACTGCCTCCTGGCCGCGCTACTCTACCTGGCCCGAAATCTGATGGAGGAATAAATACGAAGCAGGTCCTATGCCAGATGTAATAAACTTTAATATTCATCAGGTTGTCCGCACGGTGGTGCAGTTCCGTCCGGCAAACCCCAGGTGCAAGTGTCGCTGTTCGTCGACAGGTATTTTCCGAATTGGTATAACATGCTGATTTTAGTGTAATCTTTTCTGTCTCCGGGCAGCGACATGGGACACAGCGATAGAGAAATCATGAGCTGTTCCCGCATTCCCAAATCAGTTCGATGGTGTTTAGCGGGATGCCGAATTGAAAGCTCAGCGGCAGAATGCTGGACGCTGCTGAGCCGAGCCGTCAACTGGAACGAGGCAGGACCTGCAATCACTTGGCGAGCGATAGTACCCCGCTGGGAAGTGATGTTTAAAGCAGTACCATTTGGTGGCTGCCGATCAAATCCTAAAGGAAGCGATCCAGGATTTTCCGGCTGTGGGGATCGAGGGCAAAGCGATCATGGATGAGGAAGTTGATACCGTGACTATCTGCAATCAACAAAGCGGGAGAGGAGAGGCGGCGAATATCTTCCTCTCCCTTGAGAGTAAATGTTGTCTCCCCCCGGTCGGTCTCCACTTGCCAGACGCATGGCGTAGCAAAACTTGATACGCCACGAATATGCTTGATCTCGGGAACGAATTCCCGGCTAGCGAGGTCGGCTTCGATGAGCTTGCGCAATTCATCCGGCAAGTCGCTCAACTGGTCTATCCAGGACAACTCATGCCCATGTGGATCAATCAGTGAAATACCTCGATCCGGTGAGGTAATCGGAAAAGCACGCACCGGAACGACGCCTTCCTGCATCTTTCCATCGGCGCCTGTAAACACGAGACGTCCGAAGGAATCGCGGTGCAGCAGAAACTTAGCCTTGTTATTATTCATGTTTGTTCACGCCCGCCTGCCGCTTTATGGTCGGCTATCGGCCGGCGCCTCAGGTCATCCTCGATATCGACGTTGCGCGCCTGGGCCTGATACAGTTGGTAATACTCGCCTTCCCGCGCCATGAGCTCATCATGGCTGCCGGTTTCCACGACGTTTCCGCGGTCCATCACGATCAGCCGGTTGGCATCGCGCAGGGTGGATAGCCGGTGGGCAATGGCAATAGTGGTGCGACCGCGCACCAGGTTTTCCAGTGCCTTCTGAATTTCTTTCTCGGTGGTGGTATCGACAGAAGAGGTGGCTTCGTCGAGGATGAGGATGCGGGGGTTGATCAGCAGCGCGCGTGCAATCGATATGCGTTGGCGCTCTCCCCCCGAGAGAGCCTGCCCACGCTCGCCGACCAGAGAATCGTACCCATGCTGCAGGCGTAGAATAAACTCATGGGCATGAGCAGCGCGAGCAGCCGCAACGATTTCCTCCAGCTTCGCATCGGGTTTACCGTAAGCGATGTTCTCGGCGATTGTGCCGAAAAACAGGAAGGGCTCCTGAAGAACCAATCCGATGTGCTTGCGGTATTCGACTATGGGTAATGAGCGAATGTCTACCCCATCCAGCAGGATGGCCCCTTCGCTGACGTCGTAGAAACGACAGATCAGGTTGACCAGAGTGCTCTTGCCGGATCCGCTGTGGCCCACAAGCCCAACCATTTCTCCCGGTTCGATACGAATGTTTACATCACGGAGCACGCTACGGGTGGCGTATCTGAATCCTACGCCTCGCAGCTCGATGCGGCCCTCAACCACTGGCAGATGCACGGGGTGCGCCGGCTCCGGAACACTTGAAATGTGATCAAGAATATCGAAAATACGTTTTGTACCGGCTGCAGCCTTTTGTGTGAACGAAACAATGCGGCTCATCGAATCCAGCCGTAAATAGAAACGGCTGATGTAGGCGAGAAAGGCAGTAAGCACACCCACTGTAATCTCGTCTTTCGATACCTGCCAGATACCAAAAACCCAGACTACGAGTAACCCGATCTCGGTGAGCAATGTCACTGTCGGGGTGAACAAAGACCACACCTTGTTTACCCGGTCGTTAACTTCCAGGTTACGATCGTTTGCTGCACGAAAGCGTGTCGCTTCGCGCTTCTCCTGTGCAAACGCCTTGACAACCCGCATGCCCGGAATTGTATCGGCAAGAACGCTGGTCACCTCTGCCCAGACGCGATCGACTTTCTCAAATCCGGTACGCAGCCTGTCGCGTACAAGGTGTATCAGCCATGCGATGATCGGCAGCGGGAGCAGAGTCACGAGCGCCAGTGAAGGATGAATCGAGACGAGAATAATCACCGTCATAACGATCATCAGCACATCGGTTGCGAAGTCGAGCAGATGCAGCGAAATAAAAACATTGATGCGATCGGTTTCCGAACCGATGCGCGCCATCAGGTCGCCAGTGCGTTTGCCGCCAAAATAGGCGTGGGACAGCTTGAGCAGATGCTGGTAGGTGGCGGTTCTCAGATCGGCGCCGATGCGCTCGGAAACCAGGGCCAGCATATATGTTCGGGCCCATCCCAGCACCCACGCCAGAAGCGCTGCGCCAAGGAGGCCGGCCAGATAGAATACGACGAGATCGGTATCGATCGGTTTACCATTCTGATAGGGGATGAGAACGTTATCCATCAGTGGCATGGTTAAATACGGCGGCACCATTGTGGCGCCCGTACTGCCCAGTGTCAGGAGGAAACCGGCAAGCAGGCGGCCTTTGTAGGGCTTGGCGAAACGCCATAAGCGGAACAGTGTCCATGTTGAGGGGGGGGTAGCGGCTTCGCTGCTGCATGCCGCACATTCTTCCTGGCCCGGGGGTAGCGGAGCATCGAGCACGCTGTGGCATTTGGGACACGAAGAGAGAATAGGCGCGGGAGATGGCTCTCCGGTGAGCTGGTGGTTGAGCTGCTGGGTGAAATGCTCGATCAGACGGCCAACCAGCACGTCATTACCGAGTGTGTAACGCCAGCGGGCAAGCAGGGAATTCTCATCAAGAAGCTCGAGGCTGCCTACACCCGAATGGTCGTAGCGCACAAGCTGCAATCCCGGCCGGTAAAACCAGCCTTGCCAGACGCCTTCCTTCTCCGTTGCTGCAAGCAATCGCTTGTTCGTAACCGCGATAAATCCGGCTGTGAAATAGAGCTGAGCGCTTAGATCGGTTTCAAACCAGGCCAGCACCTTCTCTTCATTGAACAATTGTGGTTCAACGCGGGAAACCCACGCGGGAGGAATCGTGACGGATGAAGCGCCGTCGGGCAAAGCGATCGTGGAAGGAATCAAGGAAAGCCTGGAGTTCTGCATCGCCACAGGGTAGAGAAACAAAAGGACCGTTGGCCAGAGGTGATCGATATCATGCGATCAGGCTGCCATTGTGCCTGCTGGCGAATTACGGAAGCCATCTCGAGTTTTCGGGCAGGAGGTAATTATGCTTTATAAATAATATTGGCGCATTTCCCTTCCGCGCCCGCTTCATTGGCTGTGTGCGCGCCAAGTACGGCGCCTATGGTTACCGCGATCAATCCCGCCAACGTGAGCAAGGACATGGGCTCGTCGAGCAGAAGCACCGCTGCCACCGCTGAAATACCGGGTACAAAAGCCATCTGCAAAGCCACAGTGTGGGGGCCAAGACGGCTTATGGCAAAGCTATAGAGCAACATCGATATAAACACGACCAGCACACCCTGATAGAGAGCTTGTGCGGCAATTTCGCTCAGGGGCGCCTGCGTGAGCCTGCTGGGCAGGAAAAGCCACCAGACTGGTAGATATACGAGGGCGCTTCCCAGGGTAGTGGTTACGGTTGCGGCGAGCGGCCGAACGGAATAATGGCCGAGCAGCAGCGTAAACACGGCCCATGATGATGAGCCGCATAAAAAAAGAAGATCGCCGGTTATTTGCATACGGGTAAGGGAGCCGCGTGAAAAGGAATCGGCAGCGGTCAGCAGGATGCCGGCAAAGACGGCAACAAGTGCAGCGCGGTAGGCCGGCAGGGGTTTCTGACCAAACCATAGCCATGCGATAACCGCAGTCGCAAAAGGCAGGGTACCGGGCAGAAGAACGGAAGCATGAGCGGCCGGCGACATGCGAAATGCGGCATACACGGTAATAGCGTAGCCTATTCCGCCGAAAAATGAAAATAGCGCAACGACCTTGAGTGGGGGCAGGACTATCCGCGGCAGAAAAAAGACCGCAATTAGCGCGCCCGCGCCGAAACGCAGTGTCGCGATATCCCAACTGGTGAGGGTGCCTGTACCGCTATGGCGCGTAAGGAGGATGAAACCGGTCCAGATGCCTATAATGACAGCGACTGCAATCCACCCATTACGTGCATGGCCTGCTGCATTCATAAATCAGGCCGGAACGAGCCTGAACTTCGACTGAAAGCTATTCCCTGCCTTGCTTCTCTGATACTTTCCAATGCCGCTTCAATGACTTGGCGCGGAGCACCTATATTCATGCGCATGAAGCCGCTGCCCTCTTCCCCGAACAACATGCCGGGACTCATGCCTACACCCGCTTTATGAACGAAAAAATTCCTGAGCTGGGCGTCATTAACCCCTAACTCGCTTTTCAGCAGGCGGCAGTCGAGCCAGAGGAGATAAGTGCCCTCGGGTTCGATAAGACGTATCTCCGGGAGATAGGCGGTCAGGTAATCACGAACCTGGTCCCGCGTTTTTTCCAGGTAAACCAGCAATTCATCCAGCCACACCTCGCCATCCCTGTAGGCTGCCTCAAACGCTACAATGCTGAAAGGATTGGATGCGCCGACATGCATGGCTTCGAATGTGCGGGTGAGTTTTTTTCGACATTCTGGATCGGGCACGATAAGAGCAGAAAGGTTGAGCCCGGGAATATTGAACGTCTTGCTGGGCGCGACGGCAGTAATGACGGGAGCATTTCCGGCATCCATTTGCGCCAACCTCGAAAGCACGTGATGTTTGTTTCCGGGGTAAACCAGGTCCGCATGAATTTCATCGGAAAAAATCACCAGGTCGTACTTTTTGGCGATTTGAAGAATACGCTCCAGCTCCGACCTGCTCCACACCCTGCCGACCGGGTTGTGCGGAGAACATAGCAGGAGCAGCCGGGCTTTCTCCGCACAGCGCTCCAGATGGTCAAAATCGACCGTATACCCGCTGTCTCCCAGGCAGAGTGGATTGGATATCAATTCCCTGCCAGTGCTGGTGACAGACGAAAAAAAGGGAAAATATACCGGCGGCTGCACGATGACCAGGGCGCCTTGCCCGGCAAATGCCATCACAGCCGCGTGCAGCGACGGCACTACACCGGGACACATGATAATCCAGTCCCGATGCACTTCCCAGCCATGACGCCGCCTCAGCCAGGTTATCAGTGCTTCATACAAGCTATCGGGATAAACCGTGTACCCATATACAGGATGGGTGGCGCGCTTCGTGAGCGCCTGGGTTACGGCCGGCGGTGCGGCGAAATCCATATCCGCTACCCACAGAGGGATAACATCCGCCGCGCCGAACATGGCCTCACGCCCGTCGTACTTGAGGCTGGAGGTACCTGCCCGATTGATTATCCTGTCGAAATCATAATGGCAGACCGGGTCTGCACTCAAGCAACTCTCTCCCAGATCGTCACTTCCGATAGCGTATGCTGGAACTTGCGCCGTGTTTCGCGAATGACGAATGGCACTTCCCTTGGGCCTTGAATCAGTTTGAAATGACTGCCCAGGATCTCTTTCAGGCCATCCAGCGTCCCATAGCTTTCTCCGTCACGCTTGAATCCGCCAATCCATGCTTCCCGTTTGGTGTGCTCTTCCAGCCAGGTATACGGTGAAGCAATCAATAAAACGCCCCCGAGGTTAAGCCGCTCATGGATAGACGTCAGCAGCTTGGCCGGATCATAAAGGCGATCGATCAGATTGGCTGCAAGGATGAGGTCATAACCTGTAAAGAGAGGTTTCAGATTACATGCATCACCCTGATAGAACACAACCTTGTGCTTGACGCCATCCAGACCAAGACCCGCCAGCGTACGCTCCCTGTAAAAAACAAGATCACCTTCATCCGCCAAGGTATAGCGCAACACCCCCTGCGCAGCGAGCTGGGCCCCCTGCCCTATGAAGCGGGCGGAAAAATCGATACCGGTTACTTCGTCAAACTGACGCGCCAGCTCGAAAGTCGCGCGTCCGGAAGCGCAGCCAAGGTCGAGTGCTTTCCGTCGGGGTTTTCCTTCTGCGGCAGCGATAGCCAGTTCAGCCAGTGCCTTGGGAAAGCTTGGCACATCAAAATAGTTCTCGCCATAATGAAATTCAGCGTACTCGGAGAGTAACTTGTCAGTTTCATAGTGAGAGTCATGCTGGACGGCAGGCGTATCGCTAACCACGTAGCGAAACCCTGCGTGCTGAAAGAAATGGCGCCTGAAAGCATAGCGGGCGCCCTTCAGTGACTCGTTGCCGCAGGAAATCCAAGAGCCGCCCTTGATAAGGTTATGCCGGCCATCGAAAGTGGGCGTGGTAAAGTCATCGTAATGCGAATGGGTATCGAAACCTTCAAAGGGATAGATAGGTGTTTCTGTCCACTGCCAGACATTGCCCACTACGTCGTAGAATTCGCCATTAGGAAATTCGCTTACCGGGCAGCTCGATGCAAAATAATCAAGGTGAATATTAGCTCCAGCCTGCCTGCCTTGTGGGACTTCAGACAGCCCGGCAGCGTCATGGATGCGGTACCACTCGTCCTCCGTCGGCAACCTGAACGGTTGGCCGGTTGTGGCTGCCTTCCAGTTGCAAAAGGCTTTTGCTTCATGATAATTCACTTCCACCGGCCAATCCCAGGGCATAGGGGTTTCCTCGGTCATCAGCCGCAATCCCCACTGGGCGCCCTGCCTGATCCAGAATGTAGGATGTTCCGCAAGCGTATGACATCGCCAGGCACGGCCTTCCGCCTCCCAGAAACTTTCTGTGCCATACCCGTTGGCCTCCACAAACGCAAGAAACTCCTGGTTGCTTACGAGGTATTTGCTGGCCTGAAAAGCAGGAACTTCGGCCACATGACTGCCATATTCATTATCCCATCCATAAGTCGAATCGATTTTCTTCTTGCCGAGGTGCACGTCCCCAGCACTTACATCGATCAGTTGGTTCTGGGGAGCTGGCCCGGACTTGCGGCAGGGCTGCCAGGCGGAGTGGTTCCTTACGTATTCAAGTTGGTGCTGCCGAATGAGCACGGATGAGGTTTCCAGATGGATGCGCTCATGCTCAATCCCCATCATGATTGTCCACCACGGACTATCCCAACCAATCGGCAGGCTGAGCGGCGTTTCGCTGATAAGCCGGTCCACCGTATTGCGTACCGTTTTGCGGTATGCACGCACCTCCTCGACCGATGGCCAGTCGTAATGAGCGGTATCCAGGTCATCCCAGCTCATTTCGTCGACGCCCACCGCAAACATGGATTCCATTTTAGGATTGATTCTTTCAGTTATGAGGCCCGCAAGCATCAGCTTGTTGGTAAAAAAAGTCGATGTATGGCCCAGGTAGAAGATCAATGGGTGGCGCAACGAAATCGGCTTTTTGAAATAGGCCTCCTCGCCATGCAACGTCTCGAAGAGTTGCTCGTAGCGATCAAGCGTGGCATGAAAATAGCGGCGTATCTCTTCACGTTTTGCCTCGACATTGTCACCTGAAAGATCAGGCGTTCTGGGAAAAAGCCGTTTTGGCAACGCATGCAACTTTGAATCTTCAGAAGCAGATTGGAGCGGCACTATAATTTTTCGTGCGTCATTCAAATTCATATTCAACCTCGGATACGAGTTGTCCCAATAAAATTAAACGAAGTGTAACACCTGATACACTGCCTCTGTAAATTGGAAAATCAAATAACACCTTTGCTAATAGGGGCTTAGAACGCATGAGCGCGTCGATCGAAGAGCCGGAGTAAGCATAATGAAGTCCAGACGCGTCAAGCCGGTGCACAAAATTAATGGGAAGTTTCAAGTTTCCCACGGTTCCCATGAATCGGTTCCCGTGAATCGGCTCCGTTCGGCGGGCTGCCGGCAAGAGAGACGGTCGTTCAGATTGACCCTGTGCTAATGACAAGGAATGTTTGGTTATACCGTTCGCGGATTCGAACATTTTCGCATTCGATTGCAATGATGGGAGCGAGTTCCATTCTTATGCGTTTATCTTGCGTCTCACTCCACGCCGATGTTCCTACATACGAGGAATTTTTCAGCTAATAGCTCAGGTGGACATCGAAGTCCCATTGGTGCGATTATAGGAAAGCCAAACATTTATCCGGACTTCTGCTTATCGTGATAAAACGACAGTTTTCATTTACAGACACTGGAACACGAGTTCCGCAAGATGGGATGGTTCGTAAACAAACGCTAACGATCGGCAGAAATACAAGTGCTCCGCTGGCTATCCCAGGAGCCTGGTGAAGCTTACTGGTGATTCAACAGGATTCAGGGGAAGCAGTAATGTCACTTGATGGCAAGACGTTGGGGCTTGCACTCTCGGGAGGAGGCTATCGCGCCGCCCTGTTCGGTCTCGGCTCGCTCTGGTGTCTTAATGAGTCGGGCCTCCTGGGCAAGCTGGACCGGATTACCAGCGTCTCGGGCGGTTCGATCCTGATGGGGGTACTGGCCCATCGCTGGCAGGAACTCCGGTTTAATAATGGGCGGGCAGACAATTTTGAAGAAGTCGTTGCCGAGCCGGTCAGAGCTTTCTGCGGAAAGACAATCGACATTGGCGCAAGTCTCATTGGCATGCTGACACCCTTCAAAACAGCAGGGGAATTTCTGGCAGACCGGTATGAGGAGGAGCTTTTTGGCGATTCCATGGTCAAGGACATTCCGATTGCCAACGGAAGCGGAAACCCGAAGTTTATCTTCTATGTGACCAATATGCAGACAGGCCGGAGCTTTCGGTTTCAGCAGGATATGGTCGCGGACTACATGCTCGGTATGTCTCATACCACAAATGTCCCTCTGGCTGTTGCAATCGCAGCTTCAAGCGCCTTTCCTCCGATCTTTTCTCCAGTCATACTCAGGACCGATCCAACCGCCTGGACTGGAGGAAGCAAGCTGCCGAATCTGGATATGCTGCGTAAGCGCATAGTGCTGGCGGACGGTGGGATCTACGATAACATGGGACTCGAATCCCTCATCGATAACGTCGATATCGCCCTTGTCAGCGATGCTGGAGCGCCATTCGAGGTGGACGAGAATCCGGCCGAGGATGACATCTTTCAATTGAGCCGTGTGCACGACATCCTCACCGATCAGACACGTGCATTGCGCAAACGCTGGCTCATCTCGGAGTTTGAGGCCGAGCGGAAACGGGGAGCCTATTGGGGCATCGGAACGTCAATAAGCGCCTATAACTCAACGTACCGTATGACCAGTGATTCGGCGGTTAGTGATTCCCTGGAGCGCGTGCCGACACGGCTCAGCAGTTTCGCCCCCGATCGACAAGGTCACCTCATCAATTGGGGCTACGCACTCTGTGATGTATCGCTTCGTGTCCGCGCTGGTCTGCAACTACCCGAGGCGGCTTCGCTGCCGGTACCGGAGTGGCCTCTTTGACCTCTTCGGGCAACCGATTGAACCCGGAAACAAAATAGCCTGCTCGCGAAACTCTTGAGAATGATCCGGAGAATGATGATGGCCTCGTGAATTGACAGAAATTGCTAATTCAGATCAAAACCATGTGCAGGATGGAAGCTCGAAAATTCACTCATGAGGATCAATTGGAAGAATCAGAGTTCTGTGATCGACGTATTGCAGGAGACGGCGTAGATCTTCATGTCGTAACTGCCGGGATCGGGCCTCCGGTCATCCTTCTTCATGGTTTTCCCGAGAATTGGCGCTCATGGCGGCGCCAAATACCCGAGCTGGTCTCCGCAGGTTTCTCGGTATGGGTTCCAGACCTACGCGGTTATAATCGCTCCGGCATACCGACAGAGCAAGCCGCATACCGGCTTGATCATCTTGTGGCGGATGTGGCTGACCTGGTAACCGCAACCGGCCATCCCCGCGCTCATATTGTTGGGCATGACTGGGGTGGGATCATCGCATGGTCGTTCGCGCAACGCTGCCCGGAATTGGTGGACAAGCTTGCCATCCTCAATGCTCCCCATATGAAAATTTATCTCCAAAAGGTGAAGTATCCTCGGCAGATGCTCAAGAGCTGGTACATGCTCTTCTTTCTATTGCCGCGATTGCCCGAGCTCGCACTGGCAGCGAACAATTTCCGTGCCATCCGCCGAATGTTCCGTCTGGGTCCACTAAATAAAAAAGCATTTAGCAATCAGGATATTGAAGAGTATGTCGAGGCTCTTTCCCAGCCAGGTGCGCTCACCGCAGCTCTTAATTATTACCGTGCAAACCTGACCATGGCTAATGTGGGAAGGTTTTTACATCCCAAGCCAGTTAATGCAGAAACGCTTGTGATTTGGGGAGAGCGTGATCCCGCCCTTGGTATCGAGTTACTCGACGGATTGCATGAGATAGTGCCCCATGTTCAGATCCGCCGGATTCCCTGCTCCAGCCACTGGGTGCAAAATGAGGCACCGCAGGAAGTTAACCATGCGTTGATCGGTTTTCTCAAAGGTTAGCGCATCGGGGGTTAGCATCGGGCAATCCCCTCCTCCATGTCCTCGTGCATTCATTCCTTAAAGCAGACGTCGCGTCCTCAGCGCCGGAGAGATTCCTCAAAGGCGATGGTTTTTATTGCGGATTGGTCTATGCTTGAAATGAGCTTATAAAAAAACGTCAGCGGTCATGAATTTAAATGAATTTCACTATCCTTCACTATCCTATTCTCATCGTTAAAGGAACGATCATGAGACTCTACTTATTGTTGGCCTGTTTGGCGTTGAGTGCCTGCGTCGGGCTGCCGTCGGCTGTCAGGGATGTACCTGTAAAAGATGTATCCTACAGCGAGGCGAGCGAGCACCCGAACAGTTACAAGGATGTAGCGGTGCGGTGGGGCGGGGTCATCATCGATGTCGATAATGAGGAAAATGCCACCCTCGTGCAGGTATTGTCTTATCCGCTCAATTTTTACGGCCGCCCGGAGCTCACCAAACCCAGCGAGGGGCGTTTCGTTATTAAAAGTTCAGAATTTCTGGATCCAGCCGTTTATGCGAAGGATAGGGAAATAACCGTCGCGGGAGCGCTTGAGGGTGACATTCAACGCATGATAGGCAAAAAGGCTGTTCAACTGCCATTGCTGTCTTCCACAGCCGTTTATTTATGGCCCGTTTACCAAAACAGTCCCTATGGATATGGTTATGGAGGATACGGCTTCAGCCCGTTTTTCGGGTATGGAATGTATGGCAGTCCCTATTACTGGGGGGGATACTACAGACCCTATTGGTAAGAGAGAACCAGAACTATGTCCCCTCCGACGCGGTCTAGATAAGAAGTATTCGTTCGTTCTGTTCGTTCTTGTAGCTCGGTTAATGTAATCGCAGCCGGGAGCATATATCGGATTGCAACGAGGCCCTTAGGGAACCTCTGAATAAATCCCGCGCGGGC
>Ga0308176_10001094_pt1 | contig 17003 bp, 13 predicted proteins | sample PhyCR2_3_FD_203890 | JGI IMG/M metagenome (GOLD analysis project Ga0308176, IMG submission 203890) | Soil microbial communities from UC Gill Tract Community Farm, Albany, California, United States - DLSLS.C.R2 | ecosystem: Environmental > Terrestrial > Soil > Agricultural land | place: USA...
TTCAGCAGCCGGATGCGCCAACCCACTGGCCGCGCAGCCTTTCGCCCGAGTAGTATCGGCTCGCTGCAGGGGGATGTCCTATGGACGGTTCGAAAGCGACGGCGCGCACGTCAGTGCGTCCGGGCGGTTCCCCGTGCAGTACCGCATTTTCCAGACGAACGTTTTAAGGGGAACGCCCGATGGATATCGCCGAACTGCTCGCCTTCTCGGTGAAGAACAAGGCTTCGGATCTGCATCTTTCCGCCGGCCTGCCGCCGATGATCCGCGTGGACGGTGATGTCCGCCGCATCAACATTCCGGCGCTCGAACACAAGCAGGTGCATTCGCTGATCTACGACATCATGTCGGACAAGCAGCGGCGCGACTACGAAGAGTTCTTCGAGACCGACTTCTCGTTCGAGATCCCTGGCCTGGCGCGTTTTCGCGTCAACGCGTTCACCCAGAACCGTGGCGCCGGCGCGGTGTTCCGCACGATTCCGTCCGAGGTGCTCACGCTGGAGGATCTCGGCGCGCCGAAGATCTTCCGCGAACTGATCGAGCAGCCGCAGGGGCTGATCCTGGTCACCGGGCCGACCGGCTCGGGCAAGTCGACCACGCTGGCGGCGATGGTCGACCACATCAACAAGACCGAGTATGGCCACATGCTCACGGTCGAGGACCCGATCGAGTTCGTGCACACCTCGCAGAAGTGCCTGGTCAACCAGCGCGAGGTGCACCGCGACACGCACGGCTTCAACGAAGCGTTGCGCTCGGCGTTGCGCGAGGATCCCGATTACATCCTGGTCGGCGAGCTGCGCGACCTGGAGACCATCCGTCTGGCGCTGACCGCCGCGGAAACCGGCCATCTGGTGTTCGGCACCCTGCACACCAGTTCGGCCGCCAAGACGATCGATCGCATCATCGACGTGTTCCCCGCCGGCGAGAAGCCGATGGTGCGCTCGATGCTGTCCGAATCGCTGCGCGCGGTGATCTCGCAGTCACTGATGAAGAAGGTTGGCGGCGGCCGCATGGCGGCGCACGAGATCATGGTCGGCATTCCTGCGATCCGTAACCTGATTCGCGAAGACAAGGTCGCGCAGATGTATTCGGCGATCCAGACCGGTCAGCAGCACGGCATGCAGACGCTCGACCAGAACCTGCAGGACCTGGTCAAGCGTGGCCTGGTCGCGCGGCAGGAGGCGATCGGCTATGCCAAGAACAAGGACACGTTCAAGTGAGGCGGGGACAGGGGAACAGGGAACGGGGAATGTGCGGCGCACGGTATCCGGCAGCCTTGCGCTCCGTCCTGGCGTTTGATCGGAGCCCGCATCCCGGTCGTCCCTCGCTTCCCACATTCACCGTTCCCCGTTCCCTGTTCCCCGCTCCGGGAGGAGCCACGCCATGAGCGACTTCGACTTCACCTCCTTCCTCAAGCTGATGGTGCACAAGAAGGCATCGGACCTGTTCATCACCGCCGGCGTGGCGCCGTCGATGAAGCTGCAGGGACGCATCGTGCCGATCACGCAGAGCCCGCTGTCCGTGCAGCAGTCGCGCGACATGGTGCTCAACGTGATGACGCCCTCGCAGCGCGAGGAGTTCGAGAAGACCCACGAGTGCCAGTTCGCAATTTCGGCGCAGGGCGTGGGCCGCTTCCGCGTGTCGTGCTTCTACCAGCGCAACTGCGTCGGCATGGTGCTACGCCGGATCGAATCGAAGATTCCGACCATCGAGGAGCTCACGCTGCCGCCGGTGATCAAGCAGCTGGCGATGACCAAGCGCGGCATCATTATTTTCGTCGGCGGCACCGGTACCGGTAAATCGACTTCGCTGGCGTCGATGGTCGGTTACCGCAATCAGAACTCGACCGGCCACATCATCACGATCGAGGATCCGATCGAATACGTGCACAAGCACGAGGGCTGCATCATCACCCAGCGCGAACTCGGCATCGATACCGACAGCTGGGAGAACGCGCTGAAGAACACCCTGCGCCAGGCGCCCGACGTGATCATGATCGGCGAGGTGCGTACCCGCGAGACGATGGAATATGCGATCAACTTCTCCGAAACCGGCCACCTGTGCCTGTGCACGCTGCACGCCAACAACGCCAACCAGGCGATCGACCGCATCCTGCATTTCTTCCCGGAGGACCGGCGCCAGCAGTTGTTCATGGACCTGTCGCTGAACCTCAAGGGCGTGGTCGCGCAGCAGCTCATTCCCACACCCGACGGCAAGGCGCGCCGCGTGGCGGTGGAAGTTCTGCTGGGGACGCCGCTGGTGCAGGACTACATTCGCCAGGGCGAGATCCACAAGATCAAGGAAGTCATGAAGGAGTCGGTCAACCTGGGCATGCGCACCTTCGACCAGAGCCTGGTCGAGCTCTACCACGCCGGCGAAATCAGCTACGAAGACGCGCTGCGCCATGCCGACAGTTCCAACGAGGTGCGCTTGCGCATCAAGCTGGCCCAGGGTGGCGATGCGCATACGCTGTCGCAGGGCCTGGAAGGGGTGGAGCTGGAAGACACTCGCGACAGCAACCAGTTCGGCGGCGGGATGATGCATCGCTGAGCTCTGATTTCGGCAACAAAAAAGGGAGCCCGCGGGCTCCCTTTTTTGTTGCCGATTCAAAACGCTGTTACATGCCCGAGGTCGAGCTGGGCGCCGGCTCGGTCGTGGTCGTCGTGGTGGTCGTGCTCTTGATCGTGCTGGGCGTTACGGTCAGGCCGGTGGCGTCAACGCTCTTGACGCCCTTGACCTGGCGCGCCACGTGGATCGCCCGGTTCTTTTCCTTGCTGCTGCCGACCGTGCCGCTGAGCTGCACCGTGCCATCGGTGGTCTCCACCGATATGTCGGTGGCGTGGATGTGCTTGGCGGTGGCAAATTCGGACTTCACTTTGGTGGTGATCCAGGCGTCGTCGACCTTGCCGGGAACGGTCTGGTTGCTCGATTGCATGCTGCCGTCGGACTGCGCGCTGGCATCCTGGGCTGCCGCCTGCGCGAACGGAACGGCGCCCAGGGCGAGGGCAAAGCCGGCGGCGACGAGGGCATGACGGAACGGGGTAAGGGTACGCATGGCGATCTCCTTCGGTTGGGCTGTCGGAGGACAGGCGATGCGGCGCATCGGCGAAACCATCGCAACAGTCGCCCCGTGAATGGGGTGTGCGTTCGCCGGGCGCTATTCAGTGCCAATTACCGTAGTGAACGGCTGGCTGAAAGGAACGTTCCAGCGGTGCGAAAAGAGGGTGAGTGGCCTGTGGCGATCGCTTGCTTCCGACCTGCCTCGCCGCCGTAGCCCGCCGCCATGGCGCCAGGAAAAGAAAAGGGCGCCCGCAGGCGCCCTTTGAGCATGCCCGAAGGCATTGCGTTTACTTCAGTGTCGTCTGGCTGGTGATGACCAGGCCCTGGCTGTCGACGTGCGCCTCGGCATCCATCGCCTCGATGCGCGCGGCCTGCGCACGCATGGCATCGAACTGCGCCTTGGTCTGTGCAGCACTGCGGGCCTTCTCCGCCTGATCGGGAGTTTCAGCAGTGTCGTCCTTGCTGAGCGCGGCCGCGGCCGAAGCGAGGCTGTCGACCTTCTGCTGCATCAGATTGATCCAGTCCAGGTACATCTGCCCGCTAAGGTGCACGCGCAGCATGCGGCCGGCATCGCCGATCGGTGCCTTGAGCGCTTCGGCAAGTTTGTTGTCCTCGCCGGCTCCCACGCCCAGCGCCAGGCTCTTCGCGCCCATGGCGAGCCAGGCGGGCTGGCCCAGCATGCCGGTAAGCGTGGGCGGCAGCGCGACCGGCTTGCCATCGGCGGTGAGCTTCAGCTGCGCCAGCGCGGGATTCATCATCTGCCCCATCGCCAACAGCCCGCTGGGGTCGCTGGTGCCGAGCACGAGCCGTCCGGTGAGCTTGGGCATGGCCGCGCCGGTGGCAGGCGCGAAACTGTCCAGCGAAAGGCCGATGCCGAGCAGGTTGCCGAAGGGCGGGATGCCCATCTTCTGCATGCCCGGACCCAGTTTGGCAAAGCTGTCGTTGAGGTCGGCCAGCGCCGGGCACGCAAACGGTTTGGCGGCCACCGCATCGGCCTGGGCGGTCCAGAACGCGCGCATCTGCGCCACCGGCAGGCCAAGGAAGAACTCGAACGGCGAGCTTGCCTGGGCGGCGCCGAGGCCCGGCAGGTCGATCTTCAGACCGCTGAACGCTTGCGTGATGTCGCTGGCCAGCGCCACGTCCACCCGCATGTCCTGGTGCCCGGCATCCAGCCGGGTGTAGCCGAAGCTGACCTCGGGTACGCGGCTGGCGATGCGCACGGCATCGGCCTGGCAGCTGGCGGGGATCTGCAGCTGGTTAGCCACCGGTTCGCCGGTCTTGGCCGATTCGGCCTGGGCGCGCGCCTTGAACAGTGCGCCGAACAGCGGGTCCTTGCCGCTGGCCGCCAGCGGCAACGCGCGGCTCAGGTCCAGTTCGCCCACCGCCCATTTCTGGTAGCCCTTGGCCTTGGCCAGCTTCGCCAGGCGGCCGTCATCCTGCAGGCTCTTGGCCGGGCGGTCGAGGCCCAGCGCCTGCCGCAACAGCGGCTGCGCGGCATCGGCCGGCAGGACCGCGGCGACCGCCTGCTTGCCGACCACGGCCAGGATCACCTGGGTGTCGGTCGCCGGCGAGACGTGGCGGCGGTAGTTCTGCTTGTCGATGGTGGCGGTGTCGAGCTTCTTGCCGTAGGCGGCTTCCAGCCGACCGACGAAGGCCTCGAAGGCGTCGGTGTCGCTCAACTCGAAGCGCAGCACCGGGGCCAGGCCCAGGCCGTAGAGCGCCGAGTGGCCTTTGAGATCGAGGCCGGCGTTCTGCGCGAAGCTCTCGATCGTCTTGCCGTCGAGCTCCTTGGCGAAGGCGCGCATCAGGTTGGCGGTGTCCGGGTCCTTGGCGGCCATGTCGTCGGCGGCCGCGCGCAACTGGACCAGCTCCGACGGCAGTTGCGCGTCAGCCTGGGCGAGCAGGGCGGCGCGGGAGTCGTCGTCCAGCACATCCAGATTGGCCACCGCGTAAGGGGTGTCCGCCGGGGCGAAAGCCAGCGGGGCATCCTTGTCTTTGTGTCCGCAAGCCGCCAGCAGCACGCCGGCAAAGACCAGCGCGAGAGTGCGCGTTGTCGATCGCATGATTTCGGTTCCCTGAAAAAGAAGAAAAGCGCGGCCATTATGCCGCGCGGGCGAGGCGACCTGCCCGTGCCGGGGGATAGAGATGCGCGGGGCAGGGCAATCCGTTCGGCCCGGGCCATCAGGTACCCGGAAACCGGGACGTTGCTCGCGGTGGTTCCTGCCGCCGGGCGAGGCTCAGCGACTCAGCAATTCGCCCAGCACCGCCATCCGCACGAACACGCCATTGCCGACCTGTTCGAGGATCTTCGACTGGGCGCCGTCGGCCACGTCCGAGGCGATCTCCACGCCGCGGTTGATCGGGCCCGGATGCATGACCAGGCAACCCCTGGCGGCGCGCGCCAGGCGGCGGGTATCCAGGCCATAGCGCGCGAAGTAGGCGGCCTCGTCGGGCAGCTCCGTGGCGCTCATGCGTTCCTTCTGCAGGCGCAGCATGATCGCTGCATCCGCGCCTTCGATCGCTTCGTCGAAATCCTCCACGAAGGTGCAGCGCGGGAACTCTTCCTGCGTGGGCATCAGTGGCGCCGGTCCGCACAGGCGGATCTCGCGCACACCCATCGCAGTGAGTGCGTGCACGTCCGAACGGGCCACGCGCGAGTGCTTGATGTCGCCACAGATCACCACCGCGAGGTTCTCGAAATCCGGACGGTGCTCGCGGATGGTCATCACGTCGAGCAGGCCCTGGGTCGGGTGGGCGCGGTTGCCGTCGCCGGCGTTGATCACCGAGACGCCGCTCATGGCATGGCGGACCAGTTCCTCCGGTGTGCCGGATGCCTTGTGGCGCACCACGATGGCGTCCAGGTGCATCGCCTCGAGCGTGTGCAGCGTATCGAACAGCTCTTCGCCCTTGGCGGTCGAGGAGAAGCCGATGTCGAAATTGACCACGTCCGCGCCAAGCCGCCGCGCCGCCAGCTCGAACGAAGTGCGCGTGCGCGTGGATGGCTCGAAGAACAGGTTGAGGACGGTGCGCCCGTTGAGCAGGTCGAGCTTGCGGGTGCCGTGGGCGCAGGCATCGCGCATTGACAGGGCGCGGTCGAGCAGGCGCTCGATGCAGGCGCGCGGCAGATGCTCCAGCGTGGTCAGGTGGCGCAGGCGGGGGCTCATGGCGTGCGGTTCGAAGGAGCGGGAAGGAATGAACATGCGGTCAGCCTGTCGGAGTCTGGTCGGTAGCGGACGCGGCGGCAAGCCAGCGCTCCAGGATCACCGCGGCAGCCTCGGCGTCGATGGCGGCGGCGTCACGCCGACGACGCGTGCCGGCGGCGCGCGCATCGGCAAAACGCCGGGCGGCTTCCTGCGAACTGTGCTGTTCGTCGACCAACGCGACGGGCGCCTTGTAGCGCTCGCGCAAATGCTCGGCGAAGCGGCGGGCGAGGCGGGTGGCTGGCTGGTTGGTTCCGTCCAGCGCCAGCGGCAATCCGACGACCAGCGTCTCGGGCAGCCATTGCTTGTGCAGGGCGTCGAGCCGGGCCCAGTCCGGGCCGCTTTCGTGCACAGGTACCACGGCGAGTGCCCGCGCACTGGCGGTGATGCGATTGCCCACGGCGACGCCGATCAATTTGCTGCCGACATCGAAACCGAGCACGCAACTCATGCGCGTCGACCGGCGCCGACGATGGAACGATGCGCGCTCACGCGTGGCCCGCGTAGCCTGGAAGCTGCAGCGGATCGACGCCGACCAGGCCGGCGGCGGCGCTCCAGCGCTCCTCCAGCGGGGTGTGGAACATGACCCGCTCGTTGGCTTCGGCGGTGAGCCAGCTGTTGTCTTTCAGTTCCTGGTCCAACTGGCCGGCGCTCCAGCCGGCGTAGCCCAGCGCCATCAGCGCATCCTGCGGGCCATCGCCGGCGGCCATCGCCACGAGGATGTCGCGCGAGGTAGTGACCGACCATTCGGCGTTGATGCGATAGCTCGATTCCCAGTGGCCGTGTTCGCGATGCAGCACGAAACCGCGTTCCTGTTGCACCGGGCCGCCGATCAGCACGGGGCGGTCGGCCACCTCCTGTTCGGAGCAGTCGAGCTTCAACTGCGACAGCACGTCGCCGAGGCGGTATTCGGACAATCGGTTGACCAGCAGGCCAACCGCGCCGTCCTCGTCGTGCTGGCACAGGAAGGCGACGCTGCGCGAGAACGGTGATTCGGACAGGCTCGGCATGGCAATCAGGAAATGCCCGGCGAGGGTCTGTGTGTTGGGAACGGCACTCATGCGGCCATTGTAGTGCGGCGGGAGGGCGTCCGTTGTAGCGCCGGCGATGTGAAGCGGCTGCGTTGGGTCACCCGGCTACGCCCGTCCGCAGCTTACTTGTTGCGCAACACGTTGCCCGGCAGGAACTGCCAGGTGCGCGTGATGTAGAGCTCGTCGACATGTTGATCGCTGGGAATCGGCGGGAACGGTGCTGCCAGCCGCACGATGCGCTCGGCCGCCTTGTCCAGGATCGGCTCGCCGGAACTGCGGATCACGTCGATCGACTTGATGCTGCCATTACGGTCGAGCGTGACCGTCAGCTCCAGTTCGCCATGAAGATTTTGCCGGCGCGCCTGGTCGGGATAGTTGAGGTTGCCGATGCGTTCGATGCGATCGACCCAACCGCGCATGTAGGCCGCATAGACGTATTCCCGGGTGTTGGCGGAGATGAACTTCTTTTTCGGCCGCTTCGCGTAGGCCTCGGTGCGGTTGCGCACCTCGGCGGCGAGCTGGGCCATTTCCTGGCGCCGGCGCAACTCCGTGGCCGTGGGCGTTTCCTGAGCGTCGCGGGTAGGGTGGGCGGTGTCGCTGGTCACGCTGAAATCGCTGCGCCCGCTGGTGGTGATGCGGCGCGCGGCGGTGGCTTCCTGCGGTCGCGGCACGGTTGCTTCCACCGATTGGGCCGCGGTGCCGGGCGTGGGCTTGGGCAACGTGCCGGAAGCCCGCTGTGACGGCCGTGCGGCGTGCTCGCTCTGGCCGCCGCCCTGATTGTTCTCCTGGGCCAGGAAGTCGGCCTTGTCCGGCGCCTCCCGGTTGGCCACGTCGACCAGGGTCACGTCCAGCGTCGGCAGCCCCGGCTTGGGTTTGACGAAATGGAAGGTCAGGCCAAGCAGCAGCACGCCATGCAGCAGCAGCGAGAACAGCAAGGTCGCCCCGATCGGATCAGGGGTATCGGGACGGCGGGCAGTGGCACTCACGCAGGGACGTTCTCGATCGCATCGAACAGCAGTCCGGCGATATTAAGCCCGAACTGCTGGTCCAGTTCGCGCACACAGGTCGGCGATGTGACGTTGATCTCGGTCAGGTAGTCGCCGATCACGTCCAGGCCGACGAAACGCAGGCCGCGACGGCGCAACTCCGGCGCCACCTGGGCGGCGATCCAGCGATCGCGCTCGGACAGCGGCACGCCCTCGCCGCGGCCGCCGGCGGCCAGGTTGCCGCGGAACTCATCGCCTTGTGGGATGCGGGCCAGCGCATAGGGCACCGGCTCGCCGTCGACGAGCAGGATGCGCTTGTCGCCGGCGCTGATCGCGGGGATGAATTTCTGCGCGACGGTGAAGTGCCGCCCCTCGCCGTGCGTGCCGCCGGCCAGCAGCGTTTCGAGCATCGAGTTCAGGTTGCTGTCGCCGGTCTTTACCCGGAAAATGCCGCGCCCGCCCATGCCATCCAGCGGCTTGAGCACCACTTCGCCATGTTCCGCCACGAAACGGCGCAGCTCGCCCGGATCGCGCGACACCAGCGTTGGCGCAATGCACTGCGAGAACTGGAGCGTAAACAGTTTTTCGTTGCAGTCACGCAGCGCCTGCGGGTTGTTGACCACCTGCACGCCGCCGCGCTGGGCCGCATCCAGCACCATGGTGTCGTAAATGAACTGCGCATCGACCGGCGGGTCCTTGCGCATCAGCACCGCGTCCATTTCGCGCACGTCCTGCCAGCGGCGCTCGCCCAGGGCGTACCAGCCGGCCGGGTCGTCGCGGACCGTCAGTGGCGCCAGCCGGGCAAACGGGGCGCCATCGCGCAGCGCCAGGTCGCCCTGTTCCATGTAGTACAGCGAATGGCCACGGCGCTGCGCCTCCAGCAGCATGGCGAAGCTGGTGTCCTTGGCGATTTTGATGGTGCCGATGGGATCCATCAGCACGGCGACCGAAAGCGGCATGAAAAATGCTCCGAGAGGGGAACGGCAAGACGGGGTGATCGCGGGTGGCGCGAGCGTGGGCCTCGATGGTCGCCGAGGGGGCGCAAAGCGGCAAGTTCTGACGCGCTCGCTCAAGAACTGACGCGTTTGCCGATACTACACACGAGGCCAGTGCAATGCCTTCAATCTGCTTGACGCAGCTGCGGGCAGGCGGTAAACAGCAACGCATTGTGTGCGTTGCCGGCAATCGGGACGCAACTACGGAAAAAGTTGCGGTTTTTGATGCACACTGGTCGGCATCCGCCCGGCCCGTGTGTCTTACCTGAGCCTTGGGCGGGCAGCAGGGGGGTTGAGTGAACTTGAATACGAGCGACAACGGCTTGTCCGGTCTTAAGGTCATGGTGATCGATGACTCCAAGACCATCCGCCGCACGGCCGAAACCTTGCTCAAGAAGGAAGGTTGCGACGTGCTCACTGCCGTCGACGGCTTCGAGGCGCTGGCCAAGATCTCGGACCAGAAGCCGGCAATCATCTTCGTCGACATCATGATGCCGCGCCTGGACGGCTACCAGACCTGCGCGCTGATCAAGAACAATCCGCAGTTCCGCGCCACGCCGGTGATCATGCTGAGCTCGAAGGACGGGCTGTTCGACAAGGCCCGCGGCCGCATCGTCGGCGCCGAGCAATACCTGACCAAGCCGTTCACCCGCGATGAACTGCTTGGCGCCATCCATCGTCACGTCAGCACGGTTTGAACAGCCACTGACTGCAGCGTCTTATAGGGGAGACCTGTGGCAAAGATTCTCATCATCGACGACTCACCGACCGACGTGCGCGTGTTCACCACGCTGCTCGAGAAAGCCGGCTATTCCGTCGCCGCCGTCAGCACCGCCGAGGAAGGCATCGAGCGCGTCCGCGTCGAGCTGCCGGACCTCGTCATCATGGACGTCATCATGCCCGGCATGAATGGCTTCCAGGCCACCCGTACGCTCACCCGCGACCCGGTCACCTCGACGGTGCCGATCGTGATGATCACCACCAAGTCGATGGAGACCGACCGCGTCTGGGGCTTGCGCCAGGGCGCGCGCGCGTTCATCACCAAGCCGGTCAACGAAAAAGAGCTGCTGACCTGCATCAACGACCTGTTGCCGAGCGCGGCATGAGCGAGACCGCCAACCTCACTCCGTTCGAGATCCTGGCCCGCTACGAGCGCTTGTCGCTGGCGCATGCCTCGGATGTGCAGGACCGGATGGAGGCCCCCGGCCTGTGGCGCGGCATCGGTTACCGGGTCGGTCAGCGCCTGTTCGTCAGCGGCATCGACGAGATCAACGAGTTGTTGGCCGTGCCGGTGCTGACTCCCGTGCCGCTGACCCAGCCCTGGCTGCTGGGCGTGGCCAACGTGCGCGGCAACCTGGTGCCGGTGATCGACTTCAGCCGGTTCCTGTTCGGCGAGCGCACCCAGCCGACCGAGCGCACGCGCCTGCTGATCGTGCGCCAGGGCGGGGGCAGCGTCGCGCTGATGGTCGATGAAGTGTTCGGCCAGCGCACGGTGGACGAGGAACAGCGCCGCGATGCCGCGCCCGAGGAGGATCCGCGCCTGTCGCGCTTCGTCGGTGAGCGGGTCGCCGTGGGCGAGCAGCGGCTGGGCGTGTTCAGCATGAACCGGCTGGTGCGCGCGCCGGATTTCCGCCAGGCCGCGGCCTGAACGGAGCGAGACGTAGGGCCGGCGCCATGTGTGGCCGGAAACAGGGGCGAGAGTTTTCAGGTCGGCCGGGGCGTACATAGCGCTGTGGCGACCGGCTGAAAGACGGACGAGGTGTAACGATGAGCACTACAGGGGGCATCGGCAAGGAACGGGGCTATACCGGCCTTATTGTCCTGCTGCTGATTGCGATCGGTTTCGCGGCACTGGATTTCTTCCTGCTCAACCAGAAGAACGGCGAGGACCGCCAGGCCAGTGCGCTGACCACGCAGATCCAGGTGCTGTCGCAGCAGACGGCCAAATACGCCCTGGAGGCCTCCGACGGTAACGTCGAGTCCTACAAGGAGCTGGAGAGCACCCGCAACGCGATCGACGCGTCGGTGCAGAAGCTCGCCAAGGGCGATCCGAAGGGCGGCATGGAGGCCTACGGCGACAACAACACCACGCCGGCCGGCCGCTCGGTGACCGCGTTGTCCAAGGCCTGGGGCCAGCTCGACGGGGACATCAGGAAGATCCTCTCCAACAAGGCCGTCGTGCTCGATTCGGCGCAGCGCGCGGGCAAGCTCTCGCAGCAGATGCCGCTGCTCAATTCGAGCATGGACCAGGTCACCAACATTCTGCAGCAGCGCAACGGCAGTGCCGAGCAGATGCTGGGTTCCTCGCGCCAGATGTTGCTGGCTGACCGCATGACCCGCCGCGTGCAGGAAGTGTTGCAGGGTGGCGACACCTCGCTGGCTGCGGCCGATGGCCTGGCCCGCGATGCGCAGCTTTACGGCACCGTGCTCAAGGGCCTGACTGATGGCAACGCCGATGCCGGCATCAAGGCGATGGGTGATGCCAACGCGCGCAAGATCCTGACCGACATGCAGGGTAACTGGGACGCATTGGCCGATCCGATCGCCAAGGTGGTCGCCGCCGCCAGCGCCATCGCGGACGTCAAGCATGCCGGCAACCAGGCTTCGCTGGATTCGCAGAACGTGCTGCTGCGCGCCAACGAGCTGTCCGACCAGATCGGCAAGTTGCCCTACCGTCGCCTGTTCCCGAACGTGTGGTGGGGCGTCCTGGGTGCCTTCGGCGCGGTGGCTTTCGCCCTGCTGCTGGTGGTTACCCTGGTGCGCGACCAGCGCCGCCGCTTCGCCGACAGTACCGAGCTGAACCAGCGCAACCAGGAGGCGATCATGCGCCTGCTGGACGAAATGGGCTCGCTCGCCGAAGGCGACCTGACCGTAAAGACCACGGTGTCCGAAGACATCACCGGCGCCATCGCCGACTCGGTGAACTACGCCATCGACGAGCTGCGCACCCTGGTGACCACGATCAACGAGACCTCCGAGCAGGTGTCCTCGTCGGCGCAGGAAACCCAGACCACCGCCCGCCATCTGGCTGACGCCGCACAGAGTCAGGCCGCGCGGATCAGCACGGCGACCTCGGCGATCAACCAGATCGCCAGCCTGATGGACAGTGTCTCGAAGGATTCGGCCGAGTCGGCCGACGTGGCCGAACGCTCGGTGCAGATCGCTTCGCGCGGCGCCGAAGTGGTGCGAGAAACGATCTCGGGCATGGACTCGATCCGCGACCAGATCCAGGAAACCTCCAAGCGCATCAAGCGCCTGGGCGAGTCCTCGCAGGAAATCGGCTCGATCGTGGAACTGATCAACGACATTGCCGAACAGACCAACATCCTCGCCTTGAACGCGGCCATCCAGGCGGCCTCGGCCGGCGAGGCGGGCCGCGGTTTCGCGGTGGTGGCGGACGAAGTGCAGCGCCTTGCCGAACGTTCGGCAAGCGCGACCAAGCGAATCGAAACGCTGGTGCAGACGATTCAGTCCGATACCAACGAAGCGGTGAACTCGATGGAGCAGACCACCGCCGAGGTGGTCGCCGGTGCCCGCCTGGCGGAGGACGCCGGTAGCGCACTGGGCGATATCGAACGCGTCTCGCACGATCTGTCCGCACTGATTCAGAACATCTCCACCGCGGCGAGCCAACAATCCACGGCAGCGACCGACATTTCGCATTCGATGAACGCGATTCAGGAAATTACTTCGCAGACCTCGCAGGGTGCCAGCCAGACGGCCGACTCGATCGGTTATCTGGCTCAGCTCGCGAGCGATCTGCGCCGCTCGGTGGCGCACTTCAAGTTGCCGGGTTGATCAACGTTTGCCGACAGGGGGCAACCTCGACGGTTGCGCGATGCGCGTACAACGCGCAGCCGCTCAAGAGGGACGCATGAGACTTCAAGACCACATCGATTTCACCACCCTGCAGTGGGTCAAGCCGGAGCTCGACGAGACTCTGGCGCGGGCCCGCGAGGCGCTGGAGTCCTACGTAGATAATCCTGGCAAGCGCGAGGTCATGCGCGCGTGCGTGGATCATCTGCATCAGGTGCAAGGCACCCTGCGCATGGTCGAGCTGTACGGCGCGGCCATGGTTGCCGAGGAGATGGAGACGCTCGCCATCTGCCTGCTGGAGGACCACATCCGCCAGCGCGAGGACGCCTTCGGCGCGCTGATGCGCGGCCTCATGCAGTTGCCCGATTATCTGGAACGCCTCTCCGGCGGTCATCGCGACGTGCCGGTGGTGCTGTTGCCGCTGCTCAACGAGCTGCGTGCCAGCCGCGATCAGCAGGCGTTGTCCGAGGCGGCGCTGTTCAGTCCGAACCTTGAGCAGGCGTTGCCTGTGCAGGCGCCGGGCGCCCAGGGCGAAGTGGACGTGGCCGCCCAGCGCAGTGCGATCACCACGCTGCGGTTGCGCTTCCAGCAGCAGTTGCTGGCATGGTTCCGCGGCCAGAATCCGGCGCAGCAACTGGTCGGCATGCACGAGACGCTGCTGGCTATCGCCGAACGCTGCTGGACCGTCCCCGGCCGCCGCCTGTGGTGGATCGCCGCCGGTGTGCTGGAGGGCCTTGAACAGGGGATGCTCAAGAGCCATGCCGCCGAAATTCGCCAGTTGATCGGCAAGGTCGACCGCAACATTCGCCTGCTGGTCGAACAGGGCGAAGCCAGTTTGCGCGGCGGCGATGCCGACGACCTGGCCAGCAAGCTGCTCTACATCGTCGCGCAGGCCCGCCAGGCCAGCCCGCAGATGGCGCTGCTGAAGCAGACCTACCGACTCGACAGCCTGCTGCCCGACGCCGCCGAGCTGGAACACGCGCGTGGCTCGATGGCGGGCCACAACCGTGCGCTGCTCGACTCGGTTTCCAAGGCGTTGAAGGAAGACCTGCTGCGCGTGAAGGAAGCGCTCGACCTGTTCCTGCGCCAAAGTGACGGCGATCCCGCGCAACTGGCCGCGCAGGGTGAAGTACTCGAGCGCGTGGGCGATACGTTGGGCATGCTGGCGCTGGCTGTGCCACGCCGGGTGATCAACGAGCAGCGCCGCGTGCTGGAGGAAATTGCGCACAAGGTGCGTACGCCTGAAGAGGGCGTGCTGCTGGATGTCGCCGGAGCGCTGCTCTACGTCGAGTCCTCGCTGGACGACCATATCGAAAGCCTGGGCGCCGACGACAGCCTGGCCGGCGAAAGCCTGCCGGTCGAGGGCGATGCCGTGCCTGCGCTGCCGCGCAGCGAGGCGCGCAGCATCCTGGCCACGTTGATGCAGGAGGCGATCGCCAACACCGCCCGGGTGAAGGACGCCATCGTCGCTTTCGTCGAGGCCGGTTGGGATCATGCACAGCTGAGTGGGACCCCGCCGCTGATGGACGAGGTTGCCGGCGCGATGCGCATGCTCTCCTCGCCGCGTCCGTCCGAACTGGCCGAAGGCATCGGCCGGTTCATCGGCAACGAAATGCTCGCCGATCGGCGCGTGCCGGGCAGCGCCCAGATGGACCATCTGGCCGACGCCCTGGCTGCACTCGAGTACTACCTCGAGGCTGCGCGCGAGCACCGCGGCGGCCTGGAGCACATCCTGGACGTCGCCGAGCACAGCCTCGGCTCGCTCGGCTACTGGCCGCTGCCCACCGCGCGTGCGGCCGTGGCCTACGCTGAGCCGACGCCGGCGGTCGCAGAGGCGACATTTGAACAGTCCCTGTCCGAGCCGGTCAGCATGGCCCACGGCGAGGACCTCGGTGACCTGGTGATCGGCGGCAGCGAGCCGCTGGAACCGATCGGGCACGAGCTGGCCGGCCTGCGCCTGGCGCAGACCGAGTCGCTGGCCGTCCAGACCGGAGCCGACGAGTCCGGCGACTGGATCGAGATCGAGGAAGAAGTCCTTGAAGAAGTGCCGGTTTCCGATGCACTCGCCGCCAGCGCAGGCTTCCAGCTGGGTACCGAGGGCATCGACGACGACATCCGCGAAATCTTCCTGGAGGAAATGCAGGAGGAGATCGATAACCTGCGCGCCGCCCACAAGACGTGGTCGGCCGATCCTGCGCAACTGACCGCGATCACGCCGATTCGCCGTTCCTTCCATACGCTCAAGGGCTCCGGCCGGCTGGTCGGTGCGAGCGTGCTGGGCGAGTTCGCCTGGAAGGTCGAGAACATGCTCAACCGCGTGCTGGATGCCACCATCCAGCCGCACGAGGGTGTGCAGGCGCTGGTTGGTGCCGCCATCGACGCGTTGCCGCAGTTGCTCATCGCACTGCGGGGCGAGGGCACACCGACCGCGCCACTGGCTGCCATCATGGCCACCGCGGAGCGTTTGTCCGCCGGCGAAATGGCGCAGATCAGCGATCATGCCCCGGTTGCGACGGAGACCGTCCGCCGGGTCGTGCGCCGGCGCGTACCGCGCCTGGACGCGGCGATCGAGGCGATCCCGTCCGCTGCCCATACCGACCAGACCGCCGCCGCCGAAGAGGCGCCGCAGCAGGCGCCAGTCGATACCATCGCCCTGCCGGTGATGCCGCCGGTCGACCCGGTGCTGCTGGAAATCCTGCGCAGCGAAGTCGCGCAGTACCTGCAGTCCATCCGCGGCGCGCTGGCTCGCACCGATGGTGAACTGCGGATCGATGACGCCCTGTTGCGCGCGGTGCATACGTTGCATGGCGCCATCGCCATGGTCGACATACCGCTGCTGACGCAGCTGCTGTCGCCGCTGGAAAGCCTGCTCAAGCGCTTGCGCGCCGCCGGCGAACCGCTGTCCGAAGAAGGCACGCGTCTGCTCGGTCAGTCCGCCGACGTGGTCGATCACGTGATGGCGCAATTCGACGTGCCCGATCCGCAACTGCCTTCGGTAGACGCGCTCACGGCACGGTTGATCGAGTTGCGCGACAGCCAGCCGGAACCGAAAGTCGCCCACGTGCTGTTCGATCCGCATGCCGACGACCTGGCGGTGGATCTTCCGGACGATGGCGTCGCCGCTGCACTCGATGCCGGTCTGGACGACGCGCTGGGTGAGCCGGCAGTGGTGGCCAGCGAAGCCGACGAGCACGATGCTTTCACCGGCGAGTTGCTCGCCGCGTTGGATGCCTTTGATATCGAAGCCGTTGAATCGACCGCTTCCGCCGAGCTTGTCGAGGCCGCCGCCGATAATGCTGACGCGGCGCAATCCGATGACGAGCAGAGCCTGGCCGCGCTCCTCGACAGTCTGCTGAATGGCTCCGCTGACAGCCGGCCAGCCGTTGAGGAAATCGGCGTCGCCGAGGTCCACGATTTCACGGCCGGGACTGATGCCACACTGGCAGCCATGGGTGAGGAACCCGTGCTTCCGGTCGAGCGTGAACTGGGCGCGCCGGTCACGATCGAGTCCGATCTTGACCTCGCCGGTTTCACCGCCGCGCCCGAAGTCACTCTTGAAACCTCCAGCGACCAGCCCGGTCACGACGAGCCCGAACGGGATGCGCCGACCGAACTCGAATCCGATCTGGGCGCGACCGGGGTGGGCTTCGGGCAAGCCGCTTCGAGCGAGGATGGCCTCGAAGTCGAATCGTTCAAGGTCGAGGAGCCTGCCCTGCCGATCGATTCGGGCGAGCAGTCCGTCGACGCGGCATGGCTGACCACGACCGAGGAAATCTCGGAGTCGATTGGCGATATCGAGCCTGCAGCTGAGCCGGAAGTGCCGGAAGCCGCCAGCACGATGGCGGAGGCGCCGCAGGAGAGCCAGCACGCAGCTTTGCCGTGGACGGGACAGATCGATCCGGATCTACTGGAAATCTT
>Ga0308176_10001095_pt1 | contig 16996 bp, 13 predicted proteins | sample PhyCR2_3_FD_203890 | JGI IMG/M metagenome (GOLD analysis project Ga0308176, IMG submission 203890) | Soil microbial communities from UC Gill Tract Community Farm, Albany, California, United States - DLSLS.C.R2 | ecosystem: Environmental > Terrestrial > Soil > Agricultural land | place: USA...
CCAGAGCCAGGCCGATCGCGAGCGCTTCGACGACACCACCAAGTGCATCCTGTGCGCCGCATGCACCACCAGCTGCCCGGTATTCTGGAACGACGGCCAGTACTTCGGCCCAGCGGCGATCGTGAACGCCCACCGGTTCATCTTCGACAGCCGCGACGACGGCGCCGCCCAGCGGCTCGAGGTGCTCAACGACAAGGAGGGCGTGTGGCGCTGCCGCACCACCTTCAACTGCACCGAGGCCTGCCCGCGCGGCATCCAGGTCACCCAGGCGATCGCCGAGGTGAAGCACGCCCTCCTGACGAGCAGGTTCTGATCGCACCATCCACCGCGCGCGTCACGGTCCTGGCGGTCGGGCTCGCGGCCGCCATCGGCCTCCTCGGTGCTGCCGGCCCGAGTGTCGCGGCGCCCAAACCGACTCCCACCCCCACGGTGACCACCCCGGCGCTGCCCACCCCGTCCCCCACGGTGGACCCGGCCACCGCCATCGGCGGTCCGCAGCTCGCGTCGATGGGCGTCATCACCGACCTACCCGTCGGCGTCCCCAAGCCCCCGGCACTCAAGGACGTCTCGTGGGTGCTGGCGGACCTCGACACCGGTGAGGTGGTCGCCGCCAAGGCGCCTCACGCCCGGCTGCTCCCGGCCAGCACGCTCAAGACGCTCACGGCGCTGACACTCATCCCCCGGATTCCTCCGAGCACCAAGGTCGTCGCCTCCCACGACGACGCGAGCGCCAACGGCACCCGTGTGGGCATCGTCCCTGGCCTGCCCTACACAGCACACCAGCTGTTCCAGGCGCTGCTGATGGCGTCGGGCAACGACGCGGCGTACGCCCTCGCGCGGGCCGGCGGTGGGCGCGAGGAGGTGCTGGCCGAGATGAACCAGCGCGCCGCCTACCTCGGCGCCCACGACACCGTCGCCAAGGACCCGTCGGGGCTCGACGCCCCTGGCCAGACCTCCAGCGCCTACGACCTGGCGCTGATCGGCCGAGCCGCCTTGCAGCTCAAGGACTTCCGCTCCTACGTCACGACCAAGAGGGCCAACTTCCCCGGCAAGCTCGACGTCAGGACGAAGAGGCGCGGCACCTACGTCATCAACAACCACAACCGCCTGCTCTACAACTACGATGGCACCATCGGCGTGAAGAACGGCTACACGACAGCGGCGAAGCGCACGTTCATCTCGGCCGTGACCCGGGGCGGCAAGACCTACCTGCTGTCCGAGATGTACGGACTCGACCCGTCGTGGCACACGCAGGCGGCGATGTACGACTGGGCGTTCAGGTACGGCTCGAAGGCCAACGCAGTCGGCGAGCTCGTCGCGCCCGGCACCGTCACCGAACCGCCGACCAGCACGCCGAGCCCGACCTCGCCCGGGCTGCAGAGCCCGGACGCCAGCGACCCGGAAGGCGTCGACCGCCCCAACGGTGCGGTGGCGGGGCACGGCGCTGCCGCTGCCGCGTTGCCGAGCTCACAGCTGCTCCCCACCCCGGTGGCTCCCTGGGTGGGCCTCAGTGGGCTGGCTGCCGCCCTGCTGCTGGTCGTCCTGCTCGCCCTGCGGACGAGCTCGCGCAGGGCCCGCCACGTGCGGCGCCACTAGGCACCGCGAGCGCGTGGGCACCTCGGGCGCCCAGGCACCTCGGCCGGGCCTCAGGCACCTGCCTGGCCACGCGGCATACCTCGCCCTTGCGCGTCAGCGCCTGCGCACCAAGGTCCGTATGCCGCGTGCCACCGTCCCGAGCATCAGCGCGCCGGCCGCACCCAGCACCGCGCCAGCCGCCACTAACGTCCGGTCCGCGGCGCGCTGGCCGAAGGTGGGCAGCCCCGCGTCGGTGCGCTCACGCACCGTCACGAGCGCCTCCTCATCCGGACCCTCGGTGGCCTTGGCGCGCATCCCCTTGGTCGGCGCCGGGGCTCCCGAGGCCGGGTCGAGGTCGTTGGCGGCCCAGGCAGCGGAGATGAGGATGATGCGGGACATGAAGTTGAGCCACACGAGCAGTCCGACGACCAGGGCGAAGCCGGCGTAGAGGGCGTTGTGTGTCGTGCTGGACAGCAGGAGGCTGCCGAACTTCTTGAGCAGCGTCAGGCCGATGCCGCCGAAGATCGCCGCGTTGCGCAGGCCGCGCCAAGGCACGTCCACGCCGGCGAGGATGCGCAGCATCACCATGATGATCGCCGCGTCCAGCAGCGCCCCGACCACGAACGCGACCACCGTGAGCACCCAGCCGTGACCGCTCAGGCCGACCAGCTCCGCGAGCCAGCCCGCCAGCGCGCCCGCGACGCTGCCGACGACGGCCGACAGCAGGATGGCCACGCCGAGGAGCACGAGGACTCCGAGGTCGCGCAGCTTGGCGAGCACGGCGTTGCCCGGGGCGCCCTCGACGCCGAAGATCTCGCGGATGGCATCCCGGAGGGCAGACAACCAGCCTGTGCCGGCGAGCACCAGCCCGACGACCGCGACCACGCCGCTGATGCTCAGCGCCGCCTTGGTGGGCGCATGGACGTCGATGATGCCGTCGGGGTTCTGGGCGGTCTTGATGAAGCCGGGCAGCATGTCGTTGATGGACTGCTTGACCTGGTCGAACAGGTCGGGCTGGCCGCGCAGGACGATGCCGAAGATCGTGAAGGCCAGCAGCACGGCGGGGAACACGGAGAAGAACGCGAAGTACCCGACACCGCCGGCGAGGAGGTTGCCGCGCGCGCCGGAGTAGCGCTTCCAGGCCCGCCAGGCGTCGGTGTCCTGCACCCGCGTCCACCAGGCCTTGAGGGTCCGCACGGGTCAGCCGCCGCCCAGTCGGAAGGAGCGAACCGGTCGCCACACGGCGTCGTCGCCGTGCTCGAAGAGGTGGAAGTCGACCACCTCGAAGGAGCACTGGAAGTCGGAGAGGTCCTTGAACGCCCTGTCGAGGTTGTCCTCCGGCACGTGGTGGGCGACGGTGACGTGGGGGTGGTAGTAGAACTCGAGCTTGCGCTTGAGCGGGCCGCGACGCACCGCACGCTCGAGCACCTCGCACTCGGCGAGACCCTCGGAGACCTGCACGAAGACGACCGGCGAGGTGGGCCGGAAGGTGCCGGTGCCGCGCAGCACCATCGGGAACGGGTGCGCGTCCCGGGCGACCGTGTCGAGGTGGGCCGCGACCGCCGGCAGCTCCTCGTCGTCCAGCTCGGTCGGCGGCAGCAGCGTCACGTGGCTGGGGATCGAGTCGGCCAACGGGTCACCGAAGGATGCCCGTTTCGCCTGCAGCATCTCCGCGTGCGGCGAGGGGATCGCGATCGACACACCGATGGTCGGCACGCAGGCGACCCTACCGAACGACGCGGCCTACCGAGCGCTGGGGAGCAGTCCCACGGCGCCGCGGACGCGGGCCATCGTGGACTGCGCCACCTCGCGGGCCCGGTCCGCGCCGTCGGCGAGGATCCGGTCGAGCTCGGCGGGGTCGTCGAGCAGCTCGGTCATGCGCTCCTGGAACGGCGTCAGCTTGTCGACGACGACCTCGGCGACGGCCTTCTTCAGGTCGCCGTAGCCCTTGCCGGAGAAGTCACGCTCGAGCTCCTCGATGCGCGCGCCGGAGAGCACGGAGTGGATGACCAGCAGGTTGGAGACGCCCGGCTTGCCGTCGACGTCGTAGCGGATCTCCTCGCCGGTGTCGGTCACGGCGGAGCGGATGTTCTTGGCGATCTTGGCGGTGTCCTGCATGAGGTCGATCAGGCCCTTGGGACTCGACGTCGACTTGCTCATCTTCGACGTGGGGTCCTGCAGGTCCATGATCTTGGCGGAGCCCTTGACGATGTACGCGTCCGGGACGACGAGCGTCTCGCCGAACCGGGCGTTGAACCGCTCGGCCAGGTCGCGGGTGATCTCGAGGTGCTGGCGCTGGTCCTCGCCGACGGGGACGTAGGCCGCGTCGTACATGAGGATGTCGGCTGCCATGAGCATGGGGTAGGCGAACAGGCCGACGTTGGCGGTCTGGCCCTTGGCGACCTTGTCCTTGAACTGGGTCATCCGGCTGGCCTCGCCGAACCCGGTGAGGCAGTTCATCACCCAGCCGAGCTCGGCGTGCTCGACGACGTGGCTCTGGCAGAAGACGGCGGACCGCTTCGGGTCGACGCCACCGGCGATGAACTGGGCGGCGGTCACCCGGGTGCGGTGCCGGAGCACCTCGGGGTCGGTCTGCACGGTGAGGGCGTGCAGGTCCGCCACGAAGTAGTAGGCGTCGAAGTCGTCCTGCAGGGCCACCCAGTTGACCAGCGCCCCGAGGTAGTTGCCGAGGTGGAGGGAGTCGCTGGTGGGCTGCATGCCGGACAGGATCCGGGGCAGCGCCTGCGGGGTGGACACCTCGGGCTGGCCCGACATCGGCTCAGTGGACATGCCCGCCATTGTGTCAGGTGGCCGGTGGCCGCCCGGCTGCCGTGTCACCGGGCACCCGGTCAGCGGGCTGCCCGGCCGGCGCCCGGCGTCTGGGAGGATCGCGGCATGGCGCACCAACCCCGTTCGCACGCGGCCGAGCTCTTCGAGCGCACCTTCGGCTCGCCGCCACAGGGAGTGTGGTCCGCGCCGGGGCGGGTCAACCTGATCGGTGAGCACACGGACTACAACGCCGGCCTGTGCCTGCCGATCGCGCTGCCACAGCGCACGTATGCCGCCTGCTCACCGCGCGAGGACCGCCGGCTTCGCGTCGTGTCGGCCCAGGGCGACGCCGTCGTGGAGGTGCGGCTCGACGAGGTGGCACCCGGGCAACCGGAAGGGTGGGCGGCCTACGTCGCCGGGGTGCCGTGGGCCCTCGCCAAGGCCGGGCATGCCACGTGTGGCCTCGACGTGGCCATCGACTCGAGCGTGCCGCTGGGTGCCGGGCTGTCGAGCTCGGCGGCGCTGGAGTGCGCGGTCGGGGCGGCCCTGTCCGACCTGTGCGGCCTGGGGTTGCTCGACTCCGCCGATGGACGCGCGGCGCTGGCCGCAGCGTGCGTCGAGGCGGAGAACACCATCGCGCAGGCTCCGACAGGGGGCATGGACCAGTCGGCCGCGCTGCTCGCGACCGAGGGCCACGCGCTCCTCCTCGACTGCCGGGACCAGCACACCGAGCAGGTGCCGTTCGACCTGGCCAGCCATGGCCTGGCCCTGCTCGTCATGGACACGAGGGCAGAGCACGCGCTGGTCGACGGGCAGTACGCCGAGCGCCGCGAGTCGTGCGAGCAGGCCGCTCGCGAGCTGGGCGTCCCCACGCTGCGCGAGGTGCCCCCCGGCGAGCTCGACGAGCGACTCGCCGGACTCGCCTCGAACCTCCTGCGTCGACGCGCCAAGCACGTGGTCACCGAGATCGCGCGCGTCGAGCAGGCGGTGGAGGCGTTGCGAGACACAAACTTCGAGGAGGTCGGGAGGCTCTTCGTGGAGTCGCACGCGTCGATGCGCGACGACTTCGAGATCTCCTGCCCCGAGCTCGACACCGCCGTGGAGACAGCCGTTGCGGAGGGGGCACTGGGCGCCCGCATGACTGGAGGCGGCTTCGGTGGCTCGGCCATCGCGCTGTTGCCCGCGGACGCGGTCGAGGCCACCAGTGCCGCTGTCGGGCAAGCCTTCGCGGACAAGGGTTTCCGACCGCCCAGCTGCTTCGCCGTGACGGCCTCCGGTGCCGCGGTGAGGGACGCCTGACCCGGGAGCCCCCGTGCCTGGCCCGCGGGTGGGTGGGGTGTCCTCGATCGCTCAGCGAGCGGACACGAGGGGGTCCCCGGCCGCGAAGACGTCCATGACCGCGTTGACCGCACTGATCGCGCCGTTGCTACCGGTCCCGAACCGCGCCTGTCGCCCGTCGAGCATCACCACCGACGTGCCCCCAACCACCGACGCCGCTGCCGTCGGCGAGATCGCGATGGCCGTCCCGTCGGCCACCCCGAAGGCCAGGTGGGACGGGTCCGCCAGCCCCAGCCCGTAGAGGCGACCCCACCGGTAGTCGCTGGTGAGTCGCGGCACGAGGTTGGCAGACACCAGGCCCAGCCCGGCCTGCCATTGCCCGTCGTCAGCGCGGAACGCCGCGACCCCCTCGTCCTCGAGGGTGTCCGCTGTCGGGTCGGCCTTTGGCGACCAGAGCCCTCCGACGGCCGACGCGAAGTGGTCGTCGGCCAGGAAGGCCGGCACCGTCCTCGCTGCCGCGGTGACCCGCGACCTGAACGACGCATCACCCATCGCCGCGCCCAGGGTCGACGCGTCCGCAGCCGTTACCACCACCCCGGCCGCGTCCGACAGGTCCGCCGCGTCCCACCCCGGCGTGCCGTAGGCCACCGCGTCGACCGAGCCGGGCCAGCCCGCGGACCTCAGCGCCGCGGCATACGCACTGGCCGTGTCGGTGTCACCGGATGAGGCGGAGACCACGACGATCCTGGAACGCTTCGCGTCCCCGCCCGCTGCGCGGACGGCAGCGCCGACGAACGACGGGAGCGCGCTGCTCTTCACCTCGCCCCCCAGCTGGCCGCCACCGAGGAAGAAGGTGCCCGTGCCGGGCGCCGTGGGCGCCACCCAGCCGAGCGGCGTGGGGGGCGGCACCGCGACGCCGTCGACGCTGACCGAGCGCGACCCGATGTCGTATGCCGCCGTCCCCGGCGTCAGCAGGTGCGTCAGGACGTTGCGCGCGGACAGCACGGGCACCTTGCCGACCCACCGGTGGGTCGCGCGCATCGTCTCCATGTCGACCACGGCAACCGAGCTGGCACCGAAAACGCCTGAGAGAGAACGGTCCCCGTCGTTGAGGACACCCGTTGCGTAGTCGGCGCCGATACCAAGTCGACTGGCGCCGCCGAACCGCTCATCGCTCGTCGCGATGGTCGACACCAGCCGTCCGAACCGCCCGCGCTGGTAGAAGTGCTGGTCGTAGATCGCAGCGGTCGACCCGAACGACAGCCCGCGCTCGAGGTCGGGGTCGTCGCCCCACCACATGAGGGTGCTGCCCTGACGCAGCCCCTCAGCAGGGCCGAGCTTGCCGACGTAGCCGTTGATCATGCTGCGCGACTGCACCGCCGCACCGGCGCTGGTCCCTCCGATCGCCACGCCCCGGGCCGCTCCTCGCGCCATTGCCGCCTCCGCGGGCGACCCTGCGAGCACCTTCATCGCGATGCCCTGGTCGCCGCCGAGGATGTAGATCCCGTCGGTCTGTGGGGCGTCGAGCAGCCGGCTGTTCGCCGGGTCCATTGCGTCCTTGTGGTCGAGCAGCACCGCCAGGGTCGCCGTGCAGCCGGTGTAGGGCGCCGCCACGACGGCATCACATGCGGCCTCGACCTGGTCCGTGCGCTCCTGTGCCAGGGCGAGGTTCTCGGCGCGGTCCCTGGACTTGTCACCGTAGGAGCTCGGCACCACGACGATGTCGACGGACGGCCCGCTCGCGCCCGCCTGCGCGAGTCGACCGAACCCCTCGAGCGACGGCGTCTCGTACCCACCACCGATCGGCGTCATCCTCGTGCCGGGACCTGGGTCGGCCCCGGCGTGCGCTTCGCCGAGCGGCACCGCGAGTGCCGCAACAGCAACGATCACAATGGGGCGGAGCCGTCGAGCAGTCATGGTCCGCGAACCTAGCCCGGTTGCCGCTGACCCGCCTCCCGAGAGCGAGGGTCCCCCGAGATCGTAGCCGACCGTCACCGCCGCAGGGTGGCTCCAGCGCAGGTCGGATGCTGTTGACGTTGCCGGAGACCAGGCGCACCCGGACATGGTGCGCCGTAGGGTTGCCGGCATGGCCGACGACCCGACCCCGGACCAGCTGGCGACCCCGACCCCGACGGCACGCGCCGAGGGACAGACCACCGCCACCCACACCGACTCCACGACGGTGACCACGTCCCCCGCACCGCCGCGGGACGACACGGTCACGACCCGGCACACCCTCAAGGTCGGTCGCCGGACCCTGCGCTATGCCGCGACCTCGGGCCGGGTCGTGCTCCGCGAGGAGCTCTACGAGGACGGCGTCTTCAAGGGACACCGGGCCAAGGCGGAGATGTCCCTGACCTCCTACGTGGTCGACTCCCCCGCCGGGACCAACCGGCCGGTCACCTTCGCCTTCAACGGCGGACCGGGCTCCAGCTCGATCTGGCTGCACCTCGGGCTGCTCGGGCCGCGCCGCGTCGACTCCGGGGACGTCGGCAACCTCACGCCGCCGCCCTACGGCCTGCTCGACAACGCCGAGTCGCTCCTCGCCGTGTCCGACCTGGTCTTCATCGACCCGGTGTCGACGGGTTGGTCGAGGGCCGTCGAGGGCGGCAAGCCGAAGGACTACCACGGGTTCAAGGGCGACGTGGAGAGCGTCGGCGAGCTGATCCGGCTGTGGACGACACGGAACAGCCGCTGGCTGTCCCCCAAGTTCATCGCCGGCGAGTCCTACGGCACGACCCGCGCGGCTGCGCTCGCCGACCACCTCCAGGACCGGCACGGCTGGTACCCCAACGGCATCATGCTGATCAGCTCGGTCCTCGACTTCGCGACGCTGGACTTCGACTTCCGCAACGACCGTGCCTGCGTCGACTACCTCCCGACCTATGCAGCGACCGCGCACTACCACGGCAAGCACGGGCGCAAGGCCCTGCGCACGGTGCTGGCCGAGGCGGAGGAGTATGCCGCGCGCGACTACCCGTGGGCGCTGTCCCGGGGGTCGCGCCTCACCGTCCAGGAGCGGGCGGAGCACGTGGGCAGGCTCGCGGTCCTGACCGGGCTGTCCGAGGAGTGGGTCGACCGGGCCGACCTGCGCATCGAGCACGTCCGCTTCTTCACCGAGCTGCTGCGCGACCGGCGGCTGGCGGTGGGGCGTCTCGACGCGCGGTTCACTGGTCCGCTCGCCCAGGGCAACGCCGAGACCTGGGACGCCGACCCGTCGATGGATGCCATCGCCGGCGCCTACGCCGCGGCGTGGAACCACTACGTGCGCGACGAGCTGGGCTACGAGAGCGACATGCCCTACATGCAGATGTCGGAGATGGCGTTCAAGGAGTGGTCCTACAAGGAGTTCGAGGGCAAGCCGGTCGACGTGGGCAACCAGCTCACCCGGGCGATGCGAGCCAACCCCGACCTCAAGGTGCACATCTCCTACGGCTACCTCGACGGTGCCACGCCCTACTACGGAGCCCAGGACGTGGTGGCCCACCTCGACCTGCCGGAGTCGCTGCGGGACAACAACTTCGAGCACTCCTACTACGAGGCGGGCCACATGATGTACGTCCACGAGCCGAGCCGGGTGCAGCAGAGCAAGGACCTCGCGGACTTCGTCACCCGCAACTCGGGCCGGCGTGGCTGAGCCCTGTCTCGGGTGGCCGGCACACGAAGTGCCCCTGGAGGCGAGTCCGTCCCGAGGCGGCTGACAGGTCGTCCCGTGCGGTCTGTGGACCCTGCCGACCGCTTGCCGGACGGACACAGCGTGACGGTCACGGTGCTCGACGTCCCGATCTCGATCCGCATCCAGGGAGACCGTGCCGCAGAAGTGGCCGAGCGGGTTCCGGTCCTGTGGGAGTGCTGCCGCGCTGACCAAGGCGCCGACCCGGCTGCGGCCGTCGACGTCGTCTTCGACACCGACCCGCGGGCCTGCGCCGCGGCCAACGGCGCGGGCCGGGTGTCACGCATGGACCTCGAGGACCTGCTCCAGGTGCTGACCCAGCGAGTGACGTCGAGCGCCATCGACGCACAAGCCGGCCGAGCCCTGATGCTGCACGCAGCCTGCCTCGCCGACGCGCGCACCGGTCTGGCTGCCGCCTTCGTCGCCCCCGGCGGCACGGGCAAGACCACCCTGGTCCGCACACTCGCTCCGGGTCGGTGGTACGTCACCGACGAGACCACGCTGGTCCTCGACGACGGCGTCGTCCTGCCCTACCCGAAGCCGCTGTCCATCCGCCGTGCGCCGAACAGTCTCCACAAGAACGAGACCGCGCCGAGCGCGGTAGGTCTGATCCCGCCCGGGGGACCGGTCCGGCTGGCTGCCCTCTGCGTCTTGGATCGCGACGACGGCCACACCGGGGCACCGAGGACGACACGGCTCGACACCTTGGACGCCTTGGTGGCGCTGGTGCCGCAGACGTCCCACCTGCCCGAGATGGCGCGCCCGCTCCAGCGCTTGGCCGCGCTGTGCGAGTCACTGGGTGGAGTTCATCGGGTGTCCTACCGAGAGTCCGCGGACCTCTCGGACCTGGTGGATCGGTGGATCGGGAGGATGCGTTGAGGGCGAGGGCGCTGCCGCCCCTGGACCGCGTGGACCGCGAGGGCGGGGCCGTGGTCCTCGTCGGTCGCCAAGTGGTGCGGCTCTCGGCACTGGCAACGGCGGTCCTCGATGCCTGCCCCGAGTGGTGTGCCGTGGAGAACCTGGCCGGTGCGCTGGTGACCCAGTTCGGCGAGCCCCCATCTGACGATGCCCGGTCAGTGACCGAGGCGGTCCTCATGGAGCTGCGCGACCAGGGGTTGGTCGAGCTCGGCTGAGCACGCGTCCCCGGGACAAGACGCGACCGCCCCGGGGAGTCGGCGTGTGCATCCGGCGCTCGTGCGGGAGAGTGGTGCCCGATGCGGGCCGCCGCGGCTCCGCCACCGTCCAAGGAGGCCCACCCATGCGCACTCCCGCACTGACCTCCCGGCTCGCCGCAGAGGCGCTCGGCACCTTCTTCCTCGTGTTCGCCGGGTGCGGAAGCGCCGTGTTCGCGGCCAAGTTCCTCGCACCCAACGTCGTCGCCGGACAGAGCATCCAGGTCGGCATCGGCTTCCTCGGCATCGCCCTCGCCTTCGGCCTGTCCATGATGACCATGGCCTACGCGGTGGGTCACGTCTCCGGCGCGCACTTCAACCCTGCGGTCACGATCGGCGTCGCGGTCGCCAAGCGCTTCCCGTGGCGGGACGTCCCCGGCTACGTCATCTCCCAGGTGGTGGCCGGCCTGCTCGCCGGGCTGGCGGTCTGGGGCATCGCCCGCGGAGCCACGGGCTTCGACGCGACCGGCAACCTCGCCGCCAACGGCTACGGCGCCCACTCCCCCGGCGGTTACGGGCTCGTCGCCGTGCTGTGTGCCGAGGCGATCCTCACGGGGTTCTTCGTCTACGTCGTCCTCGGGTCGACCGACGACCGCGCGCCGACGGGGTTCGCGCCCATCGCCATCGGCCTGGCCCTGACGCTGTGCCACCTCGTCGCGATCCCGATCAGCAACACCTCGGTCAACCCGGCCCGCTCCACGGCAGTCGCCTTCTTCAACGGCAACGGAGCCCCCGGTCAGCTGTGGGCGTTCTGGGTCGCGCCCCTCGTGGGCGCGGCCATCGCCGGCGCCACCTACCACCTCGTGACCGGCGTCGACCGGCGCGACGAGGACATCACCGGGCAGATCTCACCCGAGGACGTGCGCACCGGCGCCTGACCCGGGAAGGCGACCACGCCGCATACCTCGATAGCCTGAGCAGCGCTGAGCACCTTGCGGTGCCACCGGACGACATCAGGAGAGAGCCGCGCCCATGGCCACGATCATCTACACCCTCACCGACGAGGCGCCGATGCTGGCGACCTACTCGTTCCTGCCCGTCATCGAGGCCTTCGCCGGGAGGGCCGGGGTCGAGGTCGACACGCGTGACATCTCGCTCGCCGGGCGCATCATCGCGGCCTTCGACGACAAGCTCCCGCCGGAGCAGCGGATCGGCGACGCGCTCGCAGAGCTGGGCGAGCTGGCCACCACCCCCGAGGCCAACATCATCAAGCTCCCCAACATCTCCGCCTCCGTGCCGCAGCTCAAGGCCGCCATCGCGGAGCTGCGGGACAAGGGCTACGAGCTCCCCGCCTACCCCGACGAACCGAAGACCGACGAGGAGCGCGACGCCCGCGCCCGCTACGACAGCATCAAGGGCAGCGCCGTGAACCCGGTTCTTCGCGAAGGCAACTCAGACCGTCGCGCGCCCGCGGCGGTGAAGAACTACGCGCGTCGACACCCCCACTCGATGGGTGCGTGGAGCGGCGACTCCAAGACCAACGTCGCCACCATGGGCGCCGACGACTTCCGCGCCAACGAGCAGTCGGTCGTCCTGCCGGCGGCCGACACCCTGACGATCCAGCACGTCGGCGAGTCGGGCACCACGGTGCTCAAGGACGGGCTCGAGGTCCTCGAGGGCGAGGTGGTCGATGCCACCGTGATGCGCGCCGAGCAGCTGGAGGAGTTCCTCACTGCCCAGATCGCCCGCGCCAAGGCCGAGGACGTGCTCTTCTCGGTGCACCTCAAGGCCACCATGATGAAGGTCTCGGACCCGATCATCTTCGGCCACGTCGTGCGGGCCTTCCTCCCCGAGGTGTTCGAGAAGTACGGCGACGACCTGCGGGCTGCCGGCCTGTCCCCCAACAACGGCCTCGGATCGATCCTCGACGGCCTGCCCCAGCTGCAGAACGGCGCCGAGATCGCCGCGGCGATCGAGCAGGGTCTCGCCGACGGTCCGCGACTGGCGATGGTCAACTCCGACAAGGGGATCACGAACCTGCACGTCCCCAGCGACGTCATCGTCGACGCCTCGATGCCTGCCATGATCCGTACTTCCGGCCACATGTGGGGCCCGGACGGGCAGGAGCACGACACCCTGGCCGTCATCCCCGACAGCTCCTACGCCGGGGTCTACCAAGCGGTGATCGACGACTGCCGCGCCAACGGCGCCTACGACCCGACCACCATGGGCTCGGTCCCCAACGTCGGGCTGATGGCGCAGAAGGCCGAGGAGTACGGCAGCCATGACAAGACGTTCGAGATGAGCGAGCGGGGCAAGGTCCAGGTCGTCAACGCCGCGGGCGAGGTGCTGATGGAGCACGACGTCCAGCCGGGGGACATCTGGCGCGCCTGCCAGACCAAGGACGCGCCGATCCGTGACTGGGTCAAGCTCGCCGTCACCCGCGCCCGAGCCTCGCAGACCCCGGCCGTGTTCTGGCTCGACCCCGAGCGTGCCCACGACCGCAACCTCATCGAGAAGGTCACCACCTACCTGGCGGACCACGACACCGACGGCCTCGACATCCAGGTCCTGTCCCCCGTCGAGGCGGCCAGGCTCTCGGTCGAGCGGATCCGCAAGGGCGAGGACACCATCTCGGTGACCGGCAACGTGCTGCGCGACTACAACACCGACCTGTTCCCGATCCTCGAGCTGGGCACCAGCGCCAAGATGCTGTCCGTCGTGCCGCTGATGAACGGTGGCGGCCTCTTCGAGACCGGCGCCGGTGGCTCGGCGCCCAAGCACGTCCAGCAGCTGCTGGCCGAGGACTACCTGCGCTGGGACAGCCTGGGCGAGTTCCTGGCGCTCGCCGAGAGCCTGCGGCACATGGCCGACAGCTCCGGCAACAAGCGCGCCGAGCTGCTCGGCGACGCCCTCGACAAGGCGACCGAGCGGCTGCTCAACGAGAACAAGTCACCCGCCCGCAAGGTCGGCCAGATCGACAACCGCGGCAGCCACTTCTACCTCGCGATGTACTGGGCCGACGCCCTCGCGAGCCAGACCGAGGACGCCGAGGTCGCCGCCGCGTTCAAGCCGCTGGCCGAGACCCTCGCGGCCAACGAGGAGAAGATCAACAGCGAGCTCATCGGCGTCCAGGGCCACCCGGTCGACCTCGGCGGCTACTACCGCCCCGAGAAGGCGTCCGCGGTGATGCGCCCCTCGGCCACCTTCAACGACGCCCTCGCCTCCCTGCACTGACGCCAAACCACGCCGTATGCCGCGTGGTCGCCCCATCGGCGACCTCGCGGCATACGTATTGAGCCAAGTGGCGTGCGGGGGCCACGTTCGAGTGGCGGTTGTCTGGGAACGGTTTACGCTGTCGGCGAACAGGCGGTAAATCATTCACGTCGAAGGGACCAGTCGTGGCCGACAACGGACGAAGCCTGACCCCCAGCCGCAGGACGGTGCTCGGCGCCGGTGCCCTCGTCGCGGCAGCGCTCGCCGCCCGGCCGCCGGCCGCGGTCGCGGCGCAGGCGCCCGAGCCGAGGGACATCACGTTCCGCGCCTGGCGCGGTGCCGAGCTGGCCGCCGGCACCCACGAGGGAACTGCGGCGGCCGACGGCGGCCTCACCCTCGTCTCGCCCACCGCGACCCGCGACTACGCCGACCCGTTCGGCGACGGCTCGTCGGCTACCTACGACGTCGGCACCTGGACCTCCCCGGTCGTCGAACCCGGTCACGACCTCACCGAGCTGGTCGCCTCGTGGAACGCCGACACGCCCGATCGCACGTGGATCGAGGTGCAGGTCCGCGGCACCGCCGAGGACGCCACCACCACCGGTTGGTACGTCCTGGGTCGCTGGGCGTCCGACGACCCCGACGACGGGGGCGCCCTGCACCGCACCTCCGTCAGCGGACAGGGCACCGAGTACGCCACCGTGTACACCGACACCCTCGCGACGCTGAACGACCACACGCTGCACACCTGGCAGCTGCGGGTCCAACTGATGCGACCATCGGGCGCCACCTCCACGCCCACGGTCCGGCTCGTCGGGGCGATGGCCTCCCGCCTTCCTGACGCCAAGAAGGTCGATGCCAGCACCCCCGCCACGGCCGGCAGCACCGAGCTCGCCGTGCCGCCGTTCTCGCAGGAGCTGCACCGGGGCCACTACCCGCAGTGGGACAACGGCGGCGAGGCCTGGTGCTCACCCACGTCCACCTCGATGGTCCTCGCCTCCTGGGGGACCGGCCCCACCGCCGCCGACACCGCCTGGGTCGACCCGCCCGTCGACCCGCAGGTGGACTACGCGGCCCGCAACGTCTTCGACTACCGCTACGACGGCGCGGGCAACTGGCCGTTCAACGCCGCGTATGCCGCCCGGTTCGGCCTCGAGGGCTTCGTCACCCGGCTTCGCTCGCTGGCGGAAGCGGAGGCGTTCATTGCCGCCGGCATCCCGCTCGTGGCGTCGGTGTCGTTCAAGGAGAGCAAGCTCGACGGCGCCGGATACTCCACCAACGGCCACCTGCTCGTGATTCGCGGCTTCACCCGCTCCGGCGACGTGATCGTCAACGACCCGGCGTCGCACCTCATCGCCGACGACACCCAGGTCCGGGTCATCTACGACCGGGAGCAGTTCGAGAACACCTGGGTCCCGCACTCGGGCGGCATCGTCTACGTGCTCCACCCGGCCGACCACCCGTTGCCGCCGGCGCCACCCCAGGCCAACTGGTAGGTCGTCAGAGCCTCAGCTTCATGCCCTCGTGGGTGCGCTGGAAACCGAGCCGCTCATAGAACCGGTGGGCGTCGGTGCGTGACTTGTCGGTGGTCAGCTGCACCAGCGCGCAGCCCCGCCGTCGCGACTCCTCCACCGCCCAGCGCACCATCTCCTCGCCGAGGCCCTGGCCGCGCTGCCCCTCGGCGACCCGCACCGCCTCGAGCTGCGCGCGCAGGGCGCCGCGGCGCGCCAGACCGGGGATGATGCTCAGCTGCAGCGTCCCCACCACCTGGCCGTCCCGCTCCGCCACGAGCAGCGTGTGCGCCGGGTCCGCGTCGATGGCCGCAAAGGCACCGAGGTATGCCGCGGCGTCGCCCGGCTCCTCGCGCGTCGCCCCGAGCTGGTCCTGGGCGATGAGCGCGACGATGTCGGCAACGTCCTCGCGGCGGGCGCGGCGAAGCATCGCCGGCCCCGCGGCATACGGCAAGCTGCCTTGTCCGACAGCGGAACCCGGTGACCCACCTTCGAACCACGCGCGACCGTCGGAGGCCAGGGCGCGGTCGATCTTCACCGCCGAGCTCGGCCGCAGCCCCCGCGGCAGGGCGTCGCGGTCGAACCAGCCGACCTCGGTGAGCTCGCCGTCGCCAACGCGCGGCTCCCCGGAGAGGTCGCTGCACAGGAAGCACAGGTCGAGGTAGCGGGAACGGTCCCCGTTCGGGTAGTGGACCTCGGGCTGGGTCCACACTGACGTGAGCGCCTCGACCTGCACCCGCACGCACGTCTCCTCCTCCACCTCGCGCGCCAACCCGTCCGCCGGTTGTTCGCCCGGCTCGAGGATGCCGCTCGGGAGGGCCCAGTCGCCGGTGTCGGCGCGGCGGCCGAGCAGCAGCCGGCCGGTGTCGTCGAGAACCACCCCGGTGACTCCGCTGAGCCACAGCAGGTCGTGACCGACGTGCTTGCGCAGGGACAGGACGAACTCGGGGGTGGGCATGTGAGGACCCTAACCACCGGGATCCGGTCGTCGGATGCCCTGCTAGCGTCGGCCGTAGCCACTCCACCCGCGACGCGAAGGGTCCCCACCGTGAGCACAACCCCCGTCAAGGTCGCCGTCACCGGCGCCGCCGGCCAGATCGGCTACAGCCTCCTCTTCCGGATCGCCAGCGGTTCCCTGTTCGGCCCGGACACCCCCGTCGAGCTGCGGCTGCTCGAGATCACCCCCGCTCTCAAGGCGCTCGAGGGCGTCGTGATGGAGCTCGACGACTGTGCGTTCCCGACGCTGGCCAAGGTCGAGATCGGCGACGACGCGGAGAAGATCTTCGACGGCGTCAACCACGCACTGCTCGTCGGCGCCCGCCCCCGCGGCCCGGGCATGGAGCGCGGCGACCTCCTCGAGGCCAACGGCGGCATCTTCGCCCCGCAGGGCAAGGCGCTCAACGCAGTTGCCGCCGACGACATCCACGTCACGGTGACCGGCAACCCGGCCAACACCAACGCGCTCATCGCCATGAGCAACGCCCCCGACATCCCGAAGGAGCGGTTCGCCGCGCTGACCCGCCTCGACCACAACCGCGCGATCTCCCAGCTCGCAGCCAAGCTGCAGGTACCGGTGACCGAGATCCGCAAGATGACGATCTGGGGCAACCACTCGGCGACGCAGTACCCCGACCTGTTCCACGCCGAGGTGTCCGGCAAGAACGCTGCCGAGGCGGTCAACGACCAGGACTGGCTGGAGAACACCTTCATCCCCACCGTCGCCAAGCGCGGCGCCGCGATCATCGAGGCGCGGGGCGCCTCCTCGGCGGCCTCGGCGGCGAGCGCGACCGTCGACCACGCCCGCGACTGGGCGCTCGGCACCCCCGAGGGCAACTGGGTGTCGATGTCGGTCTGCTCCGACG
>Ga0308176_10001098_pt1 | contig 16983 bp, 20 predicted proteins | sample PhyCR2_3_FD_203890 | JGI IMG/M metagenome (GOLD analysis project Ga0308176, IMG submission 203890) | Soil microbial communities from UC Gill Tract Community Farm, Albany, California, United States - DLSLS.C.R2 | ecosystem: Environmental > Terrestrial > Soil > Agricultural land | place: USA...
AGGGCGTCCGCGACCAACCCCCGCCCGGCGTCGACCCTGGCTAGCGCAGTGGCTCGAGCTGGATGCCGTCAGCGTCGACCTTCATCCTGAACGGCTCGGGGGTGTCGGTCAGCACCACGACCACCGTCTCCCCGCGATGCTGGTCGGCCAGCTCACCGAGGACCCGCATCGTGTCCGGCTCCTGGTTCCGCACCCCATCGGTCGTGACCGGCTCCGCCAGCGACACCACGCGGACGTGCAAGGCGGCGGCGAGGTCCGCGGCCCGCTTCGAAGCCTCGGCGTGCTGCCCGTCGTACACCATGGCAACCCGTTCGGCGGACAGCTGGGCCACCGCCGCCTCGTCATCCGAGGAGAGGAACAGCAGCGTGGCGGCGCAGTGCAGGTCGGACATGTTCCCAACTTAGTCCAAGGAGTGCGCGCGCCGGATCTGCTCGACGATGCCGGCGATGATGTCGGTCAGCCCGAAGTCCTTGGGAGTGAACACCTCGGCGACGCCCATCTCCCGCAGCCGGGCCGCGTCGCCGGCGGGGATGATGCCGCCCACCACCACCGGTACGTCGCCGGACCCCTGCGAGCGCAGCCCGTCGAGCACGGCCGGCACCAGCTCCATGTGCGAGCCGGACAGGATCGACAACCCCACGCAGTGCACGTCCTCGGCCACCGCCGCGGCCACGATCTGCTCCGGCGTGAGCCGGATGCCCTGGTAGACCACCTCGAAGCCGGCGTCGCGGGCGCGCACCGCGATCTGCTCGGCGCCGTTGGAGTGCCCGTCCAGCCCGGGCTTGCCGACCAGCAGCCGCAGCCGGCCGCCGAGCTGCTCCCCGGTGCTGCGCACCAGATCGCGCAGCCGGGCCAGCTCGCTGCCGGCCGGGGCCGCCCCCTCCGCGCCGGAGACCCCGGTCGGGGCACGGAACTCCCCGAACACCTCGCGCAGCGCACCGGCCCACTCCCCCGTGGTCACGCCGCCCCGGGCCGCCGCCAGGGTGGCCTCCATCAGGTTCGCGCCGGACTTGGCGTCCTCGACCAGCCGGGCCAGCGCATCGGCGACTCCGGCGGGCTCACGCCGCTCGCGCCAGGCCTGCACGCTCTCCACCGCGGCCCGCTCGGCCTCCGGGTCGGCCGCCTGGATGGCCGTCTCCAGGTCCGCGGTGAGCGGGGACGGCTCGGTGGTCTCGAAACAGTTCACCCCGACGACCTTGTCCTCGCCGGACTCGATCCGCGCCCGCCGAGCGGCGTGCGAGGCGACCAGCTGCTGCTTCATGTAGCCGGACTCCACGGCGGCCACCGCGCCGCCGATCGCCAGCACCCGGTCCATCTCCTCGCGGGCGCCGGCAACGAGCTCGTCGACCTTGGCCTGGATCACCGTCGACCCATCGAGGATGTCGTCGTACTCCAGCAGGTCGGACTCGAACGCCAGCACCTGCTGCAACCGCAGCGACCACTGCTGGTCCCACGGCCGCGGCAGGCCGAGCGCCTCGTTCCAGGCGGGCAGCTGTACGGCGCGGGCGCGGGCGCTCTTGGACAGCGTCACCCCGAGCATCTCCAGCACGATCCGCTGCACGTTGTTCTCCGGCTGCGCCTCGGTCAGCCCGAGCGAGTTCACCTGCACGCCGTACCGGAAGCGTCGGTGCTTCTCGTCCTGCACGCCGTACCGGTCCCTGGTGAGCTCGTCCCACAGCCGGACGAACGCCCGCATCTTGCAGGCCTCCTCGACGAACCGGACGCCGGCGTTGACGAAGAACGACATCCGGCCGACCACCCTGCCGAAGTCCTCCGGCGCCACCTGGCCGGAGTCGCGGACGGTGTCCAGCACGGCGATCGCGGTGCACAGCGCGAAGGCGAGCTCCTGAACCGGTGTCGCGCCGGCCTCCTGCAGGTGGTAGCTGCAAATGTTGATCGGGTTCCACTTCGGGATGTGGTTGACCGTGTAGGCGATCAGGTCGCTGGTCAGCCGCAGCGAGTGCTCGGGCGGGAACACGTGGGTGCCGCGGGAGAGGTACTCCTTGATGATGTCGTTCTGGGTGGTGCCGGCGAGCAGCCCGTGCACCTCCTCGAGGTCCGCGTCGTTGCCCGCCTGCTCCTCGGCCACCACCTGGTACAGCGCGAGCAGCCACATCGCGGTCGCGTTGATGGTCATCGAAGTGTTCATCTGCCCAAGCGGGATGCCCTCGAACAGCGCGCGCATCTCGCCGAGGTGCGAGATGGGCACGCCGACCTTGCCGACCTCGCCGCGAGCCAGCGGGTGATCGGGGTCGTAGCCGGTCTGGGTGGGCAGGTCGAACGCGACCGACAGGCCGGTCTGGCCCTTGGCGAGATTGCGGCGGTAGAGCGCGTTGGACTCGCGGGCGGAGCTGTGTCCGGCGTAGGTGCGCATCACCCAGGGCCGGTCCTTGGGATGGGCCGTGGCGCCGGCATCCTCGTGCGTCATACCTACTGACAGTACGGCGAACAGGGTGGTCGGGTCACCGGGATGTGAACTGCGCCACGTGCGGAACCGGTCACAGCCTCACGTGCAGCAGGCAACACGAGTCAGGCGGAGATCGGCCGCGGCTCCCGCTCGACCTGGACCAGGCGACGCATCCTGGTGAACAGGATGACCCGGCGCAGGGCGGGGCTGCAGCCGCGCAGCACCAGCTGCCGGCCCTCGCGCTCCATCACCATGGTGGCGGCGGCGAGCAGCTTGAGTGCGGTGGCGTCGACCGACTCCACCTGGGAGAGGTCGACGACGACGTCGCCGGTGCAGGAGCCGATGCGGTCGTAGAGCGCGGCGCGTACCTCTGCGGACGAACGCCCGTCGAAGCGTCCGTCGAGGACCAGCGTGGCGCCGTCGGCGAAGAGTTCCATGCCACTCCCAGGTGTACGACGGGGCGGCCCCCGTCGTCCGCCCTTTACCCACTATGACGCAGGGGAACCCCCTCACGGTTGTCCGCTCAGATAACGGGATGGTCTCGATCTGCCGGCCCACCTAGGCTGGCCCCATGGTCAACCTCACCCGCATCTACACCCGCACCGGCGACGCCGGCCGCACCCGCCTCGGCGACAACAGCGTCGCGTCGAAGAACGACCTGCGGCTGCACGCGTACGCCGACGTGGACGAGGCGAACGCGCACATCGGCGTGGCCATCGCCCAGGGCGGCCTCGACGATGACGTCGTGAAGGTGCTCACCACCGTGCAGAACGACCTGTTCGACGTCGGTGCGGACTTCTGCACGCCGGTGGTGGAGAACCCGGAGTACCCGCCGCTGCGCATCGCCCCGGAGTACGTCGAGCGGCTCGAGGCCTGGTGCGACCACTACAACGAGGGACTGGCCAACCTGCGCTCGTTCATCCTCAGCGGGGGTACGACGGGGGCGGCACTGCTGCACGTGGCCAGGACCGTGACCCGCCGCGCGGAGCGCTCGGCCTGGGCCGCCTTCGACGAGCACGGCGAGACCATGAACGTCGCGGCGATCAAGTACCTCAACCGACTCTCGGACCTGCTGTTCATCCTGGCCCGCTACACCAACCGGGAGCACGGCGACGTGCTCTGGAAGCCGGGCGGCGAGCGCTAGCGAGCCGGCCAGGTCAGCGGCGAGCGCTAGCGGCGGCGGAGCCGCTGACCCGGCGGCGCGGCCTCCAGCCAGGCGAGAAAGCCGGTCAGCGCCTCGGGGCTCATCGCGACCTCCAGCGTCGTCACCGGGGTCTTGCAGGTGACGATGACGTGGCCGGCGTAGAGGGAGTACGCCTCCACCCCGGCCGGGTCACGGCGTCCGACGTACTCCAGCTCCGCACGCTTGAACGTCAGCCGGGCCCGGGGCGCGAGGGAGAACACCCGGAACCACTCGAGCAGGCTGCCGGAGTAGCGGCCGACCCCGAGAACCCAGCCGCGCCCGGCCCTACCGGACCGGACGCGGACGCTGAACTCGAACGTGCCGCCGTGGCGGGAGATCCAACGGCGGCGGACGACGAGGGCAAGACCGTAGACCAGCACAAGAAGCAGCAACGAACCGGCGGAGTCCGCCAGCCACTCCCATACCGGCATCTACCGCCTCCCCATGAGCACAGACCGAGCGACAGACCGACGGACCGGCCGGACGAACGTCCGGCCGGTCCAGCGAAAGGCCGAGCCACCGACCTCAGGTCTGTTCGTGGGACTCCCGCTCCTTCGCGGCCTCGAGTCGGCTGCGTGCCTCTTCCAGGTCGCTCTCGTGGGAGATCTCCGCGTGTTCGCAGAGGATGCTCACCCGGTTGTTGGCCACCGAGATGAAGCCGCCGTCGATGGCGGCCACCCAGTGACCCTCGTCGGCGGTCCGCACGTCGACCTTGCCGGGGGCGAGCACCGACAGCAGGGGCGTGTGGTGCGCCATGATGCCGATCTCGCCGGCCAGGGTGCGGGTGTTGACCACCGTCGCCTCCCCCGACCACAGCTTGCGGTCGGCGGAGACGAACTCCACGTGCATGTTCGCGGGCATCAGAGGCTCTTCTGGATCTCAGCCCACTTGCGCTCGACGTCGTCGAGGCCACCGCACATGAAGAACGCCTGCTCGGCGACGTGGTCGTACTCGCCGTCGCAGATCTTGGTGAACGCCTCGACGGTGTCCTCGAGCGGAACCGTCGAGCCTTCGATGCCAGTGAACTGCTTGGCCACGTAGGTGTTCTGGGACAGGAACCGCTGGATGCGGCGGGCCCGGGACACCACGACCTTGTCCTCCTCCGACAGCTCGTCGACACCAAGGATGGCGATGATGTCCTGCAGCTCCTTGTTGCGCTGCAGGATCGACTTCACCCGGGTCGCGGTGTCGTAGTGGTCCTGGCCGATGTAGCGCGGGTCCAGGATTCGCGACGTCGACGTCAGCGGGTCCACCGCCGGGTAGATGCCCAGCGAGGCGATCTCACGAGACAGCTCGGTGGTGGCGTCCAGGTGCGCGAACGTGGTCGCCGGCGCCGGGTCGGTGTAGTCGTCGGCGGGCACGTAGATCGCCTGCATCGAGGTGATCGAGTGGCCTCGGGTCGAGGTGATCCGCTCCTGCAGCGTGCCCATCTCATCGGCCAGGTTCGGCTGGTAGCCCACCGCCGAGGGCATCCGGCCCAGCAGCGTGGAGACCTCCGAGCCGGCCTGGGTGAACCGGAAGATGTTGTCGATGAACAGCAGCACGTCCTGGTTCTGGACGTCGCGGAAGTACTCCGCCATGGTCAGCGCGGACAGCGCCACCCGCAGCCGGGTGCCGGGCGGCTCGTCCATCTGGCCGAACACCAGCGCGGTCTGCCCGATGACGCCGGCCTCGGTCATCTCGGTGATCAGGTCGTTGCCCTCACGGGTGCGCTCGCCGACGCCGGCGAACACCGACACGCCACCGTGGTCCTTGGCGACTCGGGCGATCATCTCCTGGATCAGCACGGTCTTGCCCACGCCGGCACCGCCGAACAGGCCGATCTTGCCGCCCTGGACGTACGGCGTGAGCAGGTCGATGACCTTGATGCCGGTGTGGAACATCTCGGTCTTGGACTCGAGCTGGTCGAACGCCGGTGCCTTGCGGTGGATCCCCCACCGCTCCTGGACCTCGAGCTTCTCTCCCTCCTCGAGGTTGAGGCACTCGCCGATCGCGTTGAAGACGTGCCCCAGGGTCTCGTTGCCCACGGGGACGCTGATCGCCTCGCCGGTGTCGCGGACCGCGGCGCCGCGGACCAGGCCGTCGGTGGACTGCATGGAGATGGCCCGCACCATGCCCTCACCGATGTGCTGGTCCACCTCGAGGGTGAGGGTGCGCTTGACGTCGCCGACCTCGAGGTCGACCTTCAGCGCGTTGTACATGTTGGGGATGCCGTCGGCGGCGAACTCCACGTCCACGACGGGGCCGGTCACTCGGGCGACGCGTCCGACGGCGCCGCCGACCTGCTCCTGGGTGGTCTCGTCAATGGTGGCAGTCATGTCTCTCACTTACTCCGTAATCGAGCGGCGTTATCGACCGGCGTTCGCATCGGCCAGCGCGTTCACGCCACCGACGATCTCGCTGATTTCCTGGGTGATCCCGGCCTGGCGGGCCTGGTTCGCGATCCTGGTGTAGTTCTGGATCAGGTCCTCGGCGTTGTCCGTCGCGGACTTCATCGCCCGTTGCCGGGCGGCCAGCTCGGAGGCCGAGGCCTGCAGCATGCAGAAGAAGATCCGGCTCGCGACGTACTTCGGGAGCAGCGCGTCGAGCACCTCGGCGGCGCTCGGCTCGAACTCGTAGAGCGGGAGCACCTCCTCCGGCGGGGGCTTCTCCTCGCCCTCGACGACCTCGAGCGGGAGCAGCCGCATGTCGGTGGCCTCCTGCACGAGCATCGACTTGAACCGGGTGTAGACCACGTGCACCTCGTCGACGGCGTGCGCGCCCTCCTCGGCGACGAACGCGTCGATGAGCCCCTCGCCGACCTCGCGGGCGTTGGCGTAGCGCGGGGTCTCGGAGAAGCCGGTCCAGCTAGCGGCCACCTCGCGATTGCGGAAGGTGTAGTAGGTCAGCCCCTTGCGTCCGGAGACGTAGAGGTCGATCTCCTTGCCCTCCGAGCGCAGCTTCTCGGTCAGCCGCTCGGCCTGCTTGATCGCTCCGGAGGAGTAGGACCCTGCCAGCCCGCGGTCGCTGGTGATCACCAGCACCGCGGCCCGGCGGGACTCCGCCGGCTCGGTGGTCAGCGGGTGCTCGACGTTGGAGTACGTCGCCACCGCCGACACGGCGCGGGTCAGCTCGCGGGCGTAGGGCTCGGCGGCGTGCGCGCGCTGCTGCGCCTTGATGATGCGGGAGGCGGCGATCAGCTCCATGGCGCGCGTGATCTTCTTGATGGACTGGACCGACCTGATCCGTCCGCGCATCTCACGCAGGGACACAGCCATACGTCAGCCTCGCTTCTGCTTCACGATCTGCTCCTGCTCGACCGCATCGTCAGGGAGCGCCTCGAACTCTTCACGACCGGCGGCCAGTGACCTGCCCTCGCTGGTCTCGAACTGCTCGGCGAACCGGTCGTAGGCACCGGCCACGGCCTGCTCGGACTCCTCAGTCCACTTCCGGGACTCCCGGATGGCGTCCAGGATGCCGCCCTGCTCGTGGCGCAGGTAGTCCAGGAAGTCCCGCTCGAAGCGCAGCACGTCCTCGACCGGCATCGCGTCGAGCCGGCCGGACAGGCCCACCCACAGCGACACCGCCTGCTCCTCGAAGGGGTACGGGTTGAACTGGGTCTGCTTGAGCAGCTCCATCAGTCGTGCGCCGCGGTCGAGCTGCTGCCGGGATGCCGCGTCGAGGTCGGAGGCGAACATCGCGAACGCCTCCATGGCGCGGTACTGCGCCAGGTCGACCTTCAGCGAGCCCGTCACGGTCTTCATCGCCTTGAACATCGCGGCGCCACCGACTCGGGACACCGAGATGCCGACGTCGATCGCCGGCCGCTGGTTGGCGTTGAACAGGTCTGACTGCAAGAAGATCTGACCATCGGTGATCGAGATGACGTTGGTCGGGATGTAGGCCGACACGTCGTTGGCCTTGGTCTCGACGATCGGCAGACCGGTCATCGAGCCGGCGCCCATCTCGTCGGACAGCTTGGCGCAGCGCTCCAGCAGCCGGCTGTGCAGGTAGAACACGTCACCGGGGTACGCCTCGCGGCCCGGCGGGCGGCGCAGCAGCAGCGACACCGCGCGGTACGCCTCGGCCTGCTTGCTGAGGTCGTCGAAGACGATCAGCACGTGCTTGCCCTGGTACATCCAGTGCTGGCCGATCGCGGAGCCGGTGTACGGCGCGAGGTACTTGAACCCGGCCGCGTCGGAGGCGGGGGCGGCCACGATGGTGGTGTACTCCAGCGCTCCGGCCTCCTCGAGGGCGCCGCGCACCGAAGCGATCGTCGAGCCCTTCTGGCCGATGCCGACGTAGATGCAGCGCACCTGCTGCGTCGGGTCGCCGGACGCCCACGCAGCCTTCTGGTTGATGATCGTGTCGATCGCGATCGCGGTCTTGCCGGTCTGGCGGTCGCCGATGATCAGCTGGCGCTGGCCGCGGCCGATCGGGGTCAGCGCGTCGATCGCCTTGAGGCCGGTCAGCATCGGCTCGTTCACGCTCTGCCGCTGCACCACCGACGGCGCCTGCAGCTCCAGGGCCCGGCGGCCCTCGGTGGCCACATCGCCCAGTCCGTCCATCGGCTGGCCGAGCGGGTCGACGACCCGGCCCAGGTAGCCGTCGCCGACGGGCACCGACAGCACCTCGCCGGTACGACGGACCTGCTGGCCCTCCTCGATGCCGGCGAAGTCACCCAGGATCACGACGCCGATCTCGCGCAGGTCGAGGTTCAGCGCGATGCCGAGGGTGCCGTCCTCGAACTCCAGCAGCTCGTTCGCCATCACCGAGGGCAGCCCCTCGACACGGGCGATGCCGTCCATGGCCTGGGCCACCCGGCCGACCTCTTCACGGGAGGCTGCCTCGGGCTGGTACTCGGAGACGAACTGCTGCAGCGCCTCCTTGATCTCCTCGGGGCGGATCGTCAGCTCGGTCATTGTGTTGCCTCTGTTCTCCTGCTGTTGTGACCTGGGTTGTCTGTGTGATGGGCCGGCGGTTCGTGTGCCGGACGGCCGGTCAGTGCTCCAGCTGTCGTTTCGCTTGCTTGAGCCGGGTCTCGATCGTGGAGTCGATCACCTCGTCGCCCACGGCCACCCGGACCCCGCCAAGAACCTCGGGCTCGACGATCACGTTCAGGTGGATCTCGTGGTCGTACTCCGCCGAGAGCGCTCGGGCCAACCGCTCCTTGTGGTCCTCGCTGAGCGGCCCAGCCACCCACACCGTGGCGACCAGGCTGTTGCGCCGGTCGGCGGCGACCTTCTGGTAGGTCTCGAGCACCGCGGTCAGGGAGCGGTGCCGGGATGCCACCGCCTGGCCGAGCAGCCGGCGCGTCGGCTCGTCGACCCGCCCACCGAGCAGGTTGTCGAGCAGCCGCTGCTTGGCCTCGAGCGGGTAGCTTGCCTCCGACAGCACGTCACGCAGCTCGGCGTTCGCCTCGACGATGCGCCCGAACCGGAACAGGTTGTCCTCGAGCTCGTCGAGCTGCCCGGCCTGGTCGGCCCTGGCCACGTGGGCGATCACCGACGCGCGCTCGAGCGCGTCGCCGAGGTCGGGGCCCTGCGACCAGCGGTGCCGCACGGCCTCACCGACGACCTCGAAGGTCGCATCGGAGACCTTGCCGCGAAGCAGGGTCTGCAGCAGCCGGCCCTTCGTCTCGGCCAGCACCGCCGGCTCGGTCAGGGCCCGGCGCAGCGCGTGCCGGGTGTCCATGGTCAGCGCGAGCGCGAACAGCTCGTCACCGAGCACGCCGGCGTCCGCACCGGTGCGCAGCACCTCCTCGGTCTTCTCCAGCAACGCTGACTGCGACCGAGCCGAACCTGCTTGCATGTCAGCTCACTCCCGTGGAGGTGGAGGCCTCTTGCTCCTCCAGCGAGGCGATGAACCGCTCCACCGTGCGGCTGCGCCGCTCGTCGTCAGTCAGCGACTCGCCCACGATGCGCTCGGCGAGCTCGGTGGCCATCGCGCCGACCTCGGTGCGCAGCTGCTGAACGGCCTGCTGGCGCTCGGCGTCGAGCTGGGCGCGCGCGTGCTTGAGGATCCGGTCGGACTCCTCCTGTGCCTGCTTGCGCATGTCGGCGATGATCGCCGCACCCTGCTCCCTAGCCTCTTCGCGGATCTTGGCCGCCTCGTGCCGGGCCTCGGTCATCTGCGACTTGAAGCCCTCCTCGGCCGCCCGAGCGTCGGCCTGGGCCTGCTCGAGGTCCTCGAACTGCTTCCGGATCTTCTCCTGGCGCTCCGTCATCGCCTTGTTGACCGGCGGCACGACGTACTTCCCGAGCACCCACAGGATGATCGCGAAGGCGATCAGCTCCACGACGAAGGTCAGGTTCGGAACGAGGAAGTTTTGTGGCTCCGCAGCCATCGGCACGAGGACGCTGCCCACGTTGTCCATCTGCTTGATTCCCGTCCTAGGTTGTCGACCCAGCCGTCACTTGCCGAGCACGAAGACGAACAGCGCCATGAACGCCAGGTTGATGAAGAAGAACGCCTCACACAGACCGACCGTCAGGAAGAAGATGGTCTGCAGACGCCCCTGCGCCTCCGGCTGACGTGCGACGCCCTGGATGTACGAGCTACCGGCCAGGCCGTCACCGATCGCACCACCGATGGCGCCGCCGCCGAGGGCGAGTCCGCCGCCGATGAACGCACCGGCGAGCTTGATGGCGGAGTCGATGTTTGATGCTGCCACTGTCTCTCCTTGATTATCGCCGGGTTGCCCGGCGGCCCCTTGTTTCTCTTATCTTCCCTTGACGCCCGACCCGGGGATCAGTGCGCCTCTTCCAGTTCGAGGTCGTTCTGGCCCGCGACCTCCTCGGCCTCGGCGTGCTCGTCGTCGTGCGAGCTCATCATGCCGAAGTACAAGACGGTCAGCAGAGCGAAGATGAACGCCTGGATCGCGCCGATGAACATGTCGAACAGCTTCCAGATCACGTCCGCGCCCCACACCGTGTAGAGCGGCAGCAGGAAGGCGATCAGCGCGATCATGATGCCGCCGGCGAAGATGTTGCCGAAGAGTCGTAGCGCCAGCGTGAACGGCTTGACGATCTCCTCGATGATGTTCAGCGGCAGCAGCGCCAGGTTCGGCTGGGCGTAGTGCTTGAGGTACCCCTTGAGCCCGCGCTCGCGGATCCCGAAGATGTGCACCCCGACGATCACCAGCAGTGCCAGCGCGTAGACCAGGTTGACGTCCGCGGTGGGCGCCTTGACGACGTCGCCGGTGGGGATCAGCTCCAGCCAGTTCGAGATCAGGATGAAGAAGAACAGCGCCACGGCCAGGGGTACGACGAACGGGTGCACGCGGCCGAGGTTGCCCTCGACCTGGGTGGTCACCTCGTTGACCACGCCCTCCCACATCAGCTGGATCTTGCTGGGCGCGCCGCTGGTCACCTTCGAGCGCATCCAGAACCCGAGGCCGATCACGATGGCCCCCGCGATCACGGTGGACCAGATGGTGTCGAGGTTGAGGGTCATCCCGGCAACCGTGACGGTGACGTGGTTGCCGATCTCGATCCCCTCGGCGCGGATCATGCCTTCAGCTCCTTCAGCAGCGGGATGCCGGTCATCACCAGCGTGATCAGACGGAACAGTGCGAGACCGATCAGGGCGGTCAGCCCCACCGACCAGAACGCCACGGCGATCACGACCGCCGGGACGGCGACGAACAGCAGGCGCACCAGCGCCGAGGAGGCGATCTCGGACCGGCTCAGCTGCGCACCCGAGGAGATCATGCGGAGGAGGGACAGCTCGGTGGCCACGTGGTTGCCGAGCCCGAGCAGCATGCCGATGGCCACGAAGACGCCCACCTGCCACTCGCCCATGGGTACGAACACCCACAGCGAGGCCGCGGCGAGGACCAGCGCCAGAGCCACGACCCGGCGCTGGTCACGCAGCACCTTGGCCAGGGTTGGACGCTGGGTCTGAGGCTGGGCCGGACCCTCGGTCGACTCGGCGCCAGTGGTGCCGGCGGGGACGTCATCGGTGGGGTTCATGCGTTCCTGCCTTTCGTGCGCTCGGGGCCCGCGGGGACGAGAGCGGGTCGCTCAGCCGCGCAGGTAGCGGCGCACCCGGAGCCAGAAGCCGACGGCTCCGCCGGCCATGCCGGCCGCGATCCCGACCAGCGTGAAGACAGGCGAGGTGCCGGCTGCGTTGTCGACGACGAGACCGACGACAAGGCCGACGATGACGCAGCCCACGATGAGCCCACCGAGGCCGACCATGTCGCGCCCGCTGAGTGGCTTGTCCTGGTTGTCGTCATCGCCCATCACCCGACCCACTTCCGTAGATCACGTGTACGAGGCTCATCCCGGCAGAACGGAAGAACCGGTGCAGATCCAAGGGCGCGACGCTACCACAGCCGCACTCGAAGACGGTGCGCCGCGAGAGCGCTAGCGACGCGTCGGTCGTCATGATGGCGGCCGTCCCTGGTCGACGGGGCCTGCGCCCCGAGGTGGAAAACTGGTCGTCGGGGCCTGCGCCCCTGGCTCGATTGCCGTGTTCTAACTGGCTTGTGAAAACTAGCACAAGGTGACCCGTGTCCAAAAATCGGGTCCGGGGCCACGGCTCGTGGCTCACACCCTGGCAGAGCCCGCACGTTCGTAGTGGCGATGGTACCTCGGCAGCAGGAACGTCAAAGCCACGGTCACCGCCACCCAGACCAGCAGCACGATGGTGGTCAGCCGCGACGCGTACAGGCTGGCCAGCACGCCACCGAAGGCGATCAGACCGGCCCACAACCACATGATCAGCACCGCCACCCGGTGGGAGTGGCCGATCTCCAGCAGCCGGTGGTGCAGGTGCTGCTTGTCCGGCGCGAACGGGGACCTTCCCGCGCGGGTACGACGGACCACCGCGAGCACCAGGTCCGCGAACGGCACCACCAGGATCGCGATGGGCAGCACGATCGGCAGCAGGGCGGGCAGCAGGCTGGCGTGCGAGCCGCCGACGCCTCGGGACATGTCCACCGACGCGAACTGCCCGGTGAGGGTGAGCGCGGACCCGGCGAGCACGAACCCGATCAGCATCGAGCCGGAGTCGCCCATGAAGATCCGGGCCGGGAAGAAGTTGTGCGGCAGGAAGCCCACGCAAGCGCCGCCGAGCGCCGCGCACAGCAGCGCGGCGGTGATCGCGAGCGTCTCCCCGTTCGCGTCCGCGAGCTTGTAGGAGAACAGGAAGAACGCCACCGCCCCGATGGCCACCACGCCCGCGGCCAGGCCGTCCAGCCCGTCGACGAAGTTCACCGCGTTCACCGTCGCCACCACCACGACGACGGTGAGGATCGCCGCCTGGCCGGTGTCCGGGGCGAACTGGCCGCCGCCGGGCAGCTGGAAGGAGTAGTACTGCACCTGGAAGACCACGAGCAGCGCCGCCGCGATGACCTGTCCGGCCAGCTTGGTCACCGCGTCCAGCTCGATCAGGTCGTCGACCACGCCGAGCGCGCAGATCAGTGCTCCGGCCCCGAGCACCACCTTCGCGTCGTGGAAGATCGAGTCGGTGCTCAGCGACAGGAACGGCAGCCTCCGGGCCACCAGGTAGCCGGCCGCCAGCCCGCCGAGCATCGCCAGCCCGCCGAAGTACGGGATCGGCACCGCGTGCACGTCCCGGTCGCGCACCTTCGCGACCGCCCCGGTGCGCATCGCCACCTCGCGGGCCACCACTCCCAGCAGGTAGGTGACCACCGCGGAGACGAGGAAGACGGTCAGGTACTCGCGCATCAGCCCTCGTCGACGATCTCGGTGCCGTGGGCGGCGACGATCTCGTTGAGCCGGTCCAGCGGGACCGCGCCGGCGCGCAGCAGCCGGCCGGCCGGCCCGGTCGCGTCCACGATCGTGGAGGGCACCGGGCCCGGGGTCGGCCCGGCGTCGAGCAGCACCTCGACCGACTCACCGAGCATCTCCTCGGCCTGGTCGGCGTCGGTGGCCGCGTCCATCCCGGTCCGGTTCGCGCTGCTCACCGCGAGCGGGCCGGTGCGCTCGAGCAGCTCGAGCGCCACCGCGTGGTCGGGCATCCGCACGGCGACGGTGCCGCGGGTCTCGCCGAGGTCCCAGCGCAGCGACGGCTGCTGCTTGCAGACCAGGGTCAGCGGGCCGGGCCACAGCTCCTCGACGAGCGCCTGGGCGTAGGCGGGCACCCCGACCGCGAGCGCGTCCAGAGTCCCGGCGGAGGAGACCAGGACGGGCGGCGGCATGTCCCGGCCGCGCCCCTTGGCGGCCAGCAGCCGTCGGACCGCTTCGGGCTGGAAGGCGTCCGCCCCGACGCCGTACACGGTGTCGGTCGGCAGCACCACCAGCTGGCCGCGCTGCACCGCCAGCGCGGCCTCGGCGATGCCCGTCGCGCGGTCCGCGGCGTCGGCGGTGCTGAAACGGTTCGGGCGCGAGGTCTCGATGCTCACGCTCTCATCGTGCCAGCCGTGCGGTCAGGTAGCGGGGGCGACCTGCGAGATCCGGGTGATCGCGGACCTCGGCCCAGCGCCCGGCGGCCGCGAACACCGCCGGCGCCACCTCGCCCTGCGCGTCGGCGTGCTCGCAGCCGACACGTCCGCCGGGGCGCAGCAGCCGGGCCGCGACCTGCTCGACCACCCGGATCGCGGTCAGCCCGTCCTCTCCAGCCCACAGCGCCGCGGCCGGGTCGTGGTCGCGGGCCTCCGGGGTGACGCTGGCGTAGGCGCCCATCGGGATGTACGGCGGGTTGCTGACCACCACGTCCACGCCCCCGTCGAGGTCGCTCAGCGCGGTCGCGATGTCACCCTGTCGCAGGTCCACCCCGGATCCGGCCAGGTTCCGCGACGCCCACCCGAACGCGCCCTCGTCGAGCTCGACGGCGTGCACCTGCGCCTCCGGCACCTCGTGTACGACGGACAGGGCGATCGCCCCGGAGCCGGTGCACAGGTCGGCCACCACGGGCACCCGGCCCTCCCGGACCAGGTCGCGCGCGCGGTCGACCGCCCAGCCGGCCAGCAGCTCGGTCTCCGGACGGGGCACGAAGACCCCGGGGCCGACCGCGAGCTCCTCGTGCCGGAAGGCCGCCGTACCGGTCAGGTGCTGCAGCGGCTCGCGGCCGGCCCTCCGCACGACGAGGGCCCAGAAGGCCCGCAGCTGCTCGGCGGTGGGCTCGCCGGCCAGCCGGAGCGCCGGCCGGGACGTGCCCGTCACGTGCGCGAGGAGCTCCGCCGCGTCGTACTCCGGGCTGGGCACCCCGGATGCCGCGAGCCGGACCGTCGCCTCGGCGAGCACATCGGTGGTTGTGGAGCCGAGCTCGCGAGGCGTGTCGAAACCACCGGTCACGCGGTCCCCTGCGACTCGAGCGCCTCGAGCCGGGCGGCCAGGTCGGCCTCCACGCAGGAGCCGACGACCGGGTCGAGGTCCCCGTCGAGCACCTGGTCGAGGTTGTAGGCCTTGAACCCGGTCCGGTGGTCGGAGATCCGGTTCTCCGGGAAGTTGTAGGTGCGGATGCGCTCGGAACGGTCCACGGTGCGCACCTGCGACTTGCGGGCGTCGGCGGCCTCGGCGTCCGCGGCGTCCTGGGCGGCCTGCAGCAGCCGGGACCGCAGGATCCGCATGGCCTGCTCGCGGTTCTGCAGCTGGCTCTTCTCGTTCTGGCAGCTGACCACGATCCCGGTGGGCAGGTGGGTGATCCGCACCGCGGAGTCGGTGGTGTTCACGCTCTGCCCGCCCGGACCGGAGGAGCGGAACACGTCGACCCGCACGTCCTTGTCCTCGATCACCACGTCGACCGGGTCCGCCTCCGGCATCACCAGCACGCCGGCGGCCGAGGTGTGCACCCGGCCCTGGCTCTCGGTCACCGGGACGCGCTGCACCCGGTGCACGCCGCCCTCGAACTTCAGCCGCGCGTAGGGGGCTTCGCCGGGCTCGGGAGTGCCCTTCGCCTTCACCGCCACCGTGACCGACTTGTAGCCGCCCAGGTCGGACTCTCCTGCGTCGAGCACCTCGGTCTTCCAGCCGTGCCGTTCGGCGTGCCGGGTGTACATCCGCAGCAGGTCGCCGGCGAACAGCGCGGACTCCTCGCCGCCCTCGCCGGACTTGATCTCCAGGATCGCGTCCTTGGCGTCAGCCGGGTCGCGCGGCACCAGCAGGTGCCGCAGCCGCTCCTCGGCCAGCGTCAGTCGCTCCTCGATCGCGGCGGCCTCCTCGGCGAACGCCGCGTCCTCGCGGGCCAGGTCGTGGGCGGCCTCGGTGTCCTCGACCAGCCGCTGCCAGTCCTGGTAGGCGCGCACGATCGCGCTGAGCTCTGCGTAGCGCTGGTTCAGCCGACGGGCCAGCGTCTGGTCGGCGTGGATCGAGGGATCGGCGAGACGCTGCTCGAGCTCGCGGTGCTCCGCGACCAGCCCGTCAACCGCCTCGAACATCCTCATCCCTCCACGCGCACAGGTCCTCGACAAACACGCGGCGCCGGCCACCGCAGCTCGGGTGCGGGGGCCGGCGCCGGAGGTGAAGCTACTTCTTCTTCGAGCCCTGGGCCTTGGCGTAGCGCTTCTCGAAGCGGGCCACGCGGCCACCGGTGTCGAGGATCTTCTGCTTGCCGGTGTAGAACGGGTGGCACTGCGCGCACACATCGGCGTGGACCACGCCGTTGGCGGCGGTGCTGCGGGTGGTGAACGTGTTGCCGCAGGTGCAGGTGACCTGCGTCTCGACGTACTCCGGGTGGATGTCCTTCTTCATGGTCTTCCTCTCGAGGTATCGGTCGCCGGGTCGACGGCACGCAACGCGCCGTCGTGAACCGGAACCAGCCATCCAGTCTGCCAAAGACCGTCCACCGCGCGCCAATCGGCCCGGTGGACTCGTAGACGTCAACGACGCAGGGACGCCTTTTCTTCCCGGTGCGGGGCGTGCTCGGTCAGCGGCAGCACCAGCCGGGCCGTGGTGCCCTCTCCCTCGACCGACTCCAGCTCCAGCCGGCCGCCGTGGTTGTCGGCGATTGCCTGCACGATCCGCAGCCCCAGCCCGGTGCCGGTGATCTTGGCGTCCACGGCGTTGGAGGCCCGGTAGAACCGGGTGGCCAGGTGGGACATCTCGGCGGCCGGGATGCCGAGGCCGTGGTCGGTGACCTCGATGTGCACCTGGTCGCCGGACTGCTTGACCCGGATCGTGACGTCGCCGCCGTCCGGGCTGAACTTCAGCGCGTTGGACACCAGGTTGAGCAGCGCCCGCGACAGCTGGGCGTAGTCGCCGCGCAGCACCATCGCCCGGGTCGGGTGCACCTCGGAGATGGTGATCCCGCGCTCGGCGGCCACCGCCCGCAGGTCGTGGGCGACGTCGGAAGTCAGGTGGGTGAGGTCGAGGACGTCGAAGCTGGTGCGGAACGCCTCCGCCTCGGCCTTGGACAGGGTGAGCAGGTCCTCGATCAGGCCGCGCAGCCGCTGCACGTTGCGCTGCACCGCGGTCAGCATCGTGGTCTGCTGCGGGGTGAGCCGCTC
>Ga0308176_10001099_pt1 | contig 16975 bp, 10 predicted proteins | sample PhyCR2_3_FD_203890 | JGI IMG/M metagenome (GOLD analysis project Ga0308176, IMG submission 203890) | Soil microbial communities from UC Gill Tract Community Farm, Albany, California, United States - DLSLS.C.R2 | ecosystem: Environmental > Terrestrial > Soil > Agricultural land | place: USA...
TGTAATGAGTTCGGGTGATTTAAGCGTAAACATTTTGAACGGCCTTGATTTCAAAACAATGGCAAGCGCTTACATCGTTTATTCTAATGCACTTGATTTTGCCAAACGCAATTCAAACAAAGACGGGGACGTGAACAGGGGGCAATACAACAGCCGTTTGATGACAGACCTGCTTTGGGAAAATACGCTGACGTACAACAAACGCATCGGCGGCCATTCATTTACACTGCTAGGCGGGTTTACGGCACAAAAGACGAGACAAAGAGACGAGCAGCAACAAGCACAGGATTTTCCGAGCGACAACTTTACCACGATGAACAACGCCGCGCAGGTTACACTGCCTTACGTGGATGCAAACGGGGTGCAGCAGGGAACGTTCAATACGAAATTTGGTATTGGTTTGCTTTCGTACTTGGGCCGCCTGACGTATGATTACAAGAGCAAGTACCTGCTCTCGGCAAGCCTGCGAAGCGACGGCAGTTCCAAGTTTGCACCGGGCCATAAATGGGGAACTTTTCCGGCAGTTTCGTTGGGATGGGTAGCCACGCAGGAAAAATTTTTAAGAGATGTAAAATGGCTGGATAACTTAAAGTTCAGAGGCAGCTACGGCGTTACCGGCAACAACCGGATCAACGATTTTCTGTGGGTTGATTTGTTGTATGCGTCCAATTATGATTTTGGTTCGGGCAACGGTACATTGGTCTCAGGACAAGCACCCACCAATCCCGTTCTTGCCAACAAAAACATTACGTGGGAACAAACCTATCAATACAATTTCGGCGTTGACGTGTCCCTCTTTCACAACGCACTCAGCTTGTCGGTAGATGCTTATCAATCGAAGACAAAAGCCTTGCTTTTGCAACAGGCAGTGATGGCGTTTTTGGGCAGTACGCAAACCATCAACAACATTGGTCAATTGCAGAACCGTGGCATTGAAGCCGAACTTACAGGCAATGTTATCCGCCGCAAAAACTTTCGCTGGACAGTATCGGCCAACATAGCGCACAACGAAAACAAATTGCTGGCGCTTGCCGGCGAGCAATATTTTCTGAACTACGGTGAACGCACCGAAGTTTACCGCAACATGCCGGGCCGTCCGCTGGTTGAATTCTTTGGTTATAAAACAGACGGCGTTTGGCTCTCGCAACAACAGATCAACGACGCTAAAGCAAAAGGCCTGACGTCTAACTTGTCAAATTTGTTTGTGGCCGGCGGATTAAAGTTGGTGGATGTAAACGGCGACAACGTGATTGACGACAAAGACCGCGTGGTAATGGGCAATCCTTATCCAGATTATAACTGGGGTTTGACCAACAACTTCACCTGGGGCCAGTTTGATTTCAGCTTTTTGCTGCAAGGTTCGCAAGGCGGCCAACTGATTAACGGCGATGCCAATTACAACGAAACAAAACGCATCAACAAGAATTACATTGAAAACCGCTGGTTAAGCCCCGCTTATCCCGGCGACGGCAAAACGCCTTATTCAACAAACGGCTTTAACTGGATGCTGACCGATTACGTAGTAGAAGACGCGTCGTACTATGCCTTGCGCGAAATGATCGTAGGTTATACTTTGCCCGCGAAGGTTACCCGCCTTGCGCATTTGAGCGGTGCCCGTTTTTACTTTTCTGCGCAGAACCTTTATTACCACAGCGCAAGCGGTTACCGCGGCATTAATCCCGAAGCAAGGTTCAACACTTCGCAATACGCCACGCCACTTGTTGACGGCTATCAGCGCGGAAGTTTTCCTTTGCCAAAAACGGTTTTGTTTGGCCTCGACATCAACTTCTAAAACTTCAATCGAAACAAGATGAAACGCATCCACTATATTTTTCTTTTAGGCTTTATCGGCTTGGCCTCGTGTAAAAAAGTCATAGACCTTTATCCTGAATCGAACCTGAACACGGAAACCTATTATTCAAACCTTGATGAAGTAAAAGCGGGACTGACCGGCGCTTACAATTCCCTGCAAAAACCCATTTATTACGAGTGGCAATTAACCGAACTGCGAAGTGACAATACCAAGCAGGGAAATCCCGGGAGCACCAGTTCCAACAACCGAGACCTGAGTGACCTGGATATGTTTACGCCAAGCACAAGTCACGGCGCCATTTACCAGTATTGGCTCACCTCGTACAACAGCATTCGCAACGCCAATTTGATTTTGCAGAAGCTGGGCGTGAAGTACGATCCGGCTGCGGGCAGTCTCAGTTTTCAATCCATCTCCATTCCCATCAGCGATGCCGACAGAAAGCAATTGGCGGGTGAAGCCATGTTCATCAGGGCTTACAATTATTTCAATCTTGTGCGGCTGTTTGGCGGTGTGTTTTTGAATTACGAACCGCTCACTCCCGAGCAGGCAAAAACGATGAACAGAGTGAGCGCCGCGGAAATTTACAAGCTCATTGAAGCCGATTTAAAAACAGCAGCGAGCAACATGAACACGCTGAAGTTTAACCAGATTGCCGGCGCTGATTTAGGCCGTGCAAACGGTTGGGCCGCTAAAGGTTTGCTGGCAAAAGCTTACCTCACGTTAAACCGAAAAGCCGAGGCTATTGCCCTGTTGCAAGACGTTAAGAACAACAGCGGCTACGCATTGTTAACCGGCGCAAATGCTTACGCCAACGTTTTTTCGACAACGAACGAAATGAACAGCGAAATCATATTCGCCATTCGGTTTAAAGCCGGTGGATTGGGTCTTGGTAATTTGTTGCCAAACGTATTTGCTCCATTGAGCAGCGGTTCGGCCGTCATTGCGGGTGACGGTGACGGACTGAATTACCCAACGAATGATTTGGATACCGCGTCCATGGGCGATCCGCGGCGTGCCACCAACATCGGTGTTTTTGGTACCGGTTCAGCGGCCAAACTTTACGTGAAGAAATTTATTCCACCCCAGCCATCGGTAAACGACGACACGGAGAACGATTGGCCTGTGCTCCGCTATTCCGATATATTATTGATGTTGGCCGAAGCGCAGGGCTTTTCGCAAAGCAGCATTGATTTGATTAACCAGGTAAGAACCCGTGCCGGTGCAACGCCTTATGCGGCTGGTGCTTTGGGCAACGTGGCACAATTTGAACAGGCCTTGTCCACCGAACGACGCATTGAATTTTCTTTTGAAGACCAGCGTTGGTTTGACTTGGTACGCTTCAATACAACGCTGACAACCATCACAGCCGAGCAAGCCATGAAAGATCATTTTGCGCGGGAGTATTACAACCATTACCGCCAGTACACCGCACCGGCGCTTACGCTTGTGCAGTTGCAAAGCAATGTGACAAAGGAACATTTGCTTTTGCCCATTCCACAACGGGAGATTGACACAAATACCTCTCTCGTAATTCCGCAAAATCCGGGATATTAAACGCAGCATTTTTTTGCACGGGTTTATAGTTCGTTCAATTCCGGTCTGCACCATTGTTTTGTGATGCGGTGCGTTTGTTGTCAGGAGCAGGGCTAATCTTTATCAGTTGTAAATTAGCCCCGGCGGTTTAAGTTTGACGAATGAAACAATTTTGTTTGCTGCTCCTTCTTGTCCCGTTTTTCTCCTGCAAACAGAAAGTTGAGCTGACAAAAACCGAAACGCAAAACATTACCGAATCGGTGTACGCATCGGGCAAAATCAAAAGCCGTGGACAGTATGAAGTTTTTGCCACTGTCAGTGGCATCATTGCGCAAATGCGGGTGAAGGAAGGCGATCAGGTGAAGAAAGGCGACGTGCTTTTTACGCTGATAAACGAAGCACCGCAATTGAGCCAGGAAAACGCCGCCATCACTGCCCGCTACCAATCCGTGCAAGCCAATCTTGACAAACTGAACGAAGCGCAGGCGAATATTGATCTTGCGCGAACAAAACTGCAAAACGATTCCTTGTTGTTGGCAAGACAGCGCAACCTATGGGCCAGCGAAATCGGCAGCCGCAACGATTTGGAGCAACGCGAATTGGCGGCCAAAAATTCGCGGCTTGCCTACCAAACGGCTTTGCTTCGCTACAAGCAATTGCAACAGCAATTGACCTTCTCGGAACAACAGTCAAAGAAAAGCCTTCAAATCAGTTCGACAGTGAGCGGCGATTATGCCGTTCGCGCAAAACAAGACGGAAAGGTTTACAACGTAACGAAGGAAGTGGGAGAGGCCGTGAATCCGCAAACGCCGGTGGCTGTTATCGGCAGCGGTAAGGATTTTATTTTAGAATTACAGGTGGACGAATACGACGTGGCAAAAATTGCGTTGGGGCAAAAAGTATTGGTAACAATGGACAGCTACAAAGGACAAGTGTTTGAAGCCACCGTTACCAAGGTTGATCCTTACCTGAACGAACGTTCGCGTTCGGCAACCATTGAAGCCACGTTTACCAAAGGACCTCCAAACCTTTTTCCCAACCTCACGGCCGAAGCCAACGTTTTGCTTCGTGTAAAAGAAGGTGCGCTTACCATTCCACGCAGTTATCTTGTTGACGAAACCTATGTTTTGCTGCAAGGTGGAGAGAAGAAAAAAATAGCAACGGGAGTGAAAGATTATCAACGCGTGGAAGTGTTGAGTGGCTTAAACAAAGATGACGTCATTCAAAAACCGCATGACTGATGCGCAAGCTAAACGTTGATATTGCGTATTCTTTACTGATGGCCCGCTGGAAGCAAACGCTGGTAGCCGCCATCGGCGTTACGTTCAGCATCACCATGTTCATTGCCTTGCTTTCTTTCATGACAGGTTTAAACAAATTGCTCGACAGCCTGGTTGTAAACCGTACACCGCACGTCCGGCTTTTTAACGAAGTGCGGCAAAACCCAAATCAACCGATTGCCCAAGCAGGCGAATACAAGGCTTATTATCACTTTATTTCTTCGATAAAAACAAGCAACAGCCGCGAGGAGATTTACAACAGCGCCGCCATCCTGGATGCTTTGCACAACGATGCACGGGTGCTGGGCGTATCGCCCAAAATAAATACACCGGCCTTTTTTAACGACGGCGCCGTGCGGCTCAACGGCAACGTTAACGGCATTGACGTGCAGGCCGAGAATCGCCTGTTTCATTTTTACGAATACATCACCAAGGGCAATGCTGCCAACTTAAGCATCGTTCCCAACAGCATTGTATTGGGTAAGGCACTGGCCGATAAATTGGCCGCCGATGTTGGCGACATGGTTTATCTAACCACAACAGGCGGAGAAATTTTTCCGTTGAAACTCGTGGCTTTTTATCAATCGGGCATCAATGATTTGGACAAGATAACGGCTTACACATCTATTGCAACGGCGCAAAAGCTTTTGGGCAAGCCTGCCAATTATTTAACCGATATTCAAATCAAGCTGCACGACATTAAGCAAGCGCCGGCCGTGGCAAAAGAATACCGCGAAACCTTTGGCACGCAGGCCGAAGACATTCAAACCGCAAACGCACAATTCGACACAGGCACTTTCATTCGCACACTCATTTCTTACACCGTAGGCATTACGCTTTTGATTGTGGCGGGCTTCGGCATCTACAATATTTTAAACATGATGATTTACGAAAAGATGGATTCCATCGCCATCTTGAAGGCTACCGGCTTTTCCGGTCCCGATGTCCGCCGTATTTTTTTGCTGATTGCGTTGAGCATCGGCATCTTCGGTGGAGGCGTGGGTTTGGCGCTTGGATTTGGATTGTCGGAAATTATTGACGCCATTCCGTTTAACACAGCGGCATTGCCCACGGTAAAAACGTTTCCCGTCAATTACGATCCGCTGTTTTACGTTATCGGCATCGTGTTTTCGATTATTACAACTTATCTGGCAGGATTGTTCCCCGCAGCAAAAGCCGGACGAATTGATCCCGTCGTTATCATTCGTGGAAAATGAGGCGGTATTAGGATATTGAGATATTGGATTTTGAATTTCACCGTTCACCATTGACGAAATGCAAACCGTTTTAGAAGCAAAGCACATTTTCAAATCTTTCAAGGACCAGAACATACCGATGCTTTCGGATATCAGTTTTACCGTGAACAAAGGAGAGTTTGTATCGGTGGTGGGCAAATCCGGTTGCGGCAAATCCACGCTGCTTTACGTTCTTTCTACGATGGACACAGATTACGAAGGTGAGTTGTTGATTGACGGCGAATTGCTTACCGGAAAAAAAGCCTCGCGGCTGGCGCAAATCCGCAACGAAAAGATTGGCTTTGTTTTTCAGTTTCATTATTTGCTGAACGAATTTACCGTGCTGAAAAACGTCATGCTTCCCGCAATGAAGTTGGCCCGTTTGCCAGTCAAAGAAATTGAAGAGAAGGCGGCGAAATGGCTTGCTGATTTAGGCCTCGAAAAAGCGGCGCAAAAATTTCCGAACCAATTATCGGGCGGCGAAAAACAACGGGTGGCCATTGCCCGTGCGCTGATCAACGATCCGCACGTCATTATGGGCGATGAGCCCACGGGCAACCTTGACAAAAAGAACAGCGGGCTTGTATTTGATATTTTCAAAAACCTCGCAACACAATACAATCAAACCTTGCTTATTGTGACACACGATCCGGAATTTGCAGCAGGCACGCAGCGAAAAATTGAAATGGAGGACGGAAAAATCATCAGCCAAGGAAAATGAACTGTTCTGCACTTGTGCATCCATTTTCAAATCGAAAAACCAACATCAGACGATAAAAATTTCAACAAAAAGCTCCGCGCAAACGGAGCCTTTTCTTTTTAGGCGTGATGTTTAATGGCGGTTGTGACCAAACCGTTGTCTTTCATAGCGTTCGTTTATGTCGCGGATGGCTTGTTCTTTTTCGCGTTGCAGCCGGTTGATCTCACGAGCCTTTTCTTTGCTGCGTAAACGGCGGTCCCACTGAACGGCATCAATCCTGCGGTTGTAATCAGCGCTTACTCTTGCAATTTCTTCATCCCTTCTGCGATAGTCAACATACGGCACGTTGCGGTGGTCATCACGAACCGGTGTATTGTTGTAAACCGTTTGATGATCGTTGCGGCCAAGAACAACGTCTTTCGAATTGTTCCTGTCATCATGATAACGGCCGTCTTGTGCAAATACGCTGCTAAGTGTACCAATCGAGAGTAAAAGTAAAAATGTCTTTTTCATAATTTTTGTTTTTAAAAGTGAGAACTGTATTTAAGATGGCGATTGGTCTTCAGTGTTTAAATCGCGAAGGTGGATTAGGTAGATGGATATGGCAGTTTCGTCGCAAGATTTTAGCGCTGTCCTGTTAGAATCAAATGAAGTAAGCGTTCTTGGGCTGCTTTATCGCTTCGCATCAGCAGTTTTTCTTCACAGATAAGGCACGGCATGGTTGACAACACCTTTCTTTTATATAGAGGAGAGCTACAAACATTGACAATGAAAAATGAGGATAGGCATGCGTTGCATAACAAGGCCTTCTTGGTAGATGGAAACAAGGCTTTTGTCGCAACAACAAATCAGGGATTGAAAAGCAAGGCGTATTTTGCCCGCATGAGCAATCAATGGTACACAAAAAAATGGGCGACGGTAAGCCTTCACGTTTTGTGTTGGGCCCTCTTCTTCGTCTTTCCTTTTTTATTGCAACCAGTGCACAGCGATGCAGGGCGTCTGCGGCCTCCCGATAACAACGGGTTCTATTACATGCATTTTGCAAACAACCTGCTTCGTGTTGCGTTGTTTTACGCCAACGCCAATCTTTTCGTTCCCAGGTTGGTTTACCGCAAGAAACTCATTCAATACGCATTGCTATTACTGTTGGCGCTTGGCGTTATGTTGACTTTTGACGCCTTCTTTTTTTCCTTGTTTATAAAAGATAGGGATTACCGGGTGTGGAATTTCTTCGCCTTTCATTTGCCTGTTTTTGTTTTTCTTATCATTACCAGTTCGGCCTTGCGCCTCATTCGCGACCGCGTTGAAGAGAACCAACGCAGCAAAGAACGCGAAACAGAAAACCTGAAAACAGAATTGTCTTTTTTGCGTTCGCAGGTAAGCCCGCATTTTATGTTCAACGTTTTGAACAACATGGTCGCGTTGGCTCGCAAGAAATCCGATGTGCTGGAGCCTTCGCTCATCAAGCTTTCGCAATTGCTTCGATACATGCTTTACGAGACCGATGAAGACAAAGTATTGCTGGAAAAAGAAGTGGAATACCTGCGAAGCTATATTGACCTGCAAAAGCAGCGCTTTGGCAAGAATGTAAACATTGTCACTTGCTTCGAAAACGTTGATGGCGGTCATACCATTGAGCCCATGCTTTTAATACCCTTTGTGGAGAATGCTTTCAAGCACGGAACCGGCTTGATGGAAACCGGCGAAATAGACGTTCGGTTAAGCGTGCAAAACAGCGTCTTGCATTTTTTTGTGCGTAACCGTTTTAACGAAGGGAGCGAAAGCCCGAAAGACAAAACATCAGGCATTGGCCTGGCCAATGTAAAACGACGATTGAATTTGTTGTACAATCAAAACCATTCTTTGCAAATAGATAAAAAAGACGGTTGGTTCACTGTATCACTTAGCCTTAACTTGCATTGATGTTGCGTTGCATTGCCATAGACGACGAAGAACTTGCTCTGGAACTGTTAGAGGACAACATAAAGAACGTGCCATACCTGCAACTGGTGGCTGCGTGCAGCGATCCGTTAGAAGCCATGAAAGTGATGCAGGAGAATGCGATTGACCTTGTGTTCCTCGACATTCAAATGCCGGGATTAACGGGCCTGCAATTCATTCAAAGCCAAGCTGCGCAACAGTGCATGTTTATCCTCATTACGGCTTATGAAAAATACGCCTTGCAGGGTTTTAATTTGAATGTAGTTGATTACCTCGTTAAGCCGGTTGAACTGGCTCGTTTTATTCAAGCTTGCAACAAAGCACAAGAATTACACAGCCTGCGTACAAAAGGAAAAACGGCTGATGAAACGACAGCACAGGGTTTCTTTTTTGTAAACGTAGAATACAGCCTGGTTAAAGTACAGAAGTCCGATATTGTTTACGTGGAAGGGCTGAAAGATTATTTAAAGATTCATCTGCGCAGTACAACCAAACCGATTATCACCCGCATGAGCATGAAGGCAATCGAAGAACAACTTTCTACTGCGCAATTCATCCGCATTCACAAGTCCTACATTGTTTCCGTTGCGGCCATTACCTCTGTTCGAAAAAGCAACGTTCATTTAGGCGATGTTGAATTGCCTTTGAGTGAGAATTACCGCGACGCTTTTTTCAAAGTCATCGGCAAGGCTGATTAAGTTATTACAAAGAAATTTTCATCGAGCATTTTGTTCTAAGATTCGTTTAGCGAAGCATTTCTTTTTTGAACCGTTTCATAATTCTCACGGGTTTGCGTTGTCACCCTGAGCTTATCGAAGGGTCGCAGCGCAGGTCTTGTCATTATAGCCTTCTCTACTCACGGACCTCGACGTTGGCATAGTTAGCTCGTCGAACCATCTGCTGATATTGTTTGTGTAACCAGTTCTATCAACAACTGCATAAAGAAACACTGGTTGCTAACCCAATCCATTTTGCTTCCAACACATCCTTTCATTTTGTCGCAGCATTTCCGGCTCTTGTCTCATTTGGAAATCCCGCCTTCTTGTGCCATTCTACTTTCGCACCATTGAACAAACAAAATCAGTTTATGAAAAAGTTGGCCTTTTTATTTTGGAGTCTTTGCATCGTTTTTTCCCTTGCCGCACAACCGCCTGCAGGCATGACAGGAAACGGTAAAATGCAGGCTCCGCCTTCCATCGGACGCATTTACGGGAAGCTCGTTGACAGCAGCGGCAAAGACATTCGTGATGCATCCATTGTGTTGTTGCAAAACCGCATGGACACTGTTACGCATAAAATGAAAGAAGTATTGCTGAAAGGCACAAACACGCAAGCCAACGGCGATTTTAACCTGGAGGGTTTACCTGTTTTTGGTTCAATGAAGCTTACGATAACAGCCATTGGCTATAAGCCATTAACGCAAGCCGTTTCGTTTGAAATGAAGAAGCCTATGGGTAGTGCAAAGCCTGTGGGCGGACAAATGTCTGATCCAAGTGCGATGACTGGAGCCTTCGATAAAGATTTGGGCAACCTCACGCTGAAAGAAGACGCACAGCAACTGCAAGGCGTGGTGATTACTGCAAAGAGTACGAGAATGAAAATGGACATTGATAAAAAAGTGTTCAACGTTGGACAGAACATTGTTTCCGCTGGCGGTACGGCTGTGGACGTGATGAAGAACGTGCCTTCGGTAAACGTTGACATTGATGGCAACGTAACCATGCGCAACGCGGCACCGCAGATTTACATTGACGGCAGGCCAACGACCTTAACGCTTGATCAAATTCCTGCGGATGCGATTGAAAGCGTGGAAGTGATTACAAATCCTTCTGCTAAATACGATGCTTCGGGTGGCAATGCCGGTATCCTGAACATTGTTTTAAAGAAAAATAAAAAGAGCGGCTACAACGGGGCCATAAATGCCGGTGTGGACAAACGCGGCGGCATCAACGGGGGCGCAAGTTTGAACGTGCGACAAGATAAAATCAACTTATCACTTTCAGGTTTTGGCAACCAGCAGAAGAACCACAGTACCAGCAACACAAGCATTCAAAGCCTGCTTACTTCACCCAACCTTTTGATAAACCAACAAGGCCATACGCAAATGAACGGAGGCTTTTTGTTTGGCCGTGCCGGACTTGATTATTTCGCTACGAACCGCACCACGCTTTCGCTGAATTACGTAAGAGTGCACGGCAGTTTCAACCCGCAAGATTTCCTTCGCACCGACAGTTCACTCGCAAACGGTTCTTACCTCAGTTACGGCGAACGCAATGCAGTCACCAATCGTGAGTTTAATGCAAACGGTCTGCAAGGCGGATTCAAATACACTTTTCCAAAGAAAGGCGAAGAACTCACCGCTGACTTCAACATCTTCTCGGGAAAAAACAGCAGCAGTGCTTTGTACAATACGAACGTGTTTACGAACGATGGTGGTTTACTAAAAAATAACATTCAGCAACAAATTCTCGGAAGCGGAACAAACAAGTTTACCACGCTGCAAACAGACTACGTAACACCGATTGGTATATCAGCAAAACTGGAAGCAGGCGCCCGTGTGCAATTGCGCAACGTAACCAACGGACAAGGCAATTATTATTTGAATTCCGCAACAGGTGCATTTGTGCTTGTGCCTTCGTCGAGCACCAATTACACAAACAAAGACAACGTGTATGCGGGTTATCTTTCCTTCACCAACAGCATCAAAGAATTTGGCTACCAGCTTGGTCTGCGTGCAGAGCGTTCGGATTACCAAGGTGAATTGACTGATACCAAGCAAACTTTCACCAACAACTATCCCATCTCTCTTTTTCCGTCGGTGTTTTTAAGCCAGAAGTTACAAGACCGCCAGGAACTTCAAATGAGTTATACACGCCGAATCAATCGTCCTTTCTTTATGCAACTCATTCCGTTCATTGATTCAACCAACGAGTTAAACTGGACGAGAGGCAACGCCGCATTGAAACCCGAGTTCACCAATTCGCTGGAAGCATCGTACACAAAAACCTACGGCGGCAACAACACGTTTTTGGCTTCGGTTTATTACAAGCATTCCACTGACCTTATTACCCGTTATCTCGACACCATCACCGTTAACGGCATGAAACGCCCTATCAGCACGTTTGTAAACGCAAATTCAAGCTACTCGGCAGGAACGGAGTTAACTACGCAGAACACGCTGACGAAGTGGTGGGAGATGAATGCAAACCTGAACGTGTACAATTCAAAAATCAATACCGGCAACATCAGCGGCACTTCGCAAGATGCAATGTGGAGCTGGTTTGCCAAGATGAACAACACGTTCAAATTACCGTCGAAGTTTAAGTTGCAGTTATCGGGCACCTATCAATCAAAAACAAATTTGCCTGTGAACCAAAACAGCGGCTTTGGCGGTCCGGGTGGTGGTCCCGGAGGCGGCGCACAAGCGGCTGCGCAAGGTTATATCAAGTCAAGCTTCGGTGTGGATATAGCCTTGCAAAAAAGCTTCCTGAAAAACGATGCGGCATCTGTAACACTTAATGTATCGGACATTTTCCGCACACGCCGTTACGGTCAGTATTCCGAAAGCGCTTACTTCATTCAAGACAGTTATCGCCTAAACGATGTGCCGATGTTACGCCTGAATTTCGCTTTTAGCTTTGGTCAAATGGATATGAGTCTTTTCAAGCGTAAAAACACAAAGGCTGAGGCCGAAGGCGCACAAGGTGCAATGCAGGGAATGGGTAACTAAAACCTGTATTCATTCAAGAGAGTTTCTCACAAAGCAATAGTCAATCCGTCCGCTGTTTCTACGGTGGACTTTTGTTTTTAAAAATCGCCTTCGCTTTTCGTGCGTTCTGTCGTGGCGATCACATTTTCGTTCGAAAGAAAACGAAGCCGCGCAGCGATCCGTTTTACTTTTGTTTCTGTAAAAAAAACCGGTATGGAAAAAGCGATAAAAGAAGAGGCTTTAACGGTTCCAAAAAATATTGCAGAAGGAACGATTTATTCAATTTTGCTGACGATCAGTTTTTCGCATTTGCTCAACGATACGATTCAATCATTGATTCCGTCTATTTATCCGCTGGTAAAGGCTTCCTTTCACTTAAGCTTTACACAAGTCGGATTGATTACACTTGTTTTTCAATTGGCCGCTTCGCTTCTGCAGCCTTTCGTGGGTTTTTATACCGATAAAAAACCGCAGCCCTTTTCGTTGGCAACGGGCATGGGCTTTACGTTGATCGGCCTTCTTTTCCTCGCCTTTTCGTCAAGCTTTGGCTGGCTCCTTTTTTCCGTGGGTTTAATTGGTGTTGGTTCTTCTGTTTTTCATCCCGAGGCCTCCAAAGTTGCCTACATGGCCGCGGGCAGCCGGCGCGGATTGGCGCAATCCATTTTCCAGGTTGGCGGCAACGCCGGAAGCGCTATCGGGCCGCTGTTGGCGGCGCTTATCATTGTTCCGTTCGGGCAATCAAGCGTTGCCTGGTTTTCTATTCTTGCTTTGCTTGCCATTGTTATTTTAACGGGTGTGGGCAGATGGTACCAGCAAAACCTTTACCGCATTCGTCCTAAAAACGTAAAAACCAGCAGCGGTGATGGAATGAAACTTTCGCGGCGAAAGATTGGGCTTTCCATCGCTATCCTGCTCGTGCTGATCTTCTCCAAATATTTCTACCTCGCCAGCATGAGTTCTTATTTCACTTTTTACCTCATTGATAAATTTCACATCTCCGTTCAAAGCTCGCAGGTGCATCTTTTCATTTTTCTTTTTTCAACGGCAGCCGGCACGTTGCTTGGCGGACCGCTCGGTGATCGCTTTGGCCGTAAATACGTCATTTGGTTTTCTATTTTGGGTGTGGCGCCGTTCACGCTGCTTTTGCCACACGCCAATCTTTTATGGACAACGGTTTTAAGCGTCTTTATCGGCTTTATTTTGGCTTCGGCTTTCTCGGCCATTTTGGTGTACGCACAGGAGTTATTGCCGGGAAAAGTAGGCACCGTATCAGGCTTGTTTTTTGGTTTTGCTTTTGGCATGGGTGGACTGGGTTCGGCGTTGTTGGGCGCCTTGGCTGATCACACCAGCATTGGTTTTGTTTACCAGGTTTGCGCCTATCTCCCTTTAATTGGTTTGCTCACCGGTTTTTTGCCAAACATTGGAGCAAGGCATGTGAAACGTTAAGCAAATTTCCTTTTGCACGACCACAAAGCAGGTTCTTTTCATGCAAAAAAATTTTGACGGTTTGAATGTGTTTGATCCGCCGTTAAAAATGTTTTCTTGCCGAAGAAAAAAAGTTTTGCGTCGTTCGAAGGCCTTTCTTCATTTTTGCCAATCGTAATCGCGTTGTTGCAAAGGATCGCAGAATTTGTAACGATGTTTAAAAGCCGTTGTTCATGCGTGTCATCAAATTGGGGTTGATCAGTTTTGTTTTCATTTTCATCATTGTTACGCTCATCTCTTTGCTTATTCCTTCGCACATCCGCATCTCGCGGGCTACCAATTTGCCGAACCAACGCGACAGCATTTTTTCGCTCCTAAAGAACGAGCAGTTGTGGCATCCGGCTTATCGCGATTCGGCAGCTTCACTTCAGATGAGCAGCCTGCAAAAAACCATCACCGCACAAACCGATTCAACATTTGTTTATACCTTGCAGAAACAAGGAAGAAAGCCGGTTACCAACGGATGGCAGGTTTACGGCAAGCCTTCTTCCGACTCCTTAACCTTACAGTGGTACATGGATTTCCGCTTGGGCTGGTATCCATGGGAGAAATTCAGTTCGCTGTTTTACGAAAGAACCTATGGCACCATGATGGAGACCGGGCTGGCCAATCTGAAAAAACTGATGCAGCATTAATTTACTGTAAAGCCGTCTTTACCTTTTTGATACCTGTTCCTTCCCTTTGAAACTGTAAATTAAATCTGTTCCCGCCTAGATCCGCACTTCTGTGTAAACGCTGCGTCGTTCGTAAATTTCAAACAATAAAACCTGCTTTGTTATGGGAAAATTATCCTTACGCTTGCCAAAGCCAAAGAGAGTATTGCTCTTTCTCCTCGTTCAAATTTTTAGTTTATCGCTCTGGGCGCAAGTGCGCATCAGCGGCCGTGTAACTTCTGATGGCACCTCAGGCCTCCCAAACATCTCGGTGCAAGTTCAAAACACAACCTTTGGGGTAACTACCGACGATCAAGGCTCTTACCAACTGAACGCAAACCTGAAACCGGGCACTTACCGCCTTGTTTTTTCCGGTGTGGGTTTTCGCTCCACAACGCAAAGCCTGCAAGTTGGCAACGCCACTGCATACACCGTAGATGCACAATTGGCCGAAGATGCTTTAAAGATGGATGAAGTGGTGGTTACCGGTACGTCGGCCGGCACTACGCGGCGGCAATTGGGTAACTATATCAGTACGGTAAAAGCCGATGAATTAAGCAAAGGCGCAACGGGCAATGTGTTGGCTGCACTGCAAGGTAAAACAGCCGGTGCGCAAATCATACAAAACTCCGGCGATCCCGCGGGTGGAATTTCGGTGCGGTTGAGAGGCATTAGTTCCATCAACAGTTCGTCGGAACCGCTTTACATTGTTGACGGCGTGATTGTAAACAACGCGACCAACCGTGTGACCAATACGCAAGGCAGTTACGACGGCGGAAACTTCGTTGGCACGATTGGGCAAAACAGAATGGTGGACATTAATCCTGCCGACATTGATCACATTGAAGTATTGAACGGCGCGGCTGCTGCGGCCATTTACGGCTCAAGAGCCAATTCCGGCGTCATTCAAATCTTTACCAAAAAAGGAACCAGCGGCGCACCGAGGGTTTCGTTCAGCAGTTCGGTGATGATAAACGAACTGCGGAAAAAAATAGACGTGAACCGGGCGCCGGTAAAATTTGGCGGTCCCACCGATGGTCCGAATGCGCAAACACAGGACATTCTTACACCAACGCTGACGAACACGACACCGGTTACGCGATACGATTATCAGGACTATATTTTTCACACGGGTATTGGCACTGACAACAACGTTTCGGTGAGCGGAGGTACGGACAGAAGCCGCTATTATCTTTCGGGTTCTTACTTCTACAATCAAGGCATCGTTAAGAATACCGATTATCGCCGCTTTAGCTTCCGCGCCAATTTCGATCAAACGGTCAGCCGTTTGTTCAGCTTTAATTTGGGTTTGAATTACATCAACAGCGCGGCCAATGAAAAGCCTGATGGCAATTCGTTTTTCTCGCCCATGAACAGTGTAACCATCATCGGCAATTTTCACAACATACAGCAACGCGATGCCTTGGGCAACGTTCAAGCCGTGGGCGAAAGGGGCCGTGTGAACCCGGTTTCGGTTATTGAAGATTTTAAACAACGCAACGAAACCAACCGCATCATCGCCAACCTTGGAGCGAAACTGAAACCCTTTACTGGATTCACCTTTGATTACACACTCGGTATTGACAATTACGGTCAAAATGGAACCACCTTTATGCCGCCTTTTGCTTACAACGTAAACACGGCTTTCTATGGTGGTGGCACTACGCTTGATCCAACCTTGAACGGCTATGCAAGTACCGGTAACAATTATTTCTTTCAAATCAACAACGAACTGAACGCAACTTATCAGTTCAACATTACGAATGATCTTGCATCAACCACACAGGTAGGCTATTCGGTGCAATACGAGAAGAACAACTACGCTCTTTTGCAGGGACGCGGATTGAGTCCATTTGTGCAAACGGTTGCCGGCGCAAGCACTTTATTGCCGAGCGTTGATGACCGTTCCGAACTTTCCATCTCGGGTGTTTATGCGCAGGAGAATTTCAAATACCAAAACCGCTTGTTCATTACCGGCGCGGTTAGAGTGGATGGCTCATCCGTCTTTGGCAAAGACCAGCGCAGCCAGGTTTATTACAAAGCCAGCGGCAGCTACATTGTTTCCGAATCAGAATATTGGAAAAAGAACATGGCGTGGTGGAATACCTTCAAGCTTCGCGCAGCTTACGGCGAAAGCGGAAACCTTACCGGCATCGGCGCTTACGCCAGGACAAACGTTTACACCTCGAACGCATATTTAACGCGTACCGCTTTGAATTCAAGTACGCAACTTGCCAATGAAAACGTGAAGCCTGAGCGTCAAAAGGAACTGGAGATTGGAACGGATATGTCTTTCTTCGGAAGCCGCCTCGGTCTTCAATTTAACTGGTACAAAAAGAAAGTGGAGGATTTGTTGTTCCCGCGATTGATTGCACCGACGAACGGTTTCTCCAGTTTGCTCGACAACATCGGCTCTCTCGAAAATACCGGGGTTGAAGTTGTTCTAAACGGACAGCCGATTGCAAAAAAGAATTTTAATTGGAATGCTACGGCCATCTTCAACCGCAACCGAAACAAGGTTACAAACGTTGGACAATCGCTTATTCTTTATTCTACCAACGGCGGCGCTCCTATTGCTTTGCTGCAAGGTTATCCCGTTGGCGTGTTTTACGGAACTTTCTTTGCC
>Ga0308176_10001100_pt1 | contig 16930 bp, 13 predicted proteins | sample PhyCR2_3_FD_203890 | JGI IMG/M metagenome (GOLD analysis project Ga0308176, IMG submission 203890) | Soil microbial communities from UC Gill Tract Community Farm, Albany, California, United States - DLSLS.C.R2 | ecosystem: Environmental > Terrestrial > Soil > Agricultural land | place: USA...
TGATGCCGTTGCCGCGCAACGTCTCACGGACGCGGCCGTGGCTGTCGAGGACGATCAGGCAGCCCGCCTTCGCGGTGGCCGCGGTGCCGTCGGAGGTCGGGAGGCTGCCGACCACCACCCACCCGGAGCGGAGCACGCCGAGCGCGGTGGTCAGGCCCACCCCGCCGGGGCACCGTCCGGGCAGCGTGCGCGGCAGCTGGGCGAACAGGCTGCGGCGCCCGCCCGGGGCGATCGAGACGATGGTGGTGCCGGTGCCCTGCGCGTTGCTGCGGGCGTTGAAGTTGCTGACCAGGACGTGGCCCCGCTGGAGCCGTCCGGTCGAGCGAGGTACGACCGCGACGCCGTACGGGTTGACGTCGCCGTTCGCCGGCACGGTCGACGCGACGCGCGTCTGGCTCGGCAGCGACCCCAGGAAGCTCGCCGGCGCGGCCGGTGCGGCCGCCACCGCCGACCCGGGAGCCACCACCAGAGCCGCGCCCCCCATGACCATCGGGACAAGAGCCGCGAGGCGGGCACTCAGTCTCATCAGATTCCTCCCTCGGAACGATGAATCGGCCCGAGACCAGGAACATCCCTACGGAGCAGACAACGTGGGTGACCGCCGGCGAGGTTCACCGGTGGGCCCGAGACCGCCGGCGCGACTAGTCCATGTCGCGCCGGCAGTCTCAGGGCTTGACGGCGAGCACCGGGCAGGGGGCGTCGAGCAGGACGCGCTGCGCGGTCGAGCCCAGCAGGAGCTTGCCGACGGGGGAGCGTCGGCGCAGCCCGATGACCACGAGCTCCGCGCGGCGCTCGCGCGCGACGGACAGGATCTCCTCCGACGCGTCCCGGCCGCGGATGGTGTGCACCACCTCGTGGTCCACGCCGGTGTCCGCGAGGGTGCTGCCGAGAGCGGCGAGCTGCTCGTCGTCGGCGTACCTCTCGTCCACCAGGGCGTCGCCGCGCGAGGTGTTGACCACCACCAGCCGGACGCCCCGCGAGCGGGCCTCGCGGACCGCGTGGTCGAGGGCGGTCTCGCCCTCCCGGGTCGGGACGTAGCCCACCACGACGCTCATCGTGCCTCCACCTTCTCCCGCTCCTCGACCGCGCCGACGCCGGCCGCAGGAGTACGACGGACCAGCCGGCGCGCGAGCGGCCACAGCAGCACGACCGCGACGATGACGTAGACCACGATCGCGACCGGCTCGGTGAACAGACCGGACACGTGGCCGTCGGAGAGCTGCAGCGAGGTCCGCAGCTGCTTCTCCAGCCGGGGGCCGAGGATGACGCCGAGGATCAGCGGCAGGATCGGCAGCCCGTAGCGCCGCATCAGGAAGCCGAGCAGCCCGAGCACCAGCAGGATGCCGAGGTCGAACGCCTGCAGGTTGACCGAGTAGGCGCCGAGCGTCGCGAAGAACACGATGCCGGCGTAGAGGTACGGCCGCGGGATCTGCAGCAGCTTGGCCCACGCCGGGGCGAGCGGCAGGTTGATCAGCAGCAGCAGCAGGTTGCCGATGAACAGCGACGCGATCAGCGCCCACACCAGCTGCGGCTCGCGGTCGAACAGCAGCGGACCGGGCTGGATGCCGTACTGCGTGAACGCCGCCAGCATCACCGCCGCCGTCGCGTTGGTCGGCAGCCCGAGCGAGAGCATCGGCACGAGCGTGCCGGCCGCCGACGCGTTGTTCGCCGCCTCCGGACCGGCCACGCCCTCGATGGCGCCGTGCCCGAACTCCTCCGGCCGCTTCGACAGCCGCTTCTCGGTGACGTAGGACAGGAAGGTCGGGATCTCCGCGCCACCGGCGGGCAGCGCGCCGAACGGGAAGCCGTACGCCGTGCCTCGCAGCCACGGCCACCACGACCGCTTCCAGTCCTCGCGGCCCATCCACGGCTGGCCGACGGGGATCACGTGGGCGGCGGTGCGGCGCAGGTGCGCGGCGACCCAGAGGGCCTCCCCGACCGCGAAGATCGCCACGGCGACCACGACGATGTCGATGCCGTCGACGAGCAGCGGCAGCCCGAACGTGAGCCGCTGCTGGCCGGTCACCGGGTCGGCCCCGACCAGGCCGACGGTCAGGCCCAGGCCGAGGGCGCAGAAGCCGCGCAGCCGGGACGTGCCGAGCACCGCGGTGACGGCGAGCAGCGAGAGCACCATGATCGCGAAGTAGCTGGGGTTGCCGAGGCTGACCGCGAACTTCACCACGACCGGCGCGAAGACCACGAGGAGCACGGTGCCGATGGTGCCGGCGATGAACGACCCGATCGCGGCGGTGGCGAGCGCCTGCGCGGCTCGTCCCGCCTTGGCCATCTTGTGTCCCTCGATGGCGGTCACCACCGACGAGGACTCGCCCGGCGTGTTCAGCAGGATCGAGGTGGTCGAGCCGCCGTACATGCCGCCGTAGTAGATGCCGGCGAACATGATGAACGCGCTCGCCGGCTCCAGCGCGAAGGTGACCGGCAGCAGCAGCGCCACCGTCATCGCTGGGCCGAGCCCGGGCAGGACACCGACCGCGGTGCCGAGCAGCACGCCGACCAGGGCGTAGAGCAGGTTCGCGGGCGTCGCGGCGGTGGCGAACCCGTCGAGCAGGGAGGACCAGACGTCCATCAGAGGACTCCTTCCAGGACACCGGCGGGCAGCATGATGCCGAGACCGAGGTAGAAGCCGTAGAAGGTCGCCAGCGACAGCGCGAGCGAGATGACGGCGTCCCGGACCGGGTGCCGGCTGCCGAGCGCCCACGAGGAGCCCCAGAACAGCAAGGCCCCGGAGATGACCCAGCCGAGCAGGTCGATCAGCAGGACGTTGGCCAGGAAGGCGCCGACGAGCGGGAGCACGACCCGCCACTCGGTCGGGGCCGTGAGGTCGACGTCCTCACCCTCCTCGGCCTCGCCGTGGCCGCCGCGCAGCACGTTGACGGCCAGACCGACCGAGCAGACGAGGAGCAGGCCGGCCACCACGAAGGGCACCGTGCGAGGGCCGACCGGGTCGGCCTGGGAGTACGGCGCGTGGATGCGCGCCGCGTCGACGAGGACGACCACCCCGACCACTCCGAGCAGGAGGGCGACCCCCAGCTCGGAGCGGCCGGCCAGCCGGCTCCGTCGATCGCGAGAACCGATGGCTGTGGACATCGTGGTCAGGCCAGACCCAGCTCGCCGAGCGTGTCGGCGACGCGCTTGTCCTGCTCCTTGATGAAGGCACCGAACTCGTCACCGGTCGCGAACGCGTCGGCCCAGCTGTTCGCCTTCAGCGCGTCCTTCCACTCCTGGGTGTCGTGCATCTTCTTGAACGCGTCGATCAGCCGCTCGCGCTGGGCGTCGGAGATGCCGGGAGGGGCGACGACACCGCGCCAGTTGGTGAAGACCAGGTCGATGCCCGCCTCCTTGAGGGTGGGCGCGTCGATCCCGTCGATGCGCTCGTCGCCGCTGGTCGCCAGGACCCGGATGTCGCCGTTGGCGATCTGGTCCTTGAACTCGCCGGCGCCGGAGGTGGCGAAGTCGATCTTGTCGCCGAGCAGCGCGGGCAGCAGGTCGCCGCCGCCGTCGTAGGACACGAACCGCACCTTGCGCGGGTCGACGCCCACGGCCTGCGCGAGCTGCATCGGGAGCAGGTGGTCGGGGCCGCCGGGGGAGGAGCCGCCGCCGACGCTGAGCGAACGCGGGTCGGCCTTCCACGCCTTGACCAGGTCGTCGATCGTCTTGAACGGCGAGTCCTTCGGCACCATGACCGCGCCGTACTCCTCGATCAGCCGCACGATCGGGGTGGTCTGGGTGAGGGTCGCCTTCGACTTGTTCGTGTACGACGCACCGACGACGCCGAGCCCCATGAGCATGGCGAGGTCGCCGTTGCCCTTCTCGTTCACGGTGCGGGCGAGGCCGACGGTGCCGCCGGCTCCCTCGAGGTTGAACACCTCGGTGCCGGCGGTGATGTCGCTGTCCTCCATCACCTTGGCCGCCGTGCGTGCGGTGATGTCGTAGCCACCGCCGGGCGAGTTCGGGACCATGATCCGCAGGTCGGAGAGCGGCTTGCTGCTGTCGGCCGCGGCGTCGGTGGACGACTTGTCGGTGACGCCGCAGGCGGCCACGGACGAGGCCGCGAGGGCGAGGCCGATCGCGGCGACCGTGGTGCGGAGGAGTCGGGTTCTGGGACGCATGGTGTTTCCTCTCGGTGCGTCAGGGGCTGGCTGGCTGCCAGAACCCTCGCGGCCCGCGTGACCGTCGTCACGATTGCGTTCTCAAAGGACGTTGTGGTCATTGTGGTCACGGGCACACGCCGGCCCGGTGGTGCCATCCTGTGGCGTGTGAAGCGGCACGAGATGACCCTGGCACGGCAGTACCTCCTGCTCCAGGTCCTGATCGTGCTGGCGGTGCTGGTGGCGGTCGGGGGGATCTCGCTCGCCCAGTCGGCCCGCAGCTTCGAGCGCAGCGAGGTCCGACCGGCGCTGAGCGCCGCGGAGAACCTGGCGGGGCGCGCCGTGGTCCGCGAGGAGCTCGTGAAGCGGCACCCGTTCCGGCGGGCGCTGTCCGCCGCCACCGAGCAGGCACGCACCGTGTCCGGCTCGACGACCGCGATGCTGGCCGGCAGCGACGGGATCGTGCTGGTCTCCTCGGACCCGACGCAGGTGCGGCGACCGGTGCGCCTGGGCGCGAGCAAGGTGCTGGCCGGTGCCGCCTGGACCGGCGTGCAGCAGGAGGCCGGGGACTCCGTGGTCGTCGCCCAGGTCCCCGTCTACGACACCCACGGCGACGTGGTCGGGCTGGCCGCGGTCGGCCGCCGGGTCCCGTCGGTGTGGAGCCGGCTCGGGGACGTCGTCCCGAACCTGCTGGCGTACCTCGGTGTCGCCAGCCTGCTGGGGCTCGGCGGCTCGCTGCTGCTGGCCCGCCGGGTCAAGCGGCAGACGCTCGGCATGGAGCCCACCGAGATCGCCGGGCTCGTGGAGCACCGGGAGGCGCTCGTGCACGGCGTCAAGGAGGGCGTGGTCGCGCTCGACCGGGAGAGCCGGGTGACCGTCGTCAACGACAGCGCGCGCCAGCTCCTGCAGCTGCCCGGCGACTGCGTCGGGCGCCGGCTCGACGACCTGGACCTCGACCCCCAGGTGGTGGAGGTGCTGAGCGCCCGCCAGTCCGAGCCGGACCGGCTGGTGCTCGTGGGGGACCGGGTGCTCGCGTTCAACCGGCGTCCCATGCGCTCGCACGGTTCGGTCATCGGGTCGGTCACGACGCTGCGTGACCGCACGGAGCTGTCCGCCCTGGAGCGGGAGCTCGGCAGCAGCCGGGCGACCAGCAACACGCTGCGCGCACAGACCCACGAGTTCGCGAACCAGCTGCACACGATCTCCGGCCTCCTCCACCTCGAGGAGTACGACGAGGTGGTGCGCTACGTCGACGGGGTCCGGATGAGCCGCACCGCGCTGAACGACGAGGTGACCTCACGGATCGCCGACGCCACGGTCGCGGCACTGCTGATCGCGAAGGCGAGCCTGGCCGGCGAGCGAGGCGTGGAGCTGCGGCTGCTGCCCGAGTCGCACGTCGGGAAGGTCTACGGTGCGCTCTCGCGCGACCTGACCACGGTGGTGGGCAACCTGGTCGACAACGCGCTGGACGCCGCCGCCTCGTCGCAGGGGGAGAAGCCGCACGTGGAGGTGCTCCTGGTCGAGCGGGACGGCGATGTCGTGGTGACGGTGCGCGACAGCGGCCCCGGGGTGCCCGACGCCGAGGCGATCTTCCGCCAGGGCTGGTCGACCAAGAGCACTCCCGAGGACACCGGCCGGGGCTTCGGCCTGGCCCTGACCCGGCTCGTCTGCCGGCGCCGCGGCGGCGACGTCTCGGTCCGCAACGACGGTGGCGCGGTCTTCACCGCCACCCTGCCGACCTCCGCACGGGACCGGGCCGAGGAGGTGCCGGCGTGATCGAGGTGCTCGTCGTCGACGACGACTTCATGGTGGCCCGGATCCACACCGGCTTCGTCGAGCGCACCCCCGGCTTCACGGTCACGGGCGTCGCGCACACCGGGGCCGAGGCGCTCGCCGCGGCGGAGCGGCTGCAGCCCGACCTGGTGCTCCTCGACGTGTACCTTCCCGACGTCTCCGGGCTGGACCTGCTCGGCGCCCTGCGCGAGGCGGCCCCGGAGGTCGACGTACTCGTCATCTCGGCCGCGCGCGAGGCCGACACCGTCCGGCGAGCGCTGCGGGGCGGCATCGTGCACTACCTGATGAAGCCGTTCTCCTACGACGACCTCCGGGTGCGGCTCGAGCACTACCAGCAGGCGTACGCCGCGATGGCCGGCGAGCAGACCGACCAGGCCGACGTCGACCGGGTCTTCAGCGTCACCCGGACGGACCGTCGGCTGCCGAAGGGGTTCAGCGCCGAGACCCTGCGGCTCGTCGAGGACACGCTGCGGCAGGAGAGCGCCGACGTCTCCGCGGCCGAGGCGGCCAGCCTGCTGGGGATCTCGCGGGTCAGCGCCCGCAGGTATCTCGAGCACCTCGCCGAGACCGGGAAGGTCGAGGTGAGCCTCCGGTACGGCGAGGTCGGCCGGCCGGAGCGCCGCTACGCGTGGCGATGAGCCGGATCGCTACCGGCGGGTGCTGCTCATCCGGCATGGTGGGACCGACGGCGCGCCAGCAAGGAGGCCACGATGAGACGCACACCTGGGGGTGGACGCCACCCTCGACCCGGTCGCGCAGCCGCCCGCGGCACGCTGGCGGTGCGATGAGGTCGACCTGGGGGCGGATGGAGCCGCTGGACGCCTCTGAGTGCATGCGGCTGCTCTCGTCCGTGCGGTGGGGGCGGGTGGCCTGGGCGGGTCCGGCCGGCCCGCAGGTGCTGCCGGTCAACCACACCGTGCTGGACGGGGACGTCCTGTTCCGCACCGACCTGTACAGCGCCCTGGCCGACGGCACCCGCGACGGCACCGTCGCGTTCGAGGCCGACGAGCTGGACGACCGCATGCGGTCCGGCTGGAGCGTGCTGGTGGTGGGTCAGGCGCAGCACGTCGAGGACGTCGCGGAGATGCAGCGGTTGTTCCGCCGGATGGGGGAGCCGTGGGCGCCGGGGTCGCGACCGCTCGTCGCGCGGATCACTCCCTCGCAGGTCACCGGGCGGCGCTTCCTGAGGGCCTAGGCCGTGTTGGTCAACTCTGCGTCCGCGTCCGCGGCCCCGCATCCCGACCGGCGGCGTTCTCGCCGCTCGGCGCAGCCCGCTGCGCTCTCGCGGCTCGGCCTTGCCGGACCGGGCGCGGATGCCGCGCCCGCTAAGGACGCAGCCTTTCCCAACCCGACCTAGGTCCACGAGCCATGACCGGGCCGGTCGTATCCTCCCTCCATGGGTAGCAGCGTCTACGTCGCCGCCGCGGAGGGCTACACCGGCAAGTCGACGGTGGCGCTGGGCCTCATCGAGGAGCTGTCCCGGCGCGTCCGGCGCGTGGGCGTGTTCCGGCCGGTGGTGCGCGACGACTCCGGTCACGACCGCGGTGACTACGTCCTGGACCTGCTCACCTCGCACGAGTCCGTCTCCTTGTCGTACGACGAGTGCGCCGGCGTCACCTACGACGAGGTGCACGCCGACCCGACCGCCGCGCTCGACCGGATCGTCGAGCGCTACCACGAGGTGGCGGCCCAGTGCGACGCGGTCGTGGTCGTGGGCACCGACTACACCGACGTCGGCACGCCCACGGAGTTCTCCTACAACGTCCGGATCGCCGCCAACCTCGGGGCGCCGGTGCTGCTGGTCCTCAACGGCTACGGGCGGGACGCCCGCGAGCTGCAGACGATGACCGCGATGGCTGCAGGAGAGCTCAGGGCCCAGCACGGCAAGCTGTTCGCCGTCATCGCGAACCGGGTCGACAACGCGGAGATCCCCGAGGACATCGAGGCGATCACCGTCGAGGGGGCCGCGTGCTACGTGATGCCCGAGGAGCCGCTGCTCAGCGCCCCCTCGGTCGCCGACCTCCAGGCAGCGTGCGGCGCGACCCTGATCAGCGGCAACCCGGACCTGCTCGAGCGGGAGTCCACGGGACTCGTCGTGGCGGCGATGACCATGCCGAACGTCCTCGACCGGCTCTTCGAGGGGGCCGTCGTCATCACCCCGGGTGACCGGCCCGACGTCGTGCTCGGTGTGCTGATGGCACACCTGTCGGCCGCGTTCCCGCAGGTCTCGGGGATCGTGCTGAACGGCGGCTTCGCCCTCCCGCCGCAGGTGCTCGGCCTGATCGAGGGACTGGGGTCGACGATGCCGATCCTGACCACGACGCTCGGCACCTTCGACACGACGGCGCGGCTGCACGACGCCCGCGGTCGGCTGACCAGGAAGTCGCCCCGGAAGATCGCGACCGCCCTGTCCCTGTTCTCCCAGCACGTCGACGGCCCGGCCCTGCTGGACGGCCTGGAGGTGGTCCGCACCGACGCGGTGACGCCGCTGATGTTCGAGCACCAGCTGATCGACGAGGCGGTCGCGCATCGCAAGCACATCGTGCTCCCGGAAGGCGACGACGAGCGGATCCTGCGGGCCGCGGACATCCTGCTGCGCCGCGGGGTCGCCGACCTGACCCTGCTCGGGGACCCGCACGTCATCCACTCCAAGGCGGCGAGCCTCGGCGCCGACCTGACGCAGGCGACGGTCCTGGACCCCGCGCACGACGACCTGGTCGAGAAGTTCGCCCAGGAGTACCACCAGCGTCGCAGGGCCAAGGGCGTGGAGCTGGAGGAGGCCCGAGTCCTGATGAAGGACGTCTCCTACTTCGGCACGCTGATGGTCGAGCTCGGCCTCGCGGACGGCATGGTGTCCGGTGCTGCCCACACGACCGCGCACACCATCCGGCCGGCGCTCGAGATCATCAGGACCCTGCCCGACGTCTCCGTCGTGTCGTCGGTCTTCTTCATGTGCCTGCAGGACCAGGTCCTCGTCTACGGGGACTGCGCGGTGAACCCCGACCCCACCGCGGACCAGCTCGCCGACATCGCCCTGTCCTCGGCCGCGACGGCCGCCGCCTTCGGCATCGAGCCGCGGATCGCGATGCTGTCCTACTCCACCGGCACGTCCGGCAAGGGGACGGACGTGGAGAAGGTCTCCCGGGCCACGGCGCTGGTCGCGGAGCGGGATCCGCGAGTGCTCGTGGAGGGGCCCATCCAGTACGACGCGGCGATCGACAGCGCCGTCGCGCGCACCAAGCTGCCCGACTCGCAGGTGGCCGGCCGGGCGACGGTGTTCGTCTTCCCCGACCTGAACACCGGCAACAACACGTACAAGGCCGTCCAGCGCTCGGCCGGGGCGGTGGCCGTCGGACCGGTCCTCCAGGGCCTGCGCAAACCCGTGAACGACCTGTCCCGCGGGGCGACCGTGCGCGACATCGTCAACACGGTGGCGATCACCGCCATCCAGGCGCAGCGGCTCGCATGAGCGTCTTCGTCCTGGTCATCAACTCGGGGTCGTCGTCGCTGAAGTACAGCCTCGTGAACCCCAGCAGCGGGGAGGACGTGGCGTCCGGGCTCGTCGAGCGGATCGGCGAGCACCGGGGGGTGCTGACCCATCGCGGCCCGGCCGGCGAGGTCCGGACCGAGCGTCCGGTGGCGAACCACGAGGAGGCGCTGCGCAGCGCGCTGGACGCCTTCCGGGACCACGGACCCGCCCTCGACGACGTGCGGCTCGAGGCGGTCGGCCACCGGGTGGTGCACGGCGGCGCGGCGTTCTCCGCGCCGACCCTCGTCGACGACGAGATGCTCCGGACCGTGCGCGACCTGGTCCCGCTGGCCCCGCTGCACAACGGCCCGAACCTGGAGGGCCTGACGGTGGCCCGGCGGCTCTTCCCCGGGGTGCCGCAGGTGGCCGTGTTCGACACGGCGTTCCACCAGACGCTCCCGCCGCACGCCTACACCTACGCCGTCCCGCTCGCGTGGCGGGAGGAGCACCAGGTCCGTCGCTACGGGTTCCACGGCACGTCGTACGCCTTCGTCTCGCGCGTCGCCGCCGAGCTGCTCGACCGGCCGCTGGACGAGGTCAACATGATCGCCCTGCACCTCGGGAACGGCTGCTCGGCGACGGCGATCGAGCGCGGCCGCTCGGTCGAGACGTCCATGGGGCTGACGCCGCTGGAGGGCCTGATCATGGGCTCCCGGTCCGGCGACGTGGACCCCGCCGTGCACGGACACCTGCACCGCAGCCTCGGCTGGTCGCTCGAGGAGATCGACCGGGTGCTGAACCGGGAGTCCGGACTCCGCGGCCTGACCGGCCAGAACGACTTCCGTGAGCTGCAGCGGATGCGTGCCTCGGGGGACGAGCAGGCGGAGCTGGCCTTCGCGATGTACTGCCACCGGCTCCGCAAGTACGTCGGTGCCTACTACGCGGTGCTCGGCACCGTGGAGGCGATCGTCTTCACCGGGGGTGTCGGTGAGAACTCCCCGGAGATGCGGGCCACGACCCTGGCCGGGCTGCACGGGCTCGGGATCGAGCTGGACCCGAGCGCGAACACGCAACGGGTCAGCGGGCCGACCGTCGTGTCGTCCCCGCACAGCGCGGTGGCCGTCCTGGTCGTGCCCACCAACGAGGAGTGGGAGATCGCGCGTCAGGCGATGGCGGTCGTGCACCCCGGAGGCTGACCCGCCCCGCACGGAACCGGGTCCGCGGGCCCGTCGGGACGTTGGACCCTTCCCTCGCACGCGGGTCGACCAGTCGGATGAGTGCCAGTGGACGAGGTCACCTCTGGGCTTGGGCACACGAGCTGGTCGGTCGGTGGGCTCACCCCCGTCACGAGGAGCGAGCCATGGGAGACCACCGCAGCCGTCCGGAGGCGCCGACGGTGGAGACGCCCGCACCGACCGCACCGTCCGCACCGTCTGGGCCGCCCACGGCCCCGGCTCCCTACGACCTGCTCCGCAGCCGGGGCTACCTCGGGCTGCTCGTCCTCGCCTCCCTGGCCGGCATCCCGGTCGCCGCCGTCGCCTACTTCTTCCTCGCGTTCGTGAGCACGGCGCAGCACGCCGTCTTCGTCAGCCTGCCCCAGGGCCTGGGTCTCGGCTCCGCACCGCTGTGGTGGCCGGTGGTCCCGCTGGTGCTGAGCGGTCTGGTCGTGGGCCTGACGCTGAGGTACCTGCACGGCACCGCCGGTCACAAGCCGGCTGAGGGCTTCAAGACCGGTGGGGCGACCGACCCGCTGGACCTGCCGGGGATCGTCCTGGCCTCGTTGGCGACCCTGTGCCTGGGAGCCGTCCTCGGGCCCGAGGCGCCACTCATCGCGATCGGCAGCGGGCTCGGGGTGCTGGCGGTGCGGCTGCTGAGGAGGGACGCACCTCAGGCCGCCGTGGCGATGATCGCCGGCGCCGGCAGCTTCGCGGCCGTCTCGACCCTGCTCGGCTCGCCGGTGACCGGGGCCTTCCTGCTCATGGAGGCGGCCGGGCTGGCCGGGACGATGATGAGTGTGGTCCTCCTCCCCGGTCTGCTGGCGGCCGGGATCGGCGCGCTGGTCTTCGTCGGCCTGGACAGCTGGACCGGGCTCGGCACGTTCTCCCTCGCGATCCCGAACGTCCCGTCCTCGTCCGCTCCGACGGTCGCGGAGTTCGTCTGGGCGGTCGTGATCGGCGTCGTGGCCGCCTTCCTCGGCGTGCTGATCAGGCGCGGCGCGCTGACCCTGCAGCCGTTCGTCGAGCGCCGGCAGGTAGCGCTCACCCCTGTGGTCGGGCTGGCGGTCGCGCTCGCGGCCATCGCGTTCGCGGCAGCGACGGGCAAGGACGCGTCGTACGTGCTCTTCTCCGGCCAGGGCGCCCTGCCGGGTCTCGTGCACCAGGCGTCGAGCTGGTCCACGGGGGCGCTGGTCGCGCTGGTGCTCTGCAAGAGCGTCGCCTACACGCTCTCGTTGAGCTGCTTCCGCGGCGGCCCGGTGTTCCCCGGCATGTTCATCGGTGCGGCACTGGGGATCCTCGCGTCCCAGCTCCCCGGCCTGTCGATGGTCGCCGGTGTGGGCATCGGGGTCGGCGCGATGACCGTGGCGATGCTGCGCCTGCCGATGACCTCGGTGCTGCTGCCCTCGTTGCTGCTGGTCAACGACGCGACCACGCTGGTGCCGCTGATCATCGTCGGCGTGGTCACCTCCTACGTCACCTCGGCGCGCCTCGCCCCCGCGACGGCCACCGGTCAGTGACCCGGAGCAGCGCCGGCCAGGTGGTGACGCGGACGACCGGCAGGTCCAGGTTCAGAGCCGCTCGACACTCCCGTCCTGGCGGTGGACGAAGAGCTCGGCGTGGGACTCACGGTCTGCGAGCGTGGAGAGGTGCTCGACGGCGTCCTGGAGGTGCGCATGACCGTCGAGCTCAGCCCTGCCACGTCGGCACGCCCAGCGGCCGTCGTCGAGCTCGATGACGCGAAAGAACCATCCCACGACAAACAGCCTGCGGTGGGGGCGCTTGTCCGCCTAGTGCCGAAAGTCCCGGTTGCCTCGGGTCCTCCAGCGACAGAGATGCCTCAGCGGGGCCGGACCCGCACCGCGTTGCTGTACGCCGCGGCGTGGCGGGCGTTGCCGCGGAAAACCCAGCGGAAGTCGCTCGGCCGCGGGGGCCGCACCAGCCTCCGGACGACGCCGTGGACGTCGGCGCGCATCCGCGCGGCGCTCGCCCACCTCGAGGAGCCGACCGTTCGCCGCTGCAGCGTGAGGTACGCGCCGCCCAGCCGTCGTCCGCCCGCCGCCGCGACCGTGCCCACGACCTGGTGTCCCGCCCGCCGCGCGAACACCCGGGTGGCGGTCTGCGACGCGGGCAGGGAGCTGACGGGCGACCTGCCCGCCGCCCAGTCCGCCTTCGCCCGGTCCCAGACCCTCGCGTCGGTCGTCAGCCGGACGCCCGCGGGCAGCCGGTTGGTGCAGCCGCCGGCGCTGCCGTACGGGCCCGCGCCGGTCCACACCAGCCAGACGTTCCGGTAGGAGCCACTCGGCCAGTCCTGGCCCGCGCACGTCGAGTACGACGGCATGTCGAGCCGGAAGACCGTGTTGCGGACGGTGACGCGCGCCGCCGCCGCCCTGCTCCACTTCCAGATGCCGTACGAGCCCAGCCACACCTTCGGCTGCGCCGTCGTCCGGCACCGGCCGAGGCGGGCCTGCTTCTTGGAGCAGTACAACGGACCCAGCGGCTGGGGCTGGATGTACATCAGCGAGTCGTCCACGCTCAACGACGAGGAGCCGGCACCCCGGGTGGCCTCGGAGCCGGCGCCGGGGGGCCGCTCCGCGAAGCCGCTGAAGCAGCCGTCGAACAGGCTGCGCCGCACCACCAGGGTCACCGGCACCTGCGGGGGCCCGTCCCCCTCGTTCTCGACGCAGTCGTCGCGGATGTACCTCGCCTGGACGTGGTCGAGGTACATCGTGCTGGCGGGGCTCCAGCCGTTCGGGTCGTAGGCGTCCTCGAAGTCGGCCGCGACCGTGTCCCTGATCGTGACGTAGTTCCCGGGCGTGTTGGTCAGCGTCACCCGGAACACCTCACCGCCGAGTCGCGGCCCCCCGTGCTTCCCGTCGAACCACTGGTCCCGGGTGGCGCCCTCCGGTACGTCCCCGTTGACCTGGGCCCCCACGATGCACCCGCGCGTCCACGCCTCCGACCGCACCGGGTAGAGGATCGGGTCGGGGGCCACCCGGTCCCACACGGCGCCCCTCAGGTCCCACGTCGCGTCCGAGGCAGCCCCCTCGACGGGAGTCGACTGGGCGCCGGTGCGGGTCACCTGCACCGGCGGGCAGGCTGCCATCGCCGCGACGCTCGCCGGGCCGGCCGGGCGGCCACTGGAAGGCGCGGTCGTCAGCACGACCCAGGAAGGCACGGCCAGGACAGCCGTCGCCAGAAGGGCTACGCGTGCCGACATCGGGACTCCTGCGAGGTGCGCACCAAACGATCCACGCTGGTTTCGTCGAGCCCCCTCGGCCATGGTCGGGGACAGCCGCACCCCGTCCAAGACACATCCGGGCCCCCTGGACGTGTGACCCGCCCCGCGTCGACCTCCCGCCGGCCCCGGGTCCCGGGTGTCCCACCGCGGTCGCCGACCCGGCAGCCACGCGTTCCGGGCGTGTCGGACTCAGGAGGGAGGGACGGGCACCCCCGTGTCGGACAAGTCGGGCGCGTTCGGCGAGGCGGGTGCGGCATCGTCGGCCCGTCCCCGCACGGGACGACGGTCCGGTCCGGTCGGCCCATCCGGCGACGAGCCGACGAAAGTTACGCTCCGGGCGGGCTAGGCCATAGTCATCGGCGACGGCAGGCCGGTCGGCTCGGGGCCGGCACCGGGCCGACACCGGGCCGAACGGCGCTCGGCCCCGTCCTCCTCCTGCACGTGGCGTAGTTGCGTACGCAGTTCGGACTATGGCGCTGACACCCCTGTGTCCGCTGTGGTGGGTGTGACAGTCGGGACCGGTCGGTCCTCGACACCGCCCACGAGGGGGCAACGTGTCCGGACCCCAGCCGCGCCGACGTCGTCGTCTCCGTCCCGGCGCGCCGGCCGCCCCGGCCGTCCTGGTCCTCTTTGTGCTCCTGACGGCGTCCCTGGTGCCGGGAGACGCCTCTTCTGCGCTGGCGCTCACCACCCACGGCACCACCCGGCGTACGGCGGCCGGCACCTCCTCGACCCGGGACCTCTGGCACCTCGACGACGCCCGCGGCACGACGATGAGGGACGCGACCGGGAAGCACCCCGGCACCAGGCACGGCGTCGCCCGGCACCACGACGGCTTCGCCCGCACCGCCTACGGCTTCGACGGCCGCTCGTCCTACGTGACGGTCCCGGCGAGGGCCGACCTGAACGCCGGCGACCGCGACGTGCACGTCACGCTCAGCCTGAAGACCGCGTCCGTGCCGTCGAAGCCCGACTTCGACCTGTTCCGCAAGGGGGAGGCGCCGGGCCAGGAGTACAAGATCGAGATGCAGCCGAACGGCCAGGCCTCGTGCCACTTCACGGGGTCACGCGGCGCCGCCACGGTGCAGGACGGGCCGGACCTGCACGACGGGCAGTGGCACACGATCAGCTGCGACAAGCTCTCGGACAAGGTGGTGCTGACGGTCGACGGCACGCCGTACTCCGTGTCCACGAAGGTCGGCTCCATCTCCAACGACTTCGACATCGTCATCGGCGCCTATCCCCGGGGGGACTTCTACGAGGGCGTGCTGGACGAGGTGTCCTTCTCCACCGGGCGCGACGCCGTGAAGCCGCCGGCGGCCGCCTTCGCCGTGTCGGCGACGTCCGGCGCGGCGCCGCTGCGGGTGGGCTTCACCGACCGGTCCACCGGCGGACCCACCACGTGGGACTGGCGCTTCGGCGACCACGGCAGCAGCGGCCGCACCCGCCTCACCCACACGTTCGCCAGGCCGGGCAGCTACCCGGTCAGGCTCACCGTGCGGAACGCCCGCGGTATCGCGACCTCGACGCGCCTGATCACCGTCGACCGGCCCGAGGACACCGTCGCCCCGAGGGTCCGGCTCGTGCGGCCCACCAGCCACCGCTTCCGGGTGTCGGCCTGGCGGACGCTGCGCGGGCGTACCTCGGACGGCTCCGGTTCCGGGGTCAGGTACGCCACCCTGCGGGTCGTCGAGAAGCGGCACGGCTCCTGGTTCGCCTACCGGGCGAGCACGCACACCTGGGTGCGGGCCGGCACCAGAGGCCGGGCGGTGCGGAGGGCCGATGCGACCCGTCTCGTGCCGTCCTCGAGCGGCCGCTTCCACGAGCGGGTGGTCGGGCTGCGCCGCGGCCGGCTCACGGTCCGGTTCACCGTCACCGACCGCGCCGGCAACACCTCCGCCGTCCACGTGGTGACCCGTCGGCTACGCCGTCGCTGAGCGCGACGGGTCCGACGGCCCGCTCTCCGCCCACCACCGAGGCAGGTCGGCGACCGAGCCGAGGACCGCGTCGGGGGACACGTCACCGTCGAGGTCCGCCGGCGAGAACTTGCCGGTGCGCACGAGCACGCCGCTCAGCCCGGCGCGCTGCGCCCCCTCGATGTCGGAGCGGATGTCGTCGCCGACCATCACGACCCGGTCGGGGGTGAGGTCGAGGCCGTCGACGGCGGTGCCGTAGAACGCCGGGTCCGGCTTGCCGAGCACCACCGCGGTCCGGCCGGCGGCATACTCCAGGGCCCGCACGAAGGCCCCGGCGTCGAGCCGGAGCCCGTCCTCGGCACGCCAGTAGCGGGTCAGCCCGAGGGCGACGAGCGGCGGCGCTGCGTCGCTCATGAGCAGCCGGAACGCACGGTTGAGGGTCGCGAAGTCCCACCCGTCCCCGAGGTCGCCGACGACCACCGCGCCGGCGCCGTCCTCGGCACCGTCCGCGAGCGGGTGCAGCTCCGCGAACTCTGCCGCGGTGGCGGCGGGGACGAACAGCGCCGGATGCCCGGCGTCGTGGCGGCGGAGCCAGGCGACCGCCGCGACGGCCGGGGTGAGGATCTGGTCCGCGGTGGCGCAGATGCCCATGCCGGTCAGCTTCTGCACCAGCGCCTGCCGCGGACGGGAGGTGGTGTTGGTGAGGTACCGGTAGGGGACGCCCTCCCGCACGAGCCAGTCGATCACCCCGCCGGCGCCGGGCACGGTCTCGTCGCCGACGTAGACGACGCCGTCCAGGTCCAGCAGGACCCCGCGCTCCCGCCCGGGTGGTGGTCGCGTCACGCCAGCACCAGCGGCAGCCTCTGGGTGCCGGTGATGTTCGGGGTCGGCAGGAAGACCGGCGGATCGTCCGGATCGCACCGCAGACGGGGGTAGCGGTCCAGCAGGAGGTTCGTCGCCACCCTGCCTTCCAACCGAGCCAGCGGTGCGCCCACGCAGAAGTGGATGCCCCGCCCGAACGCCAGGTGCGGGTTGGGGTCTCGGTCGAGGTCGAAGTCGTGCGGACGGGCGAACTGCCGCGGATCCCGGTTCGCCGCCGCGATCCACACCATGACCAGCTGGTCGGCGCCGATCCTCCGGCCACCGAGCTCCGTCTCCGCGGCGGTCACGCGGCCGAGCACCGGGAAGGG
>Ga0308176_10001101_pt1 | contig 16930 bp, 15 predicted proteins | sample PhyCR2_3_FD_203890 | JGI IMG/M metagenome (GOLD analysis project Ga0308176, IMG submission 203890) | Soil microbial communities from UC Gill Tract Community Farm, Albany, California, United States - DLSLS.C.R2 | ecosystem: Environmental > Terrestrial > Soil > Agricultural land | place: USA...
GCGCGGCCGCGCTAGTGGCGTTTCTGCTCGCCGACGGCCGCGGTCGGCGCTGGGAAGGCTTCCTGCTCGTGGCCGTCTACGTCGGCGTGGCGTTCGGCTTCTACGTCGCCGGCGACCGTTAGGACGGCGGGCCGAATCCTTCCGGCGTGCGCGTGAACGGGTAGGTCGCCCAGTAGAGCTTCACGACCTCACCGTGCTCGTCCCGCACCACCCGCAGCGACTCGCCGCGCTCGCGGCCCGAGACGACACGGAAGCGGTCGTCGCCCTCGGGCTCGAACACCGACGGCTCGCGCGCGGGCGGCGCGTCCGCGAGGCGTGCTTCGAGCTTGCCGCGGCGCCAGCTGAAGATCGACTCATCGCCCTCCGACCACCAGCGCCCGAGCAGCGGCGCGATCTCGGCCGGCGGCGACTCCTCGGGCCGCCACGGCTCGGGCTCGGGCGCCAGCTCGTCGAGCGCCGCCTCGGCGAGCGCGAGCCCGGTCGGGCTCAAGTTCGGCCAGTTGCCGGCGTTCGTGAGCACGGCTGCTCCGATCCGTTCGCGCCTTGAGTAGGCAAGGATCGAGAGAAAGCCCGGAAACCCGCCGGTGTGCCCGCCGAAGACCCGCTCGCCGCGCCGCGAGAGCTCGATCCCGAGGCCCCACCCGCGCGTCCAGTTCGCGTCGGCTATCACGTTCAGGTCGTGCATCTCCGCGATCGACGACGCCTTGAGCAGCGACTCGTCCGGGTCGCAGAGGAACGCACCCCAGCGCGCGAGGTCGCCGACCGTGCTGTAGAGGCCCGACTCGCCGCCCTTGCCGCCGAGCTCGAGCACAGGCTCGCGCCGCACCGCGTCGGAGTAGGGCTCGACGAAGTACGGCAGCGCGGCGCCGTCGCCCGGCCCCCACGTCGTTCGCTCGAGCCCGAGCGGGCCGAGCAGCCGCTCCTGCACGTGGTCGCGGAAGGCCGTGCCCGAGATCCGTGCGACGACGATCCCGAGCAGTGCGTAGGCGAGGTTCGAGTAGTGCCACGCGGCCATCGGCGGCAGCACCTGCTCGGCTTCCTGCAGTCCCCGCAACAGCTCCTCCTCGCCGGGGAAGGTGAGCGTCTCCCAGATCTCGCCGGGCGGCTCACGCTGCAGGCCGGAGGCGTGCGCGAGCATCCGACGCAGCGTCAGCGTCCCGTGCGTGGCCTCCGGCAGATGCTTGGAGAGTGGATCCTCGAGGTCGAGCTTGCCGGCGTCGCGCAGCTGCAGCACCGAGACGGCCGTGAAGGTCTTCGTGATCGAGGCGACCGCGTACTGGGTGTCCGGCGACGCCTTGACACCCTGCTCGACGTCGGCAAGCCCGACCGCCTCGCTCCAGGCGAGCTCCTCGCCGCGGAAGACGGCCGCGCTGACACTCGGCAGCCGCCCGGCGCGCTGCGCCTCGAGCACCAGGCGCCGGTAGCGCTCAGGCGCGGGCAAGAGCTCCTAGCGCGCGTGGGATCAGCTCGACCGCGCGCTCGACGTCCTCGTCGCCGACGTCCAGATGAGTGACCGCCCGCAGGATCGTCGGGTGCACGGTCATCGAGAGTCCGACGCCTTGCTGTGCGAGTCGCTCAAGCGCCTCCTCGGGACCGAGTCCGAGCGGGCCGACGTCGACCTGGACGAAGTTCGTCTCGACCTGCTCGAGGTCAACGGGAACGCCGGCTTCGTGAAGCCCCTCCGCCAGCTGGCGTGCGCGCAAATGGTCGTCGGCCAGCCGGTCGACGTGATGCTCGAGCGCGTAGACGCCGGCCGCGGCCACGATCCCGGCCTGGCGCATCGCTCCGCCGAACTGGTGCTTCAGCCTCCGTGCTTTCGCCATCAGCTCGGGGGAGCCGGCAACGAGTGCGCCGAGTGGGCAGCCGAGGCCCTTCGAGAGGCAGAGCGTGACGGTGTCGAAGTGGCGTCCGATCTCCCCTGCCGGGACCCGGAGCGCCGTCGCGGCGTTCAGCAATCGCGCGCCGTCGAGGTGCAACCGCAGCTCGAGCTCGCGCGCCGTGGCGACGATCGCCTCCACCTCGTCCAGCCGCCAGACCCGGCCACCCGAGGCGTTGTGCGTGTTCTCGACCGAGACGATCCTGGTCGCCGGCGTGTGCGTCTTGTCGCCGCGACGCGTCGTCTCCCGCAGTTGCTCGGGTGTGAACCGCCCTGCTACGCAGGTCAGCTGGCGGGTCATGAGGCCGGCGAAGACGGCCGGGCCGCCGAGCTCGGAGATGAAGATGTGCGAGTTCTGCTCCGCGACCACCTCGTCGCCGGGCTCGCCGAGCACGCGCAGCGCGATCTCGTTCGCCATCGTCGCCGTCGGAACGTAGACCGCCTCCTCCTGCCCGAGCAGCTCGGCCGCCATCGCCTCGAGCCGGTTGACGGTGGGGTCCTCGCGCCGCTGCTCGTCACCGACCTCCGCCGCTGCGATCGCGGCGCGCATCTCGGGCGACGGTTTGGTCTTCGTGTCTGAGCGGAGGTCGATCATCAAGCGCCCTTCGGAGCCTCGACTGCAGCGGCGGCGGCCGGCGGCTCGGCCGAGAGGTCCGGGTGGTCGTCGAACAGGTAGCGGACGACGACGCGCTTGACCGCCTTGACCTCGTCGAGCCGCCCGACGACACGTCCGTGCGGGGCCGACTTCGCCAGCTCCGGGTCCTTGGCCGCCTCGCGGGCGATCGCGATCATCGCGTCGGCGAACTCGTCGAGCGTCTCCTTGGCCTCGGTCTCGGTCGGCTCGATCATCAGCGCCTCAGCGACGACGAGCGGGAAGTAGACCGTCGGCGGGTGGAAGCCGTAGTCCATCAGCCGCTTGGCGACGTCGAGCGCCGTCACGCCGTGCTCGCGCTTCAGCTTCCGCGCCGAGAGCACGAACTCGTGCATGCAGAGCCGATCGTAGGGCAGGTCATACGCGTCGCGCAGGCGCGCGAGCAGGTAGTTCGCGTTCAGGACGGCGACCTCGGACATCTCGCGCAGCTTCGGGCCGTAGGCGCGGATGAATGCGTACGAGCGAACGAACACGCCGAAGGGCCCGAGGAAGCCGCGCACCTTGCCGATCGTCTGCGGACGGTCGTAGTCGAGCCCGAAACGCTCGCCGTGGCGCACGATCGCCGGCAGCGGCAGGTAGGGCTCGAGCCGCTTGGCGACTGCGATCGGCCCGCCGCCCGGCCCGCCGCCGCCATGCGGCTGCGAGAACGTCTTGTGCAGGTTGATGTGGACGATGTCGAAGCCCATGTCACCGGGCCGCGAGATTCCGCAGACCGCGTTCAGGTTCGCGCCGTCGTAGTACATCAGCGCGCCCGCGCCGTGGAAGATCGCTGCGATCTCCTGGATGTTCTCGTCGAACAGCCCGAGCGTCGAGGGGTTCGTCAGCATCAGGCCGGCCGTGTCCTCGTCGACCTTGCCGCGCAGGTCCTCGACGTCGATGTTCCCGCGAGCGTCCGTCTTCACCGGCGTGAGCTCGTAGCCGGCCATGGTCACGCTCGCCGGGTTCGTGCCGTGGGCGGTGTCGGGGATCACGACCTTGCGCCGCTGCTCGCCCTCGCCGCGCTCGGCGAAGTAGGCGCGCATCAGCAGCAGGCCCGTCAGCTCCCCCTGCGAGCCGGCCGCGGGCTGCAGCGAGACGGCGTCGAGACCGGTGATCTCGGCGAGCGCCTCCTGCAGCTCCCAGCAAAGGTGTAGCGCGCCCTGGGCGCCGTCCTCCTCCTGGTGCGGGTGAAGATCGCGGAAGCCGGGCAGCGCGGCGAGGCGTTCGTTGATCCGCGGGTTGTGCTTCATCGTGCAGGAGCCGAGTGGGTAGAAGCCGGTGTCGATCCCGAAGTTCCTGGTCGAGAGCTCGGTGAAGTGGCGCAGCAGGTCCGGCTCGGCGAGCTCGGGCAAGCGGGGCGGCTCGGTGCGGGCGAGCTCGGTTGGGAGCTCGGCCGCCGGCAAGCTCTCGGGACGCGGTGGGCGGCCAGCGCGCCGGCCGGGTTGCGACTTCTCGTAGATCAGCTTCACGCTGCGAGCACCTCCGCCAGCCGGTCGATCTCGGCCGGCGTTCGCTTCTCCGTCAGCGCCACCAGCAGCACGTCATCCATCCCCGGGTAGTCGCGGCCGAGCGGATAACCGGGGTGCACACCCTGCTCGCGGGCCGCCCGGACGACCTCCTGCGCAGGCCGTCCGACGCGCACCGCAAACTCCTTGAATGTTTGCCGATCTGAAAACGCGAGCGGGAGCCCGAGCCGCTCCTTCGCGTGCTCGGCGAGGCTCATGCAGGTCTCCCCCACCTCCCTGAGCCCCTGCGGCCCGAGCCACGAGAGGTAGACGAGCCCGGCGAGCGCCAGCAGCGTCTGATTGGTCGTGATGTTGGACGTCGCCTTCTCGCGCCTGATGTGCTGCTCGCGCGTCTGAAGGGTGAGCACATAGCCTCGGTTCCCCGCGGCGTCAGTCGTCTCGCCGACGATCCGTCCGGGCATCCGCCGGATGAACTCGGAGCGTGCAGCGAGGAACCCGTAGTGGGGCCCGCCGTAGGAGAGGTAGTTCCCAGCCGGCTGCCCCTCTCCGATCGCGATCGCGCAGCCGTAGGTCCCCGGCGGCTCGAGCACGCCGAGCGAGATCGGGTCGACGTGGGCGACCGGCAGCGCTTCGGCCTCGTTCGCGGCCGCGGCAAGCTCCGGCGCCGGCTCGAGCGCCCCGAAGAAGTTCGGGTGCTGGAAGATCACGCAGGCGGCGTCGACAGCCGCGTCGCGCAGCTCGTCGGGATCGGTCGCGCCGTCCCGGTGCGGCACCTCGACGACCTCGAGCCCAAAGCCGGGCGCGAACGTCTTCACGACCTGGCGGACCTGCGGGTTGGTCGCCTCGGTGACGACGACCTTGGAGCGGGCCGTCGCGTGCTTGGCGATGAAGCAGGCGTCGGCGGCGACGGTCATGCCGTCGTAGCCGGAGGCGTTCGAGACGTCCATCCCGGTCAGCTCGCAGATCGCGGTCTGGTACTCGAAGATCGCCTGCAGCACGCCCTGGCTGAGCTCGGGTTGGTACGGCGTGTACGCAGTCAGCAGCTCGCCGCGCTGCAGCACCGCGTCGACGATCGCCGGCACGTAGTGGTCGTAGATCCCCGCGCCGAGGAACGACAGCTCGGCGCCGACGTGCGCGTTCTCGGCCGCGAGCGACTCGAAGTACGCGTTCAGCTCCTGCTCGGACATCGCCGGCGGCAGCTCGAGCTCCCGCCCGAGGCGCACACCGTCAGGCAGGTCCGCGAACAGCTCTTCGACCGAGGAGACGCCGATCGTCTCGAGCATCGCCTCCCGGTCGGCGTCGGTCAGCGCGAGGTAGCTCACCCCTGCTCGGCCAGGTGCTGCTTGTACGCCTCCGCATTCATCAGCGCGTCGGCCTCCCCGGGATCGGTCAGCCGTACACGCACGAGCCAGCCCTCGCCGTACGGATCGTCGTTCACCGTCTCGGGCGCGTCGGCGACGGCGCGGTTGACCTCGAGCACTTCGCCCGAGAGGGGAGCGATCACGTCGGAGACGGCCTTGACCGACTCGACCTCGGCGTAGGGCTGGTCCTTGGTCAGCGTTGCGCCTTCCTCCGGAGCCTCGAAGTGCACCAGCTCGCCGAGCGCGTCCTGCGCGAACCAGGTCACCCCGAGCGTCGCCTCGCCGCCCTCGACCCGAGCCCAGTCGTGCTCGGGGTGGTAGCGAAGGTCGTCCGGATAGCTCTCGGCCGCGGCCATCAGCGCTCCTCTCGCGAGTAGATCGGCTTCTTCACCACACGCGCGCGCCGGTTGCGGCCGCGCACGTCGATCGTCAGCTCCGTCTCGGGCTGTGCCAGCGCGGCCGGGACATAGCCGAGGCCGACCCCGCGCTCCAGCATCGGCGAGTGCGAGCCGGACGTGACCTCGCCACCCTCGACGATCGGCATCCCCTGGCGCGGGATCCCGGCCTCCTCCATCACGAAGGCCGACAGCTTCCGCTCGGGCCCGTCCTGCTTGATCCGCCGCAGCTCGTCGGCGCCGGTGAACCCGGTATCGAGTGCGCAGACCCAGCCGAGGCCGGCCGAGATCGCGTCGGTCTCGAGCGAGATGTCGTTCCCGTGGAGCGGGTAGCAGACCTCGAGCCGCAGCGTGTCGCGCGCGCCGAGGCCGCACGGAACCACGCCGCGCTCCAGCACGCGATCCCACAGCTCTCCCGCCGCGTCCGTGGCGACGAGCAGCTCGACCCCCTCCTCACCCGTGTAGCCGGTGCGGTTGACGGTGCAGGCGACGCCGTCGATCTCACCCTCGGCGAAGGTGAAGGGGGGTGCTGCGGGCAGGCCCAGCCGCTCGAGTGCCCGCGGCCCCTGCACCGCGATCAGCGCGTAGTCGTCGGACACGTCGCGCACCTCCGCGTCGCCGGGCTCGCGCTCGTGGAGCCAGGCGAAGTCGGCCTCGCGGTTCGAGGCGTTCACGATCAGCAGGAACCGTTCGGGGGCGAGCTCGTAGACGATCAGGTCGTCGATGATCCCGCCCTGTTCGTTGGTCAGCAGCGTGTACTGGGCGAGACCGGGTTCGAGCCGCTCGACGTCGTTCGAGAGCACCGACTGCAGGAACGCCCGCGCGCCCGCGCCCTCGACGATCAGCTCGCCCATGTGTGAGACGTCGAACGCGCCGGCGTCGCTGCGCACTACTCGGTGTTCCGGGATCACACCCTCGTACTGCACGGGCATCTCCCAGCCCGCGAAGGGGACGACCCGCGCGCCGAGGGCGACGTGACGGTCGTAGAGCGGCGTTCGGAGCAGCGTCTGCATCGGCCGCTGATGCTAATGGAGCCGAAAAGGGAGCCGCCCCGGCTTCGACTGGGGAGTCGAGGCCGGGGCGGCCGGACCGGGTCATCGCGGATCAACCGCTACGGTCGATCCGAGAGGGCGCGCAAATAATTGCCGCCGCCCGCGACGGTTAAACATCGATTGCGAAACTTTTTTTAGTCCCGCAGAAAGGACGGCACTTCGAGCACGTCGTCCGAGAGCTCGAACGCCTCCGCTGGCTGCTCGCGCTGTTCGCGCTGGCCCTCGGAATCCGCCCGCTCTTCCGAGGCGGGCTCCTCCGTGCGGCGACGGCGTCTGGCACGAGCAGGCCCGAAGCCGGTGGCGATCACGGTCACGCGAACCTCGTCGCTCTGGTTGTCGTCGATCACTGCGCCGAAGATGACGTTCGCGTTCTGGTCGGCGGCCGAGGTCACGACCTGCGCCGCCTCGTTGACCTCGAACAGCCCGATGTCGGGACCGCCGGTCACGTTCAGGAGGATCCCGGTCGCGCCTTCGATCGACGACTCGAGCAGTGGCGAAGAGACCGCCGCGCGTGCCGCCTCAGTCGCGCGGTTCTCGCCGGAGGCCGTGCCGATGCCCATCAGCGCCGAGCCGGCCTCGTTCATGATCGTCCGCACATCGGCAAAGTCGAGGTTGACCAGGCCGGGGATCGTGATCAGGTCGGTGATCCCCTGCACGCCCTGGCGGAGGACGTCGTCGGCGACGTTGAAGGCGTCCACGATCGAGGTGCGCTTCTCGACCACCTGCAGCAGGCGGTCGTTCTCGATCACGATCAGCGTGTCCACCTCGTCGCGCAGCTCATCGACGCCGCGCGAGGCGACCTCGGCGCGTCGGCGGCCCTCGAAGCTGAACGGCTTTGTGACGACGCCGACGGTGAGCGCGCCGATCTCCTGCGCGAGCCGTGCGACCACCGGCGCAGCGCCGGTGCCCGTGCCGCCACCTTCGCCGGCGGTGACGAAGACCATGTCAGCGCCCTTCAACGCCTCCTTCAGCTCGTCGCGGCTCTCCTCGGCAGCGGAGCGCCCGACCATCGGGTCAGCGCCCGCGCCCAGGCCCCGGGTGACGTCGGAGCCGATCGGCATCTTCACGTCGGCGTCGCACATGAGCAGCGCCTGCGCGTCGGTGTTGACCGCGATGAACTCGCAGCCCGAGAGGCCGGCATCGACCATCCGGTTGACGGCATTCGAGCCGCCGCCGCCCACACCGACGACCTTGATCAGGGCCAGATAGTTACCGCTTTGATCACGCACGCTCAACCCGTCTCTACCTCAAGCTTTAGTGGACAGTACGTCTTCAGCGCACAGCAGGGTACGGCTCATGCGAGCCCTTGTCAACGCCGTATCGACCGCCAAAGCCTAAGGCTCTGGCTGAGAGTCTAGAGTTGTACCCGCGACGGGCCTGGCCGGAACGCTCACGTCGAGGTAGAGATATCGTCCCTGGGCAAGCAGTCCAGGGATCACCCGTTCCGCGATTGCCAGCTTGAGCGGGATGGCCCTCAACGCACCCAGCCGCAGCTCGAGCCCTGAGCCGAGCCGGAACGTGAGATCCCTTTCCCGCACGCGTACCATCCGCACCCGACCCTTGAAGCCGGCCGACCGCGCGAAGGCCAGAGCGCGCACCGCGCGCAGGCCGAAACGGTCGGTGAGCGTCGCCCCCACCTGGGGCTCGCCGGAGTGTGCGAGCCAGATGCGCGGCAGCTCGGGATGTGTGCCGAGCGGCACTTCCGCGATCGCGCGGGTGCTGGCCGCAACCAGCCAGGCTTTCCGGCCGCGGCGCGCGACGGCAACCGGATGCTCGGGCCGGACGGTCACGCGCAGGGTGTGCGGGAAGTTTCGGTCGTAGCCGGCAGCCGCGACGTCGGGGAGCTGGGACAACCGCCGCTCGACCTCGCCGCTGTTCAGCGCGAGCAGGCTTTGGCCCTCGATCGGTGCGAGTGCCGCGCGCACGTGCGCGGCGACTGCCGGCGGTGCGCCCTCGATCTCGATCTCCTGGACGGCGAACATCGGCGTCGAGCGCGCCAGCAGGTAGAGCCCGACTGCGCCGAGCACGATCGCAAAGCCCACGAGCAACGAGCGGCCGGATGGAAGCAAGCGCAGGACAGCCGGGCGCTCGAGCGCCGGCAGGTGGACGACCGCAGCACGAGCGCGGGGACGCTGAGAGCTGGGCTGAGGCACGTGACGGCTTTCGCCGCGGCGCGGGCCGCTCCTACCGCAGCAGCGGCAGCTCGAGCGGGCCGAGGAGCTCGACCTCGTGCACGAGCTCGACGCCGAATTGCTCCAACGCCCGCCGCCGCGCCTCGGCCATCAGCGCGACTGCGTCGGCAGCACGGGCTCCGTCTGCGTTCTCGATGAAGTTCGCGTGGCGCGGCGAGATCTGCGCGCCGCCGATCCGGTGCCCCTTGAGCCCGCAGGCCTCGATCATCCGCCCCGCGCTGAGCTCGTGCTCGGGGTTCTTGAAGACACTCCCGAAGGTGCGCTTGTTCGTCGGCTGCGCGGCCTTGCGCAGCGCCTGTAGCCGGGCGACATTCGCCTTGATTTGCTCCTCCGGTAATGGCGCCAGCGTGAACTCGGCGCGGGTGACGACCTGGTCGTGGTGCAGCTCCGAGTGGCGGTAGCTGAGGCCCAGCTCCTGGGGCGTCAACCAGCGAGCGCCCTGCTCGTCGACCACCTGCGCCCGGTCGAGAATCGCGGCCCAGTCGCTGCCGTAGGCCCCGGCGTTCATCCAGACGCCGCCGCCGATCGTGCCGGGGATCGCGCACGCGAACTCGAAACCGCCTAGGCCTGCTGCGCGCACCCGGTGCAGGCAGACCGCGTTGGCGGCACCGCCACCCGCGAGCAGCTGCTCGCCTTCGACACGCGCCTCGGCCAGCTCGCCGCCGAGCTTGAGCACGAGCCCGTCGAACCCTTCGTCCGCGACGAGCAGGTTCGAGCCCAGGCCCACGGTCGCCACCGGCAGCTCCTCCTCGCGAGCCCAGGCGAGCGCCTCTTCGAGCTCCTCGACCGACTCCGGCCGTGCGAACGCCTTCGCCGGCCCGCCGGCACCAAGCGTCGTGAAGCGCGAGAGCTCGACGCCTTCCTCGATCTTCACGCGAGCTCCTCGAGCAGCAGCGGCCCGGCGCGCTCGACGTCTCCCGCGCCGATCGTCAGCAGGACATCGCCGGGCCGCGCCCGCCGCACGAGGAAACGAACCGCATCCTCAAGCGCGGGCGTCCAGGCGACGGCCATGCCGGGCCGTTCCGCGGCGAGCGCCTCGACCACGAGCGAACCCTCGACGCCGGCCACCGGCTCTTCGCGCGCGGCGTAGACGCTCGTCACCGCGACCGCATCGGCGGCCGCGAGTGCCTGCGCCAGCTCGTGCGCCAAATACCGCGTGCGCGAAAAGAGATGGGGCTGGAAGACGACGAGCACACGGCCGTCGCCGGCCGAGGCCCTCGCGGCCGCGAGTGTCACGGCCACCTCCCGCGGATGGTGCCCGTAGTCATCGTAGACCCGCACCCCGCGCCGCTCGCCGCGCAGCTCGAAGCGGCGCCCGGCGCCCGCGAACTCGGGCAGCACGCGTTCGGCCTCCTCGCGCGCCACGCCAGCGACCTCGAGCGCCGCAAGAGCCGTCGCCGCATTGCGGCGGTTGTGCTCACCCGGGACCGCGAGCTCGAACGCGACAGGCTCGAGGTCGTCCCCGCGCACGACCTCGCGTGCACGGGCGAGCCAGTCCTCGAACAATTCCCGCACCTCGGCCTCGGAGGCGAAGGTCGCGTGGTGGTCGAGCTCGACGTTCGTCAGCACTCCGATTTGCGGCCGCAGCAGCTCCAGCGACCGGTCCGACTCGTCGCCCTCGGCGACGAGCCAGCCCTCCCCCGCGCGCGCATTCCCGGCGAGCTGCGGGATCTCGCCGCCGATCAGAAAGGCCGGATCGAGCCCGAGCCGGTCGAGCACGAACGCGATCATCGCCGTGGTCGTCGTCTTGCCGTGTGCACCCGCGACGACGATCGAGGGCCGCAGTTCGACGAGCTCGGCCAGCAGCTCCGCCCGCTTCTTCTTCACGCGCGCGCGTGATACTTCCGGGTTATCCGCCGCGATCGCGCTGGAGACGATCACCTCGGCGTCAGCGGGGACATTCGCAGCGTCGTGCCCGATCGCGACCGGGATCCCCGCCGCCTCGAGTCGCTCGACGTAGGAGGAACGCGCGCGGTCGGAGCCGCCGACCTCGGCACCCCACTCGTGCGCGACCAGCGCCAATGCGCTCATGCCGGCGCCGCCGATCCCGACGAACCAGAGGCGCCTACCGTCGAGCGGTCGCAAGCGCCGTCAGCTCCTCCGCGATCTGCGCGGCCGCATCGGGCCGCGCCACGCTCATCATCGCCGCGCTCATCTTGGCGAGCCGGGCCGGATCGTCCAGCAGCCAGCGAGCGGTCTCGGGCGCGCGGCCGAGCTCGCTCTCCGGGATCACGATCGCACCGCCGACGGCTTCGAAGTAGCGCGCATTCTTCGTCTGGTGGTCGGCGGTCGCGAATGGATAGGGCACGAGTACCGCCGGCAGTCCCGCGGCTGCGAGCTCCCAGACGGTCGAACCGCTGCGCATCAGCGCGAGATCCGCGGCGCCGTAGGCCGCGCCGAGCCCGTCGAGCAGCGGCAGCAGCACGTAGTCCGGCCGCGAGACGCGCATGCGCAGCTCGTCGTAGTCGCGCTCGCCCGAGATGTGCAGGACGGCGGGGCCGCTCTGGCCGAAGGCCTCGACCGCCAGCTCGTTGAGCGAGCGAGCGCCGGCCCGCGCGCCGGCGACGAGCAGCACCGGCCCCGCAGCCGGCAGGCCGAGCTGTGCGCGCGCCTCGTCGCGTGGCAGAGGCCGCGCGTTGTCGGGAATCGCCCGTCCGGTGACCACGTATTTCGGCGGCTTGCGGCCTGCGATCGGATACGAGAGGAAGACGCGCTTGGCGAACGGCGCCGCGAGGCGGTTGGCGAGGCCGAGGTGGGCATCGGCCTCGGTCAGCGCCGCCGGGATGCGGCGACGCGCCGCCGCGACCACCATCGGGCCGGCCACGTACCCGCCGGCGCCGAGTACGGCGTCGGGACGGCGCCTCGCGAGGATCCGGTCACAGGCGGCCGGCGCCGCGAGCGCCCGCAAAGCGGCACGGGCCTGCTCGACTCCCGGCCGGCGCGGCAAGCCGCTGACGCGAAAGGTGTCGAGCTCGAAGCCGGCCTCAGGAACCAGTCGCGCCTCGGCGCGATCCGGCGACCCTGCGAACGTCACGCGTGCGCCGCGGTCGCGCAGCACCTGAGCGATTGCGAGCGCGGGCAGGACGTGCCCCGCCGTTCCGCCGCCTGCGATCAGGAACACCGGCGCTTCTTGCTCCCGCTCCTGCATTGCCCGCGATGTTAAGGAGGATGCCGACGCAGGCGAGCGCGACAACGAGGCTGGAGCCGCCGTAGGAGACGAACGGCAGCGGGATCCCGGTCAGCGGCGCGAGCCCCATCACGGCCGCCAGATTGATCGCCGCCTGCCCGCAGACGAGTGCGGTCAAGCCGGCCGCGAGCCGCTTGCCGAACGGGTCCTTGCACTGCAGCGCGATCTTCAGCCCGAGGTAGGCAAACGCGCAATAGGCGGCGATCACGGCGGTCGCACCGATGAGGCCGAGCTCCTCGCCGATGATCGCGAAGATCATGTCGGTGTGCGCCTCCGGGAGGTAGTTCGTCTTCTGGACGCTCTGGCCGAGGCCGACGCCGAATATGCCGCCGGAGCCGAGGCCGATCATCGCCTGCACGGTCTGGAAGCCCGCGCCCTGCGCGTCCTGCCAGGGGTTGAGGAAGCTGAAGAGGCGTGCGCGGCGGTACGGCTCGAGCCAGACCGCGAACAGGCCGAGCGTGGCGAAGATCCCGAGCCCGGCGCCGAGCGTACGCCCCGGAGTGCCCGCGACGAGCAGCATCGCGGCGAGCATCACCACGATCGCGATCGCCGTGCCGAGGTCCGGCTCGACCAGGATCAGGCCGCAGAAGACAAGCGTGACGAGTCCGATCGGACGCCAGAGCTCGGCAAGGCTGCGCGGCGCCTTGCGGCGTGCCAGGTAGCCGGCCGCCCAGACCGCGAGCGCGAGCTTGGCGAGCTCCGACGGCTGGAAGACAAGCGGACCGAACGAGATCCAGCGGCTGGCGCCGTTCGCGGCGCGGCCGATCACGAGCACCGCCAGCAGCAGCACGGCACTCGACACCATCAGCACCGGTGCGAGCGCGCATAGCGCACGAAAGTCGATCCGAGAGAAGACAACCATCAAGACGAGCCCGAGTACGGCGTACATCGCCTGCCGCTTGAGGTAGTAAGCGGGGTCGCCGTTGGCCAGTGCGGCCGAGGCCGAGGTCGCGCTGTAGACCATCACGAGGCCGAACGCGACCAGCCCCAGGGTCACGAGGATGAGCACGCTCGATTCGAGGCCACGCCTCACCCGGACAGGTTCTGCACCAGCCTCCTGAATTCCTCGCCGCGCTGCTCGAAGTCGCGAAACTGGTCGTAGCTCGCGCAGGCCGGGCTCAGCAGCACCACATCGCCGGGCTGCGCTTCGATGTGCGCGAGCGCGGTGGCCAGGTCGCCGTCGTCGTGGCCCTCGGGGATCGCCGCCGCGAGCTCGTCCGCGGTCTCGCCGATCAGGTGGACACTGCGAACGTTGGGACCGATCGCCGCCGCGAGCGGCGCGAAGTCCTCGCCCTTCCGCGAGCCGCCGAGGATCAGGTGGACGGGCTCGTCCGCATAGGCGGCGAGCGCGCGCAGGGCGGCGGCGACGTTGGTCGCCTTCGAGTCGTTCACGTATCGGACGCCGTTCACCTCGCCCACGGGCTCGAGCCGGTGCGTCACCCCGGGGAACGTCTCGAGCCCGCGCGCGATCTGCTCGTCGGGGACGTTGAGCGCACGGGCGGCCGCCGTCGCCGCGGCGGCGTTCTCCCGGTTGTGCGCGCCCCGGATCAGCGGCTCCGCCGGAAGCTCGTCGTCGGCCGAGAACTCGATCCCCTCCAGGCCACTCGACCTCGGCACGACCTTCACGTGCGCCCGCTCGAAGATCCGCAGCTTCGCGTCTCGGTAGGCCTCGAACGAGCCGTGACGGTCGAGGTGGTCAGGCTCGAGGTTCAGCAGCACTGCGACCTCGCAGGCGAGCTCGTGCACGTCCTCGAGCTGGAAGCTCGAGAGCTCGCAAACGACAAGCGTGCCAGGCTCGAACTCGTCATCGAGATCGGTCAGCGCCCGGCCGACGTTCCCGGCGCTCGGCGCGTCGAGGATCGCGCCGAGCAACTCGGTGGTCGTTGTCTTGCCGTTCGTGCCGGTGACGCCCACCAGTCGCGGCTGCAGCAGCCGGTAGCCGAGCTCGACCTCGCTCCAGATCGGGATGCCCAGCCGCTCGGCCTCGGCGACGAGCGGCGCCTCACGCGGCACACCGGGGCTCTTGACGAGCAGCTCGGCGCGATCGAGCAGCGAGAGATCGCCGTCGTTCCCGAGCTCGCGGTCGACGGCCGTCACCTCCACCCCGCGCCGCGCCAGCGCCGCCACCGCCCCCTTCCCGGAGCGCGCGAGCCCGAGCACGAGCACCCTCTCCGGCAAAGTGGTCATGCGGCCAGGGTAATCCCGGCGTAGTCGGCCAGCGGCGCAGACGGCCGAGCCAGCAAAGCCGGCTCGGCCTGAAGGCGACATCGCAAGCGACGTCTCAGCGGAACCCGGGGAAGTAGCGGTAGTACAGGGCGAAGCCGACAGCGCAGAGGAGGCCGGTGACGATCCAGAAGCGCACCATGATCTTCGTCTCGGACCAGGCCTTCAGCTCGAAGTGGTGCTGGATCGGCGCCATCAAGAACACTCGCCGCTTGAAGTACTTGAAGCTGAAGACCTGGATGATCACCGAGAGCGCCGCCACCGCGAAGATGCCGCCGATCAGCAGCAGCAGGAAGATCGTCTTCGTGAAGATCGCGAACGAGGCGAGCGCGCCGCCGAGCGCCATCGAGCCGGTGTCGCCCATGAACACCTCCGCCGGCCAGGCGTTGAACCACAGGAAGCCGATCGCCCCGCCGATCAGCGCCACCGCGATCACGGCCAGGTCGAGCTTCGTGTCGAAGCGATGCCCGGGCGGCCCGGACCGGATCCACGAGATCACGATCATCGAGGCGAACGTGAAGAGCGCGATGATCACCGTCCCGGCCGCAAGCCCGTCCACCCCGTCGGTCAGGTTGACGCCGTTCGCGGCGCCGGCGATCACGAGGAAGAGCAGTCCGTACCACGCGTATGAGAGCTCGAGGTCGCCGACGCCCGGGATGTAGACGCTCGTCGGCAGGTGCTGGTGCTGGGCCGCGATCCCGACGCCGACCGTGATCAGGCCGAGCAGGATCAGCTTCCAGCGGCCGTTGAGGCCGAGCGAGCGGCGGTGCGTCAGCTTGATGAAGTCGTCGAGGAAGCCGATCGCGCCGCAGGCGAGCGTGACGAAGAACACGGTGAGCGCCGGCACCGTGTAGCGACTGAAGGCGAGGAAGCCGATCGCGGCCGCGAACAGGATCAGCAGGCCGCCCATCGTCGGCGTGCCCTGCTTGGAAACGTGGTGCTGGGGCCCTTCCTCGCGGATGTGCTGGCCGAGCTCCTTGCGGCGCAGCACCTCGACGAACTTCGGGCCGGCCAGGATCGAGATCAGCAGGGCGATCACCCCCGCCAGCAGGACTCGGCTCAAGCGCTCACCGCCGCGAGCGCTTCCGCGACCCGCTCCAGGCCGAGCGCGCGGGAGGCCTTGACCAGAACGACGTCGCCAGGCAGCACGAGCTCCGTGACCTTGGTGGCCGCCGTTTCCGCGTCGGGGACCCAGCGCGTCACCGACACGCCGTCGCCGGCGCCGTCCAGGTAGGCGCGCGCGAGCTCGCCGACCGCCAGCAGGACGTCGACCCCGCGCTGTGATAGCTCGCGGCCGATCTCCTCGTGGTAGGCCGGCGCGGCCGGGCCGAGCTCGGCCATGTCGCCGAGGATCGCGACCCGGCGCCGCTCACCCGCAGTCGTGGCGAGGTGGGCCAGCGCGGCGCGCATCGAGACCGGGTTCGCGTTATAGGCGTCGTTGATCAGCAGACCGCCGCCGGGCAGCGGCAGCTCTTCTCCGCGCCAGGGCGAGAACTCGACATCGACCCGCTCGGGGCGCGGCAGGCCGAGCGCGTCGAAGGCGGCCAGCGCGGTGGTGGCGTTGGCGACCTGGTGCTCGGCGGTGAAGTTGAAGCTGACGCCGTCGACGACGGTGTGCCCGTCCTCGCGGTGCGCGTCGGGCTGCGGCGGGTGAACGACGTCGATGTCGTCGCGCTCGACCGGAAACCCCTCGGGCACGACGGCCGTCCCGCCCGCAGCCAGCGCCGCGACCAGCTCGCCCTTCGCCCGCTGCACGCCCTCCAGGTCGCCGACGAGCTCCAGGTGGACGGGCCCGACATTCGTGATCACGCCGACCTGCGGCCGCGCGATCCGGCAGAGCTCGGCGATCTGGCCGAAGCCGCGCATGGCGAGCTCGAGGATGCAGACCTCGGTGTCGGGCTCGAGCCGGCAGAGCGTGAGCGGCACGCCGATCTCGTTGTTGAAGCTCGCCTCCGCGGCGACCGTGCGAGCGGCCGGAGCGCACAGCGCGGCGAGGATGTCCTTCGTCGACGTCTTCCCGGTCGAGCCGGTAATGCCGACGACGCGGGCATCCGAGCGGTCGCGGACGAGCGAGCCGAGCGCCGCGAAAGCCTCGAACGGCCGGTCGGGCAGCAGCGTCGCGGCGGCGCCGCGGCCGAGCGCCTCGTTGCGGAACTCGGCCCCGCGCCCGACGGCGACGAACAAGTCACCGTGCTCGATGCGGCGTGAGTCGACCTGGACGCCGGTGATCTCGTCGGCATGTGCGTCCAGCTCGCCAAGCCGCGGCAGCTCGTCGACGCGCAGGGGGATCAAGCCGGAGCTCCGAGCCGGCGCAGCGCCTCGCGCGCCACCTCGCGGTCGTCGAACGGGATCGTGCCGTCGGCGAACTGCTGCCCCTGCTCATGGCCCTTGCCGGCGATCACCACGACGTCGCCCTCGGCGGCCTCGCCGATCGCCCTCGCGATCGCCTCGCGCCGGTCCGGCTCGACCTCCGCGTCGCCTGCGCCCACAAGGATCTCCGCGATGATCGCCTCTGGCTCCTCGCTGCGCGGGTTGTCGGAGGTGACG